>Ga0226835_1000206_pt1 | contig 96513 bp, 93 predicted proteins | sample LAC_MetaG_1_FD_163627 | JGI IMG/M metagenome (GOLD analysis project Ga0226835, IMG submission 163627) | Anaerobic ammonium oxidizing microbial communities from anammox membrane bioreactor (MBR) in UC Berkley, California, United States -... | ecosystem: Engineered > Bioreactor > Anaerobic >... | reverse complement strand
CCCAGACCACACCAACAAAGAAGGAGAAAGCACCCACCTTGACCAAGACCTAAGACCCAAACCATACATGAAGGCGGGTCACTTCTCGGCGAAAATCCCGGGTCAGCTCTCAGCGGAAATCAACACGTTGACCTTGCCGCGCTGCGGGCAAGCCAGCCCGACACCATGCGCTACGCCGACCAGGCAGGGCGTTTCGGCAACGCCCATGCCGCCATGTTCTTCATGAAGCTGGCTGTAGAACGCCAGCTCCGCCGGGAGCGCATGCGTAACGCCCCCCGCCCGTGGGAAGGCACCCGACTCCGTTCCGGAGACAGCACCCGCGAAGCGGCGAGCCTGTGGATCGGATCGGCAGACCACGTGGACGCATCATCCTGCGTCGTCGGCACCATCCTCGACTGGACACCGCCTGAGCCGCCCGAAGAATGACGCCGCCAGCCCTCGAATCTTTCAAGGAGCCATGCCGTCATGCGGACAACGCCAACGATCCTGCGCACATGAGCCACACGCATGTCTGAAAATTTCCCGAGCCGCGAAGTCCTCGAGCTGATCCGTGGTCAGGCTCGGATGGAGGGAAAGCTGGATTCCTTCCTGAAGACGCAGACCGAAATCGCGGACGACGTGAAAGCACTCGGCGGAAGGGTCAAGAAAATCGAGGACCAGACGACCAAGCAAAAAGGATATATCGCCGGAATCACGGCTGTCGTGTCCAGTGCACTGATTTTTTTCATCCCGTGGGCAAAGCAGAAACTCGGCCTGTAGCCTGCCGTTGTAAACGGGTTTGCTTTCGGATTGCTCGAAGGCCCGTTGACAACCTCTTGATTTCCTTGCCGCCGACAGGAAACCTGCCTTCAGAACCCGCGTTGGAGGAGACACGCGGTAGGACGGGGAGCAGCTGCGGCATGATCTCAGAACAATTATATCGCGATAAAACCGAAACGGCGAAGGCCGCGAAGCCCAGGATCGAGCGAATATCGGACATCCCGGTGTCCCGACCACGCCTCAGCCGTCGGAAAGTCCACCGTTTCATCGTCTCCGACATCCAGCCCGACACTCCGGTATTTCAGGCATTCCTCGAGAACCTCGAAGCCTTCTCCGCCCATGCGGTCGCTCCCATCATCCTTTCGAGCTGTAGCCACAAGCCCGGCAAACATACCGACGCCAACTACGACATCCGCGCTCGGCCCTACCTCTTCCACGACCGGATTCAGCTGACCCCCGACTGCCTGCTGCTGGGGTCGCACCCCATCAATCCGACGACCCCGACACCGCTGCGTGGACTGCACAAGACCAACGGTGGTGGCCACGTCGTCGCCGTGCATCCCCGGCTGGCGATGGAATCCATTCCCCGCGTACACGAGATGCCGCCGCGATACATGTGGACCACCGGCACGGTCTCGCACCCCAGCTACCAGCCTTCCGCAGCGGGCATGGCCGCCATCCATCACCACTCTTATGGCGCGCTTCTCGTCGAGATCGACGTCGATGGCGAGGTCTTCTTCCACCAGATCGTCGCCGACGCGACCGGGAGCTTTCAGGTGCTGGACGTGTTCGTCACCGGGGGACAGGTCTACCCCGACCGCCGGGTGCGCGCGATCCGCTACGGGGACATCCACCACGCTTTCCTCGATTCCGCCATCGCGCTGGCGACGTGGGGCATCGACCTCGCCACCGGGGAAAAGGTCACCGAGGACAATTTGTTGGACGGCCTGTGGCCCGAGCACCAGATTTTCGACGACACGCTCGACTTCCGCACGCGGAAATACCACGACCTCAAGGTGACCCATAAGCGCGCCAAGACCCTGACGGAAACCACGGACAACGTCGAGGACGAGGTGGCTGCTGCGGCCGCCTTCGTCAACGCCTGCCTGCGGCCGGGCACGAAGACCGTCCTCATCGAAAGCAACCACGACAACGCACTGGCGCGCTGGCTGGAGGGATCGGCAGGCGGCAAGGACCCGGAAAACGCGTACTACTGGCATCGTCTCAACGGGAAATGGCTGGGCGACATCCGCGAGGGGAAGACGTCATCGATCGTCGAATGGGCGATGCGGCGCGCAGGGCTGGCCCGGGAGGTCCGCTTCGTGGCCGAGGGGCAGTCCTACCTGATCGACGGCGTGCAGAACGGCATCCATGGACACAACGGGACCGGCGGGCGGCCCGGCTCCCCGAAGCAGTTCAACTCGCTCGGCTACGGGGTGACCACCGACCACACGCACGCCCCGGGCATCGATGGCGACGTCTACACGGGTGGCGTGTCGGCTCGGTTGGACCAGGACTACGTCAAGCGCGGGCAGTTCCGGTGGGCGCACGCCCATGTCGTCCAGTACCATAACCGGACCCGCGCCCTCCTGTGCCTCTCTTCCGACGGCCGCTTCCGCGCGATGGGCGACCGGCAGGTGGCGCTGCTGGCAGCCTGACCAATCCGTAACGTAATACCATAACGATTTTGCTGGACGCCTGCTTCCGGTCGTGTTCCCATTTTGTTCTTGGGAGCGTGGAGACGGCGGAGTGCGGACAACCAGGCAGATTCAGCAGAGGCTCAAGGCCCTCGGGTTCGATCCCGGTCCGGTGGACGGCGTCCTCGGCCCGCGCACCGAGGCGGCCATCTCGGCCTTCAAGGCATCCATCGGATTCAACCCGCGCCCGTACTACGGTCCCGAAACCGACGCGGCGCTCTTCGGCCCCATCGGCGACGCGATGCTCACCGATGTCCCGCTCTGGATGAAGGTCGCCCGCAGCCTCGACGGCCAACGCGAAATCAAGGGGGCCAAGCACAACCCGCTGATCCTCAGGATGTGGGAAGCCATCAAGAGCCCCATCCGCGACGACGAGACACCCTGGTGTGCGGCCTACGTGGGCTACTGTCTCGAAGAGGCCGGGGTGAGGTCCACCCGCTCGGCCGCCGCCCGCAGCTACGAGAAATGGGGCCAGCGCCTCGACGAGCGCACCGCTCCCATCGGCGCGGTCGCCACCTTCTGGCGGGGCTCGCCTTCGTCCTGGCAGGGGCACTGCGCGTTCTTCGAAGGCTGGGACCAGTGGGGACGGCTCCTGTGCCGGGGCGGCAACCAGGGCGACAGCGTCAACGTCGCTCCCTTCGACCGAGCCCGTCTGACAGGCCTGTGGTGGCCGCATGGACACCCGATTCCCACCCGGAAAGCGCCGTCGTTGGCGTCTTCTGCGGCCTCCTCGACGAACGAGGCGTGACCATGGGCAGGTCGGTAGCAGTTCGCCCGAATCCTTACACCCCGGTCACCGTCCGTCGGATGAAGGAATCCGTCGCCACGGCCATCGTGTCGACGATGGACCAGAGGGGCCTAAAGGCCTCCGACGTCCACCGCCATTACCCCAGCGTGCGCGCCGGGGACATCAGCAACCTCAGGGCGGGAGACCACGACCTCTACGGACTGCCTCGCCTCATCGCCATCGCGGAGGCGGTCGGCCTGTCCTTCAAGCTGGAGCTCGCCGCGTGACGACTCCGACACCCCAGCAGCGTCCGGCAACGCCCCGCCCTTCGGTCTCGGCTCGCGAGACGAAGACCACCCGCACGTTTTCCAAGCAGATCGTCGTCGCCAACCTCGTCGTGATGGCCGCCATCGCAGGCTACGGCCTGTGGTCCCGGAATCCGGACACGGCTGGACTGCTGGCCGAATATGGCATGTGGTCCTTCGCCGGGATCGCGATGTACATGACCATCGGCTACGGCGACCACCGCCTGTCAAAAGGCGCGCCCTCGATCGCCGACCTGCTGACCCTCGTCATCACCAAGGGCCGCGGTCTCGGCGGGGGCGACCGGGGGCGGCCGGGATGACCGCGTTCCTCGCCCGCTGGCTGCTTGACCCGCGAGTCCTTGGCGCGCTCGTCGTCGCCGGCGCGCTCTGGCTCGGCTGGGTCCACTACCAGAGCCTGAAGGAAGACCTGGCCGCGACTAGGACCGCGCTCTGGGAGACCGTCGCCGAGCGCGACCGTGCCCTCGATCTCGCGGACGCCAACAGGGCGGCCTTCGAGCGCGAACAGGAAGCCCGGCGGAATGCCGTCGCCGCGTTGGAAGAAGTCCATGAAGAACTCGCCGCCCTCCGCGACGCGGCCCGCGCCGACGACGCTGACATCATTGCCGCGCCGGAAGACGCCGACGGTCCCGTCGCGCCCGTCCTCGGAGACTTCCTGCAACGCAGGTTCGGAGGCTGATATGGTTTGGTCGACCTGCTTCCGGGCAGTCGCGGTCTTCGCGATGATCCTCGCCGTGCTGGTGCTGGCCGGATGCCAGACTCCGCGGGAACGCATCGTCGAGCGGGTCATCCCGCAGCGCGTTGAGATTCCGGAGAGCCTGCTCCGGTGCGCGCCCGAACCCGTGATCCGGCAGGCGCTCAAGACCCAGCGTGACGTGGCCCTGTTCGTGAACCGTTTGGCCGAAGCCGGGGCGGACTGCCGCGTCAAGCTGGAGGCCGTCCGGAAGCTGGCCGCCTCCCAATGACAAAGGGGGCCGAAGCCCCCTTATGCCGCGTCTTCGATGTCCGGAAACATCTCCCGGATCGTCACCAGCGTTTGCCGTGCCTCTTCGAGCCCGCACACCCGCAGCTTCTCCAGCTTCTCGACCGGGACCGGCCGCCACTGGATCGAGCCGGGCGGCGCGGTCCAATTGAGGACGGAGGACGGCGAGGCGTCGATGGCCGACGCCAGCCGGACGGCGGACCATCCGGCGCGGGTCAGCGTGTCGCGGATCGAGCGGAACTGGGCCGTGCGCGCGATCTCCTCGGCGGTGGGTTCGGACTTCCTCATGCTGCGTCCCTTTCTCTTTCGACAGCGCTCACAAATGCGAGCACGGCTGGCTTCAGGTATTCCGACAGGTCGGCCGTGCGGGACTCGAAGGCCCGGCTCAGCCGCATAGCGTCTTCGATGTCATTCTCGATGCCGGGGATACCCAGCTCGTCCACCTTGGAGGCCAGGGTTGACGCGAAGAGCGCGATGTCCCTGGCGAAATCGGCGACGAACAGGTTCCATGACTCAGACTCCTGCAGCCGCGAGATGACCTTGAGGTCCATGTCACGCCCCCCGGCATTCGATGAAGTGTCCGGACACGGCCGCCCGGTTCGCCGCGACCCGGCGCGCGCCCTCGCGGTAGCACGCATCGGCCGTCGCGAAGGCCGTCGGCTGGCGATACCAGGTGCAGGTCTCGTGATGCGGCCAGCTGCAAAGCAACAGGTATAGGTATGCGGTCGCCATGATGAGTTCCTCCTCTGTGGCGTTGTTGTCGGCTGTCGCCGCCGGAAGGCCTTCCATGGCCCTCGGGAGGGGACAGCCGGGGCGCTAGGCCCCGGTGCCCGGACCTGATCAGGCTGCACAGACCATCATCTCGGCATCCTGAGCGTGCCCAAGCCAGCGGTGGATTTCGTCGCGCAGATCACACGGCATCTCCTCGTCCGCGGCCACGGCCGCCAGCCACCGGAGCTTGGCCTGAAGTTCGACGACATCCTCGTCGGGGGCATTCCCGGACGCCCGCCAAGCGTGCTCGCCGGCCACCCTCGCCACGATGTCCTTCAGCGCCACATCCATGGAAGCTGACAGTTCGGCCTCCAGTCGCTCTACGGTCTCCGGACGGCAGTGAGTCCGGGCCTCCTGAACGCGGTCCAGTGCCTGCCGGACGGCAGTCGTTTCGATCATCGCTTCCATCTCGGTTCTCCTCTCCTGCCTAGGCGGCTTCGGGATGTGGGATGCCGCGCTCTTCACGGTCCAGCCGCATCCACTCCTGAAACTCCCTCTCCAGCGCCTCGATGCCTTGCTCGGCGCGCGCGGAAAGTTGTTTGTCCACGTCGTCGGTCTCGTATTGGTAGTTGTCCAGCGCGGGGATCAGGCTCCCCATCTCCCACTGCAGCTGTTCGATTTCGTCCATGATTTGGAACAGGTCCCCTCCAGAAAACCAGATCGCCCGGCTGGAAACGCTGTCCTTCACCGTGGACTCGGCCGCCTCGATCGCGTCGATCAGGTCCTGACGGAAGTCTTCGTTGTCATTGTCTTCGGTCATCGTCTTTCCTGTCCTTCTGCACTGGTGACCGTGTACTGGCTGCCATCCTTGAAAACGACGGTCAGCGCGGAGCCCTTGCGCTCGCGCAAATGCATCAGCGCATCCAGCGCACGACTCGGGTGGAAACGTGCGAACGTGGTGACGTCGCCAACGTGAATGTAGTCAATTTTCTTCATGATCCTGTCCTTCTGTTGGATCGTGACCGACCCTCCTCAGGTCGGCGGCTCCGCGTTTCCGCGTCCCCGTATATCCCCCGCAGCCATGAGGCCCGGGGGATAGGCCGGGACGCCTTAGGAAGCGTTGCCCCCTGACGCTTGGTACGCATCGAGATCATCGGATATGATCCTGCCGAGAGCTTCGAGGCCGCCTTCATTCAAGACGACCATCCCGTCCTCGCGGACTTCGTAGTGTCCCATGGCTTCTCTCAGCGCGGCTTCCGAAAGCATGTATCGGAAGCTCTTTCTGCCCGTCCTGACCAGCCTACGCTTTCTGAACATTCCCCTGTCCTTTCCCCGTTCTCCAGGCCGTCCACCGCGACGACCCTACAAGTATGGTGTAGTGAGGCGACTCACCCGTCAAGCCAGATTTTCAAGTTTTTTGAGTATCTGCGGAGAAAACGTACAAACGAAACCGACCATTAACCAAATGCCAAAAGCTATACTTGGAGTTGTCAACGTATTTTGCTTGTGCGCTTTCTTCGCTTTTTTCTTTCAATTCCCGCCGACAAGCTGTCAGTAGCGCAGAAAAAGCGTCAACACTTTTGCTGGAGGCCGAAAATGGGAGTCCTACGTAATATAGCCGTCGCCCTCGCAAGCGCGCTGGCATCCGTCTGGCGGACGGCCGGAGATGTCCTGAAGGGTCTCCGCAATGACATTGCAGGCCTGCTCGGCCGCGGTGGCGAGAGCATGCCCGCAAGCTACGTTCCGGAGACCAGCGTCGAAGACGTCCTGGACAGCTTTCGCGACCGCCATGCGCGCGAGCTGGCGACGGACCACGGCTATGTCGGCGACGTGGGGAGGGCCGTCCACCAGTATGCCAGCGCGCCGGGTCCCGAAGTGCGCTGCGCCGTCGACATCAGCGGCCTGACCCCGGTTCAGGTCGACTGGCTGCTCGGCCTGCGTGACGACGATCTCGCTCGGCTGACGAAAGCCGGGCCACGAGCGTGTGAACTCGCGGCCCGGGGAAAGCGCAGTGGGCTGGTGGGGCTGCCGATGCCGGATGACCGGCCGTCAGGTCAGGGTGTCGTCCGCGCCGAGGACCGGGGCGACCTCATCCTCAGTCCTGGGCCTGCCTTCGCCTGAGGCGGCGATTCGACGCTGGACCTCTGCCTCGCTGGCGGCAGCCCAGTCCTGATCGCCGCCGCCAGCGGCGGCGAACCGCTTCCGGAGGGCGATCTCGACGCTGGGGTCTTCCCGGCACAGGTCCCGGATAGAAGGATTCGCGAGCGGGTCGAAGGATTTGTCCATCACTGCGCTTGCCGGATGCGGTCGATGAACGCCTGCCGCTGCGCCAGCGCCGTCCGGAGACGCCGATTTTCAGCTTCCGATGACGCAAGCCGGGCGGCCAAGGCCTTCGCGAGAGACGCCAAATCGGCGTGGTTCTGGCGCTCTGCGACGGCGTTGGCGGCGTGCTGTGCATCGACGCAGGCCTGCCTGCGAGCATCGAGGGCCTCCATGCCCTTGGCGTGCGCCGTGTAGAGCAGCGCGCCCGTCGCGATGCCGAGGCCGGTGGCCTGCAGGCCGATGCTGGTTCCGATATCGCGTGCCATGGGTGCCTCCTGTCGTGCTCGGGAACCATGTCCTGGCAGGATCCAGGAAAGATCTAAAGCCCCCGAATTTCAATTTTATCGCGTGAAATCACAAATCGAAGGCCTCCGAGCGATGCCTGCACCGCACGCAGAGGCGGTTGCCGATGCCTTCCGACTTGAACGGCGTCCGGCAGCACATGCATGGGCGAAGGGTTTTCTGCTTCCGGCGAGCACGCGGACGCTCGCCGATGTACTTCAGGTCGCGCAGCTTCTCGAGGACTTCCTGCATGCGCCACGGCTCGTAGCCGACCTCGTAGGCGATGTCCTCGATGGTCTGGCCGCCTTGCCACATCGGCAGAACCAGCTCGGCGATGGCGCGGTAGCTATTGGGTTTCGGGTGTGCGTGCATAGTCATGGCCTGTCCTCCTTGTACCTTGGACAACGATGGTGGTCGTCGGCGGACGGGCGCGCAAGCCCGTTGCGCATGTTCTCATTTTGTTCTATGGATGCCGGCGCTATGGATGACCATGAAATCGAGCTACGGCTGCGCTGGCGGCACACCTGGGAAGAGAAGGACAACGACTTCGTTGCCGAGGCTCCCGGTCATCCGGACACGGTCGGCCGCCCGGGGGAGCCGGAACTCTCCCGGGTTCTCGCTTTCCACGCCGACGCGCATGGTGTCCCTATGAGCACAATCGCAATCCAACTCGCCCCCGACGGCATCCACGTCAGCCGCATGCCGGACCCTATCGCGCTGGACGCGGACAACCCGGTCGCGGCCGAGTTCCTGCCGTGGCCTGTCGTCCGGCATCCGCATCGCGACAGGCTGCCGATTCCGATGGAGGAGCGCGTTCTGGCCTATGCCGTGGTCCGGGAGATCGTCGCCGATGCCGATGAGGTGCTGCTCGCCGTCGAGGAAGGCATCGATCGCATTCGCGTTGGTGTCGTTGAGGTCGCGCTCGATCATGCCGATGTCCATGTGAGCGAGGTGCAGCCGCATCCGGACGGGGCGGAGGGCATCATGCGCAATGAGATCGATGAGGTCCTGGCGAACTCCCCGAGACCGCCCGGGGCGTGAAAAACTATCACACCCCACCGGGCATTGACGCCAGTGGTTCCATCCGCCATATCGACGGTGCGCCGCTGGCGCAACCAAGGGTCTCCGTGACCCCTTATTAACGGCTCGCCCCACAGGGGCAATCAGGGCGGTCTTGGGGCCGCCCTATGCCGCTCTGGACCGACCTCGAATCTTGCAGACAGACCTGATCCGATGCCTTCGTCACTCGGCTTCTGGCACCTCTGTTCGACAACTATGTTGACGAGACCAGATAAAGCCTAGGCTGTTTACGAAGTGGTGTGGGAGTGGTGTGAGACATACGAGGGTGGTTAAGCGACACCATCTTCGTCGAATTGAAGTCTTGTAAGTCTTTGAATTTCCTTGGCAATTTTGGTAGCGGAGGAGGGACTCGAACCCCCGACACAAGGATTATGATTCCTCTGCTCTAACCGACTGAGCTACTCCGCCCCGGTGCGGCGCGCTTTCGGAGCCGGCGGAACTCGTCCGCGGGCCGAGGCGGTCGCCAAGGTCGCGCGGATATAAGGTGGCGCCGCTCGGCCTGTCAAGTCGGCCCGTCGCGTCATCCTTCAGGCCGCCCTTCGCATCGGTGCGCCGTGCGCACGCGCCGATGCCGCGCCGGCCGCGATCCGCATTTTCGCGGGCCGCGGGGTTGAGTTCGCCCCGGCGCACGATTATGTCTCGGGCGCTAGGTCTTTCGGTCATACAATTCATGAAACCGCGTATCGCCGTCCTCGGATGCGGCTATTGGGGCTCGAACCACATCCGCACCCTCAAGTCCCTGGGCGCGCTCCACGCCGTTTCGGATGCCAATCCCGCGCGCGCCGAAGGCTTCGCCAGCGAGCAGGACTGCCTGGCCATCGAGCCCGACGTCCTGTTCGACCGCGACGACATCGACGCCATCGTCATGGCGCTGCCGCCGCAGTTCCACGCCGAGGTCGCGATCCGCGCCGTCGAGGCGGGCAAGGACGTGCTGGTCGAGAAGCCGATCGCGCTGAACGTCGCCGATGCCGAGCGCGCCGTCGCCGCCGCCGAGGCCAACGGCCGCGTGTTCATGGTCGGCCATGTGCTGCGCTTCCACCCTGCCTTCGAGCAGCTCAAGCAGCTGATCGACGAGGGCGAGCTCGGCACGGTCAAGTACATCCACTCCCACCGCCTCGGCCTCGGCAAGTTCCACACCGAGAACGACGCGCTGTGGGATCTGGCGCCGCACGACCTGTCGATGATCCTGGCCATCACGGGGGCCGCGCCGATCGAGATCCGCGGCGAGGGGGCGGCGCTCCTCGATCATCTGAGCGACTTCGCGCATCTGCACATGCGCTTTCCCGGCGGCCTGCGCAGCCACCTGTTCGCCTCGCGGCTCAATCCCTATCGCGAGCGCAGGCTCACCGTCGTCGGCACCAGGGCGATGGCCGTGTTCGACGATGTCGAGCCGTGGGACCGCAAGCTCGCCGTCTACCGCCACGCCGTGTGGCAGGACAGCGGCCACTGGGCCTTCACCACCAACGAGCCGTCCTATGTGCCGGTGGCGTCGGGCATGCCGCTGACGCGCGAGTTGCAGCACTTCATCGGCTGCATCGCCACGCGCGAGCGGCCGCGCACCGACGGCGAGGAGGCGGTGCGGGTGCTGCGCATCCTCACCGCCGGAACCGTCACCCACGACTGAAGCGCGGCGGCAAGAAAGCCGCTTCGCGCCTCTTGCGGGGGCTATGCGCCGTGATGCGTGGCGGGCTGCGCCGCCAGCCGCGACAGCTTGGCCTCGGCCTCGCGGCTGCGCTGCGAGCGCTCGATGAAGCCGCCGCCCAGCACGCGCGCGTCGCCGCCTTCGTTGGAATAGAGGACGCAGGCCTGGCCCGGCGCCACGCCGCATTCGCCGTCGGCAAGCTCGACCCAGCTCGTCCCCGCCTCGTGATGCAGCACGGCCGGGCGCGGCGGGCGCGAGGAGCGCACGCGCGCGAACACCTCGAGCCCTTGCGCCGGCAGCGCCTCCAGTGGGCCGTCGCCGAGCCAGTTGGTGTTGCGCAGGAAGATCACCCGCGTCTCCAGCGCCTCGCGCGGGCCGACGACGACGCGCGCATGCTCGGCGTCGAGATGCACGACATAGAGCGGCTCGCCGGAAGCGATGCCGATGCCGCGGCGCTGGCCGATCGTGTAGCGCACGATGCCCTCGTGGCGGCCGAGCACCCGGCCGTCGATGTGGACGATCTCGCCGGGCGCCGCGGCGCCGGGCTTCAGCCGGGCGACGATGTCGGAATACTTGCCCTGCGGCACGAAGCAGATGTCCTGGCTGTCCTGCTTGGCGGCCACGACCAGGCCCATGGCCTCGGCGGCGGCGCGCACCTGCGGCTTGGACAGCGAGCCGAGCGGGAAGCGCAGGAAGTCGATCTGCTCCTGCGTGGTGGCGAACAGGAAATAGCTCTGGTCGCGGTCGGCGTCGACCGGGCGGTAGAGCGCGCGATGCGCGCCGTTGGGCTTCGAGCGGATGTAGTGGCCGGTGGCGAGCGCGTGCGCGCCAAGCTCGCGCGCGGTCTCCAGGAGATCGGCGAACTTGACGGTCTGGTTGCAGGCCACGCAGGGGATCGGCGTCTCGCCGGCGACGTAGCTTTCCGCGAACGGGTCGATCACCGCCTTGCGGAAGCGCTCCTCGTAGTCGAGCACGTAATGGGGGATGCCGAGCGTCTCGGCGACGCGACGGGCGTCGTCGATGTCCTGGCCGGCACAGCAGGAGCCGGCGCGGTGGACGCTGGCGCCGTGGTCGTAGAGCTGCAGGGTGACGCCGACCACGTCGTAGCCCTCGCGTTTGAGCAGCCCCGCCACCACGGAGGAATCGACGCCGCCGGACATGGCGACGACGACGCGCGTGTCCTGCGGCAGGCCGGGAAGATCGAGGCTGTTCATGGCGAGAGATTCCGCTCGCATAGGCTGTTGCTCCGGCGGCGCGGGGCCGCCCCCTGCGGCCCGGTCCGCCGGCGGCGGCCTGCCGCTGTGTCGCGGGCCGGGGATAATCCGACAACCGGATTCCACTTTTCGGTCCGCTGCTCTAATGCCCGCGCCCGCAATATAGGTCAAGGTCGCTGGCGCCGCCACATCGCACCCCGCCGCGGGCTCCGGCGAGGGGAGAAGCCGGCATGTGTCGAATGCGAATAAAATGCGGCGCAGAATCCTAACGGCAGATTCAGATTTCTTACCTATGCATTAGAGGCCGCTTAGGCAAATTTTAAAGACGGCGCGATAGCATCCCCGTCGATTGGTGCTTTGAGTAGATGTAGAGAGTACGATGACCGATCTGGTTAGACCGCGGGTGAAGTACGTCATCGGGCCTGACGGAAGCCCGCTCACCATAGCCGATCTGCCGCCTTCCAACACCAGGCGCTGGGTCATCAGACGCAAGGCGGAAGTCGTCGCCGCGGTTCGCGGCGGGTTGCTCAGCCTCGAGGAGGCGTGCCAGCGCTACAAGCTGACCGTCGAGGAGTTTCTTTCCTGGCAGGCCTCGATCGACGAATACGGCCTGGCCGGCCTGCGCACCACCCGCATCCAGCAGTATCGCCACTGAAACGATAGGTCGTTCCGGCATTGCCGGGGGCCGCGCGCCTGCCTCGTGAGGGGCGGGCGCGCGGCCGTCTGCGTCCGCGGCCGGCATTCGCGCGGCCTCCGGTCGCGGCGGGTGGGGGAAGGCGCGGCCCCGCGCGGCCCGGTCAGGCCGCGGCGCGGGCCCCGGCCTCGCCGGCCGACTGGCCGGACGGTTGCCATGCGGCGGTGTCGACCGGGCGATAGAGCGCGGTCCACGCGCCGGGTGCGGCGGCGGCCGGGGCGGGCGCCTTCAAGAGCGCCTCGAAGGCGTCGCGCCTGAGGATCGTGCCGCCCAGCGTCTCGACCCATGGCGACATGACCTGATGGTCGACGGCGGTGAAGCCCCATTCGGCCAGATGGTGGTAGAGCCCGACGATGGCGAATTTCGAGGCGTTGTCGGCGGTGTGGAACATCGACAGCGCGGAGAAGACCGGGCCGACGGTGAGGCCGAACAGGCCGCCCTCCAGCCCGCCCTCGGCGTTGCGGATCTCCACCGAATGGGCGTGGCCCTCGCGGTGCAGGCGCAGATAGAGCGCCTTGGCGCGCGGCGTGATCCAGGTCAGCGGCGTGCGCCCGGGCCGGGGCGCGGCGCAGGCGTCGAGCACGGCCGCAAAGTCGCGGTCGAAGCAAAGCTCGGCGTCGCTGGCGCGCATGGTGCGGCGGAAGCGCCTGGCGATGTGTACCTTGTCGAGCATCATCACCGCGCGCTGCGGCGGCGACCACCATTTCATCGGCCCGACATGGGAATGCGGATAGAAGCCGCGGCGCGCCGCCTCGAGCACGGTCGGCGTCGAGACGTCCCAGGCGATGCCGCCGTAGCCGGCCGGCCGGGCGGCGATGCGCGCGGCCTCCGGCGGCCCCTGGCGCCGCCGCAGCGTGTCGAGCGCGATGCGGGCGGCAAGATGGGGCGCGTCGTGGAGACGACCGGGCTTCAGCGGATAGAGCAGGCCGAGCGCGAGCTGCCGGGCGCGTGCCGAAAGCGTGGCGTCGGGAGCGGATGCGGCGGTGTCGGACAACGGAGCGGCCTTTCGGAACGGGACAGGGGGCAAGGGTTGCGCCGGGCAGGGCCGGCTGCGGCGGGGAGCGTCGTCCTCGCCGGCGCTGTCGCGCGGACGCGGCTCCAGAGCATCGGACCGGAAAGTGTATGCACTTTCCGGGTAAATCCGGTGCGCAAACAAGAGGCTAGGGCAACATTGCGCATCCGTCAGGATGCACGCGGCTCTAGCCGGCGGCGGCCGCGCGTCCGCCCTCGGCCTCGCGCCCGCGCCCGTCGCGCATCTCGAGCGCCTCCGCCTTGGCAAGCTCGGCCTCCGCCTCGTCCAGAAGCGCCTGCGCGCTCTCGCGCTGCTGCTTCAGGTCGGCCTGCGAATCGCGCAGGTTGTCGCGCCGCTGGCGGGCGGCCTTGGCGAAGGTCGGATAGGCGAAGTGGCTGACGTCGGTGATGCCGGCCTTCTTCTCCTCCGCGGCGATCTGAAGGTCCAGCTCGCCCGCCATGCGCTCGAACTCGGCGATCATCATGTCGAGCTGGGTGAGCTGCTTGCGCTTTTCATTGACCTGAAACCGCTTCAGCCGCACCAGGTTCTCTCGTGCCTTCATTACTCGCTACTCCCGAAACGCATACGCTTGCGCCCTTGAACGGCCGGCGCCGGCCCTTGTCTTCCTCCGGATCGGCGCTGCGCGGGCATGGGAAACAATTTCCTAAGCGCCGGCGCGGCCGGTAACCATTCGTTTACGCGCATTGTTAATCATAGCGGCGATGGCTTAAGGCCGGGTAAAGACGCCTTGGCCTGCCGGACGCGGCAAAACGACTCCCGATGAGTCGCTTATCTGCGTTTCCTGAACTATCGCATTAACTTTCGGTTTTTGCGATTTACGTTTGGATTCAACGAGGTGTAGGCGAAAGCTGAATGGATCGAATATCGCTTGCAATGGAGAATCATATTTTGTTAACCATTGCATGGCAGCCTCCGATTCAGGCAGTTGCCGCTGCGAAGCCGGACTCTCGCTGAACCCGGCCTGGCGGCGGGAAAGGGGACATAAATGCGCGTTCTGCTCATCGAAGACGACAGTGCGACCGCACAGAGCATCGAACTGATGCTGAAGTCGGAGAGCTTCAATGTCTACACGACGGACCTCGGCGAGGAGGGCGTCGATCTCGGCAAGCTCTACGACTACGACATCATCCTGCTCGACCTCAACCTGCCCGACATGTCGGGATACGAGGTGCTGCGCACGTTGCGGCTGTCCAAGGTCAAGACGCCGATCCTGATCCTGTCCGGCATGGCCGGCATCGAGGACAAGGTGCGCGGCCTGGGCTTCGGCGCCGACGACTACATGACCAAGCCGTTCCACAAGGACGAGCTGATCGCGCGCATCCACGCCATCGTGCGCCGCTCCAAGGGGCATGCGCAGTCGGTCATCACCACCGGCGACCTGGTGGTCAATCTCGACGCCAAGACGGTCGAGGTCGGCGGGCAGCGCGTGCACCTGACCGGCAAGGAATACCAGATGCTCGAGCTGCTTTCGCTGCGCAAGGGCACGACGCTGACCAAGGAGATGTTCCTCAACCATCTCTATGGCGGCATGGACGAGCCGGAGCTGAAGATCATCGACGTCTTCATCTGCAAGCTGCGCAAGAAGCTCGACGCGGCGTCCGGCGGGCAGAACTACATCGAGACGGTGTGGGGCCGCGGCTATGTGCTGCGCGAGCCCGAGGACATCCGCGAAATCGCGTAGAAGCGAATAGCGAATAGCGAATAGTGGGCCGTTGACGTCGTCAGCGGCCTGTTCTGCTTTCTATTCGCTATTCGCTATTCGCTATTCGCTATTCGCTATTCGCTACGCCGCCAGATCCATGTCGCGGAAGCGCTCCAGAAGTTGCGAGCGGTTGAATGGCTTGAGGATGTAGCCCCGGGCGCCGGCGCGCTTGGCGCGCATGATCGCGCCGACGTCGAACTCCGTCATGCACAGGACGATGTGCGGCCGGACGAAGGCGCTGAGCGCGACGAGCCGGCGGATCAGGTCCTCGGCGGCGATGTCGGGCAGGCGTGCGTCGACGATGACGATGTCGGGCATCTGCGCCGCGCACATGACGAGGGCGTCGCCGCCGGTGGCCGCCTCCTGGACGATCATGTCCGAGCCGCCGAGAATGCGGCTCGCGACCTTACGGATGACGCTCGAATCGTCGACGATCATGCAGCGCTTCATGTTCCACCCCCATGGCTCGCCGCCCACGGCCCGGACCGCCGGGCGCGTTCGCGGGCGCGCCGACAGCGGCCCGTCGCCTGTCGTCCGGGCGCGGATTTTCCGCTGTCCCGGGCCGCGCGACGGTCACGGGCGAAGATAGGGGCAGACGGTAAAGATCGCCGTAACCGGATGGCTGAATATTCGGTAAACGCGGATCGGCCGGCCGCGCGGGCCGCCTATTGCGCGGTCAGGAGGATCTCCTCGGCGCCGGCGCGGATCTCGATCGTCATGCCCGCCTCGCGCGCCAGGAGCAGCGTGTAGTAGGGCTGGACGGCGTGGGCGTCGATCGGCTCGTCCGGCTTCACGCCGGAATGGAGCTCGAGGAAGCGGGCGGGAACGCGCGTCATCGGCCCGCTCGCGGTCAGGATGAAGCGCGGCGCGGTCTCGAGCTCGGCGAGCTCGACCGTGATCTTGCCGCCGCGCGGGATGGCGGCGTTGGCGATCAGGATCAGGTTGAGCAGCAGCTTGACCTTGTTCTTGGGCAGGAGCGCGCGCGGCCCGCGCCACTCGAATTCGGGCTTCTCGTTGGCGAGGAAGGCGCTGGCCACCGCCTCGGCGTCGCCGGTGTCGATCTGCATGCCGGCCGAGCCGGCCGCGCCGAAGGCGATGCGGGCGAACTGGAGGCGGGCCGAGGCGTTGCGGGCGCTGGTGCGGATCAGGCGCATGGCGTCCTCGTCGGCGCCGCCCTCGTCGAGCAGCTCGAGGCCGTTGTTGATCGCGCCCACCGGCGAGATGATGTCGTGACAGACACGGCTGCACAGCAGCGCCGCAAGGTCCGGTGCGGAAAGGGTCAGGACATCGCTCATGATAGGCACCCCTCGTCGTGCGGATCGGTCTTGCCCGCGCAGCGGATTCCGGCGCCGGCGAATCACCCTTTTCAGGGTGGCGTATTGGTTACACAGCCCGGCGGCCGCCACAAGAAAGGCGGCGATCCGCCCGCCCGGTAATGGTTAATGGTTGGATAAGGTTTGCGTCATAGTTTGGCTGCGATCGACGCGGAAAAAGATGGCCGTCCGGGCCGCCGGCGTCGGAGGCGTGGCCGGAGCGGCCGATAGGGAGATCGCAAGCCATGTTGAGCAGGCTCTTTCCTCTTCTACCCGTGCGTCTCGCCGCGGCGTTGCTGGTCGTCGCGGCGGCGGCCGCGGCCGCGCCCGGGGCGGCGCGGGCCGACGCGGCCCAGGCCTATTCCGCGCAGGAGATCGTCGATTCCGGCCACCAGTTCTTCGGCGCGACGTCCGGCGGGCTGGCGAGCCTGATCGAGACCATCTTCTCCTCCTACGGCATGCCCAACGGCTACATCCTCGGCGAGGAGGGGTCCGGCGCGCTGATCGGCGGGCTGACCTATGGCGAAGGCACGCTCTACACCAAGAATGTCGGCGACCACCGGGTCTACTGGCAGGGGCCGTCGCTCGGCTGGGACTTCGGCGGCCAGGGCTCGCGCACCATGATCCTGGTCTACAATCTCGACAGCATTCCCTCGCTCTACCAGCGCTATGCCGGCGTCGCCGGCTCGGCCTATGTCATCGCCGGCCTCGGCTTCACCGTTCTCAAGCACGGCGATGTCCTGCTCGTGCCGGTGCGCACCGGCGTCGGCGCACGGCTGGGCATCAATGTCGGCTATCTCAAGCTGACGCAGAGCCCGACCTGGAACCCGTTCTGAGGCCGGGCGCGGCCGCTTTTTCCCGGCCCATCCTTGCGCGCGGCACTGGATTCCCGCCATGTCGGCGTGGCAGATAGGGCGCGATGGCTGCCGCGCCCGCATCGGCGCGCGGCTCTGGCGAAGGCGGGCATAGGGCTGTGATCCAGGCGACGCTTATCTTCCTCCTCGGCTTTCTCGGCGCCGGCTTCCTGGCGGTGCTGGTCGCGCCGTCGATCTGGCGGCGCGCGGTCAAGCTGACGCGCCGGCGCATCGAGGCGGCGCTGCCGCTGTCTATGGCCGAGATCCGCGCCGACAAGGACGCGGCGCGCGCGCAATACGCCATGGCCACGCGCAAGCTGGAGGTGACGGTCGAGACGCTGAAGGAGGAGATCGCCGCGCAGTCGCTGGAGGTCGACCGCGCCCGCGAGGAGACGCGGCGCACGCTCCACGCGCTCGACGAGAAGGAAGCGGCGCGCGCCGAGCTCGAGCGGCGCGAGCGGGAGCTGCGCGCCGAGCTGCGGCAGGCGCAGGAGGAGGCGGCACGCCTTTCCGAGGCACTTGCCGGGCGCGACCGGGCGCTGGAGGAGCGGGCGGCCGAGCTTGAGAAGCTCGGCGCCATGTATGACGAGGCGAGCTTCAACGCCTCCGAGCGGCAGATCGAGCTGGTGGCGCGGGAGGCGGATGTCGAGCGGCTGACCGGAGAGCTTTCGACGCTGCGGGAAGAGCAGCGGCAGGCCGATGCGCGGCTGCGCGAGGCGGGCGCGCAGATCAGGGAGCTGGAGCAGGCCGTGCGCGGCGAAAAGCGCCGGGTGGTCGTGCTCGAGCGCAATGCCGGGAAGCTGACGGCGGCGCTGTCGGACCGCGAGGAGAAGCTCGACCGGCGCGAGCGCGACCTCGACCGCCTGCGCGAGAAGCTGAAGGAGGCGAGCGAGTCCGGGCGCAAGCTTGCGGCGCGGCTGTCGGCCGCCCAGGACCGGCAGGCCAGGCTGGAGCAGGACCTTGCCGTCCAGGCGCGCGAGAGCAAGGCGCTGCGCGCCGTGCAGGACAGGAAATGGGGCGGCCCCGCCGCCGCCGGGAGCGATGGCGAAGGCGGCGCGGACCGCGTCGAGACCGCGCTGCTGCGCGAGCGCATCAACGACCTCGCCGCCGAGGTGGTCAGCCTGACGGCGCGGCTGGAAGGGCCCGATTCGCCGATCCACAAGGCGCTCGCGGCCGATGCCGGCGACGCCGGGCCGGGCGCGGCCGGCGGCGTCAGCCTCGCCGAGCGCATCCGCGCCCTGCAGAAGGCGGCCGGGGCGAAAACCGCCGGATAGGGATCGTCCGGCCGGGCCGGAGCCTATCGTTCGCGCCAGAGCCGGTGAAGCGCGATGGCGCCCGCCGTCGCCACGTTCAGGCTGTCGAAGCCGGCCGACATGGCGATGCGGGCGGTGCGCATGCGCGCCATGGTCGCGGCCGGCAGGCCGTGGCCCTCGCTTCCCAGCCACAGCGCGGTGCGGCCGTGGCGGCGGATGTCGGCGATGTCGTCGCTTCCCGCCGGCGACAGGGCGATCTGGGAAAAGCCGTGGCGGTCGAGCGCGGCAAACAGCGCCGCCTCGTCCGGCAGCGTCGCGAACGGCACCTTGAGCGCCGCGCCGACCGAGACGCGGATGGCCTTGCGGTAGAGCGGGTCGCAGCAGGTGGCGTCGAGAAGCACGGCATCGGCCTCGAAGGCGGCGGCGTTGCGGAAGATCGCACCGACATTGTCATGGTTCGAGATGCCCGACAGCGCCACCGCCAGCGCGTCGGCCGGCAGGTCGGCGAGCAGGGCGTCGGCGTCCTTGTCCGGGCGCCGCAGGCCGAGCGCCAGCACGCCGCGATGGATGTGGAAGCCGGCGACGGCGTCCATCACGGCCTGCGAGGCGACATAGACGGGCATGCCGGCCGGCGCCAGCGCCAGCGTGTCCTTCATCCCCTCCAGCCGGCGGTCAAGCAAAAGCGCCGACTCGGCCTCGAAGCGTCGGGCGGAGAACAGCACGTTCAGCACCACCTTGCCCTCGGCGACGAAGCGGCGCCCGCGCCCGGCAAGGTCGCGCTCGCGGATGGCGCGGTAGCCGGCGATGCGCGGATCGTCCGGGTCGTCGATGCGGATCGGAGCGGCCGCCGGCATCAGCTTTTGCCGGCAAGCCGCGGCTTCCACCGCGTCAGCAGCGCCGAATTGGTCACCACCGAGACGGAGGAGAACGCCATCGCCGCGCCGGCGAAGGCCGGGGACAGCACGCCGAAGGCCGCGAGCGGAATGCCGATGACGTTGTAGACGAAGGCCCAGCCGAGATTCTGCGCGATGGTGCGCCGCGTCTTCTTCGCGATGTCGAGCGCGGCCGGCACCAGCCTCAGATCCGTGCGCATCAGCGTGATGGCGGCGGCCTCGCGCGCCACGTCGGCGCCCGACGACATGGCGATGCCGAGGCGCGCGGCGGCCAGCGCCGGCCCGTCGTTGAGGCCGTCGCCGACGAAGGCCACGCCCTCCTCACCCAGCTCGTCGGCGAGCCGCTTCACGGCCTCGACCTTTTCCTCGGGCAGGAGGCCGGCGCGGATGTCGGCGAAGCCGAGCGCGCCGCCGATCGCCGCGGCCGCCGCCTCGTTGTCGCCGGTCAGCATCACCGGCGACAGGCCGCGCCGCTTCAGCTCGGCCACCACGGAGGCGGCTTCCGGCCGGGCGGTGTCGGCGAAGCGTACCGCGCCGCAAAGCGCGCCGTCGACCAGGATGAAGGCGACGGTGCCGGCCTCGCCGAGACGGGCGGTGAGCGCGTCGAGGGCTTCGGCCGCGACGCCCGCCTCCTCGGCCAGGCGGCGGTTGCCGACCGAAACGGTCTTGCCCTCGACGGTGCCCGACAGGCCCTTGCCGCGGATGGCGCGCACGCCGGCGGCGACGGGAAGGGGGACGCCCTGGGCGGTCGCCTTCTCCACCAGCGCCCTGGCCAGCGGGTGCTCGCTGTGGGCCTCGACGGCGGCGGCGAGCGAAAGCGTTGCGGCATCGGCCTCGGCCGCCACCACCTCGGGCTTGCCTATCGTCAGCGTGCCGGTCTTGTCGAAGGCGACGGCGCCGATCTCCTGCGCCCGCTCCAGCGTCTCGATGTCGCGGATCAGGATGCCGGCCCTGGCCGCAGCACCCGTGCCGGCCACCAGCGCCGTCGGCGTGGCGAGGCCGAGCGCGCAGGGGCAGGCGATGACCAGCACCGCGACCGCCGCCACCATGCCGCCGGTGGGATCGCCCAGCGCCAGCCACCAGACGAGGAAGGTGAGCGCCGCCACCACGAGGATGAGCGGCACGAAGACGGCAGAGATGCGATCGACGAGACGCTGGATCGGCGCCTGCCCGGTCTGGGCCTCCTCGACCAGCCGCGCCATGCGCGCCAGCCGCGTGTCGGGGCCGACGGCCGAGACCTCGATCTCCAGCGCCGCCTCGCCGTTGACCGTGCCGGTGACGACCGCGTCGCCCGGCTCCTTGTCCACCGGCAGGCTCTCGCCGGTGACCAGCGATTCGTCGACCGCCGAATGGCCGCGCCTCACCGTGCCGTCGCTGGGCATGCGCCCGCCCGGCCGCACCAGCACCATGTCGCCCGGCTTCAGGCTCTCGACCGGCACGGTCCGCGCCGCGCCGTCGGGGCCGACGAGCTCGGCCTCGCGCGGCTGCAACTTGTGGAGCGCGGCAAGGGCGGCCGAGGTGCCGCGCTTGGCGCGCGCCTCGAGATACTTGCCGAGCATGATGAGGGTCAGCACCACGGCCGCCGCCTCGAAATAGAGATGAGCGTGGACGTCGCCCGAAATCACCAGCACCAGCGAATAGACATAGGCGACCGAAGTGCCGAGCGAGACCAGCACTGCCATGTTGGCGCCGCCGCCGCGCACGGCAGCGAAGGCCTCGCGCAGGAAGCGGGTGCCCGAGACGAGCATGACGCCGCTGGCGAGCGCGGCCTGCGCCCACGGGCCGATCCAGGCATGGCCGGTGCCCAGCATCATCGGCAGCGTGCCGATCACCAGCGGCAGCGACAAGAGCGCCGAGACGACGAAGCGTGCGAGCGTGCGCCGCTCCTCGGCGCGGCGCTCGACCTCGCGCTTCTCGTCGGCGGCGCGACGGCCGGCCTCGTCGGCGGCGCGCACGCTGGCGCCGTAGCCGGCCTTCTTCACCGCCGCCACCAGCGCCTGCGGCGCCACGCCGTCCGCCACCTCGACCGTGGCGCGCTCCAGCGCCAGGTTGACCTCGGCGCGGTCGACGCCGTCGAGGCGCGACAGCACCTTCTCCACCCGCGCGGAACAGGCCGCGCAGGTCATGCCCGTAATGTCGAGCGCCACCGTCGTCATGGTCTTGCCTGCCTTGTACGTTTCGTTTCAGCCTTCGACGCGCGCGTCGTAGCCGGCGCCCTCGACCGCGTCGGCCAGCGCCTGCGGCGCGACGCCGTCGTCGGCCGCCACCACGGCGCGGCCTTGCGCCAGGTCCACGCTCGCCTTGCGCACGCCGGGCTGGGCGGCCAGAAGCCGCTCCACCGAGGCCCTGCAACCGCCGCAGGTCATGCCTTCGATCTTCAGTACGATGTCCATTGTCCGGGCTCCCTTTCTGCCGTCGGCGACACAGATAGGGTTTCCAGTCGCTGGAAGGTCAAGGGGCTCGCGTCCCGCTTTCCGCGGTAAAAGGAGTGCCGGCCTAGCGGGCGCCGGCCATGGCCGGAGCGCCGAAGATGTCATCGAGCGTCGCCAGCACGCGGCGCACATTGGGGGAGGAGCAGGAATAGTAGATCATCTGCCGCTCGCGGCGCGTCTCGACCAGGCCCATATTGCGAAGCTTGGCAAGATGTTGCGACAGCGCCGACTGGCTCAGATCGACTTTCTCCGCGATCTCGCCCACGGACAATTCGCCGCACAACAGGTGACATATGATGGCGAGCCGTTTTCCGTTGCCGATGGCGGACAGAAACTCCGCCACCATGTCGGCATTGTCGACAAGTTGCTTTGAAATCATTTCTTCCCCATCGCCGCATCTTCCACCAGACGCTACGGGGGTACAAACGTCTGGTGGACCCCGCAGGTTGCATTCGAGCCGCTTCACGACCTGCCTGCAACCTAACGTAGTCCAAACTTCCCCAATCACAAGCCTTTGTCGGGAGTTTTTGGCAAGGGCACGGGGGCCGGTCAGCCTGGACCAATCGTTGCCCTGGCCTGGCGCGCCTCGATGGCCATGGCGACCAGCGTCTTGTGCATGTCGGGCGCGTCGGCGAGGGGTTTTTCGAAGAAGATGCGCAGCACGCGGTCGCCGGCGGCAAGGTCGAAGCCGTCGGCGTCGATGCCGGTCATGACCCAGCCCTCGTCGCCTCTGGCCTTGCCGAAATGCGAGGCGTAGTTGGCGATGGCGTCGGCATGGTCGCCGTTCATGTGCTCGATCGCGCCGCGCTCGGCGGCGGCGATGGCGTCGAGCCGGTCGCCGGCGGTCAGGAGATCCTGCCGCGTCAGGGCGAAAGCCTTGCCGAAGCCGCCGTTGAGGCTCGCGCGCTGCGGATCCAGCCGGTAGAAGGCGAAGTCGCCGAGGCCGGCGTAGAGCTTCGACTTGGGATTGTGCGACAGGAAGCGCCATTCGACGCGGCCGTGGCGCGGGTCGTCCCTGGCGATCTTCTCGGCCAGGCAGGCGATGGTGACGCGCGCATGCGCCATGGCGTCGCCCTTGCCCGGCTCGCCCAAGAGCAGCGAGCAGCGCGGGTCGGCCTCGATCCCGCCGGTGTGGGCGGCAAGGCCGGAAACCAGGATCAGCGGCGCGCCGTCATGGTCGGTGGCGACGGCGACCCGGCTGGCCAGCGGCGCCCCGGTTCCCGGCTCCAGCACGGCGATGGCGCCGTGGCGCGCCGTGCGCAGGAGCGTGCGGGCGAGCCGGATCGCCTCGTCGTCGGTCGGGCGCAGGACGTTCCCGGTCTTCTCCCCCATGCGGGCCGCTCCAATAAGTTGAGCCGATTTGTCTCCTTATTGGCCGACAATGCCGTCCTTGGCAAGACGCGCGGCCTCGCCGGGCTCGATGCCGAAGGCGGCGAGCGTGGCGGCCGCGTCGCGCACGGCCTGCCCCGACAGCGCGCCTTGCGTGCGCGAGAAGCGCGGGGCGGGCGCGGGCCGCGTCAGGCCGCCTTCCGCCGTGACGTGGGTGGCGCGGGCGCGGTTGTGCGGGTGTTGCACGGCTTCCGCGAGCGACAGCACCGGGGCGACGCAGGCGTCCGTCTGCTCGAACAGGGCGGCCCAGTGATCGCGCGGCTGCCCGGCGATGCGGGCGGCGATGGCCTCGCGCAGCGCCGGCCATTGCGATCGGTCGTACTGCGCGGCGACGAAATGGTCCGGCAGCGGCAGCAGCCGGCAGAACTCGGCGAAGAATTGCGACTCGAGGCAGGCGACGGCGACGAAGCCGCCGTCGGCGCATTCGTAGGTGTCGTAGAAGGGCGTGCCGGAATCGAGCAGGTTCGAGCCGCGGCCCTCGCGCCAGATGCCGGCGGCGAGGAAGCCGAAGAAGGGGGCGGCGAGCATGGAGGCGCCGTCGACCATGGCCGCGTCGACCACCTGCCCCCTGCCGGAGCGGCCCTTCTCGATGAGCGCGGCGAGCACGCCGGCGATCAGGAACATGGTGCCGCCGCCATAGTCGGCGACGAGGTTGAGCGGCGGCACCGGCTTGCCGCCCCTGGGTCCGATGGCCGACAGCACGCCCGTCAGCGCCAGATAGGTCATGTCGTGGCCGGCGCGGTTGGCCAGCGGCCCGTCCTGGCCGAAGCCGGTCATGCGGCCGTAGACGAGGCCGGGGTTGCGTTCCAGCGCGATGTCCGGGCCGAGGCCGAGCCGCTCCATCACGCCGGGGCGGAAGCCTTCGAGCAGGATGTCGGCCTTCGCGATCAGGTCCAGCAGCAGCGCTGGCCCCTCCGGCCGCTTCAGGTCGACGCGCAGGATCTCGCGGCCGTGGCGGTCGAGGTCGAATTGCGGCGGCAGGTTGAGGAACGCCTGCTCCCTGGCCAGCCGCTCGACGCGCACCACGCGCGCGCCGAGCTCCGACAGGATGAGGCCGGCGAGCGGCACCGGGCCGAGGCCGGCCATCTCGACGACGGTCAGCCCGGCGAGCGGGCCGGTTCCGGCCGCAACGCCCTCGCTCATGGCTCAGCGCGGGGCCATGCGGATGGCGCCGTCGAGGCGGATCACCTCGCCGTTGAGCATCTGATTGTCGACGATGTGGGTCGCGAGCGCGGCATATTCCTCCGGCCGGCCGAGGCGCGAGGGGAACGGCACCTGCTGGCCGAGCGACTTCTGCGCATCCTCCGGCAGGCCGGCGAGCATCGGCGTCCAGAAGATGCCGGGCGCGATGGTCATGACGCGGATGCCGGAGCGGGCGAGGTCGCGCGCCACCGGCAGCGTCATGCCGACGATGCCGCCCTTGGACGAGGAATAGGCGGCCTGGCCGATCTGGCCGTCATAGGCGGCGACGGAGGCGGTGTTGACGATGACGCCGCGCTCGCCGCCCTCCAGCGGCTCCAGCGCCTCGGCGCGCACTGCGAACAGACGGATCATGTTGAAGGAGCCGACGAGGTTGACGTCGACCACCTTGCGGTAGATGTCGAGCGGGTGGGCGCCGTCCTTGCCCGTGGTCTTCATGGCGATGGCGATGCCGGCGCAGTTGACGAGGATGCGCGCGTCGCCGAGCCTCTCGGCCACCTCGGCGAAGGCGGCCTCGCCGCTGTCGGCGCTGGACACGTCGCACCTGACGGCGATGCCGCCGATCTCGGCCGCCACGGCCTGCGCGCGCTCGATGCCGATGTCGAACAGGGCGACCTTCGCGCCCCTGGCCGCGAGCATGCGCGCCGTCGCCTCGCCGAGACCCGAGCCGCCGCCGGTGACGATCGCGACCTGTCCGGATGGATTCATGGGATTCCTCCACAATATTGTTGTGAATTGAACAATTGCCGGCATCTTAGCGGCCCGACGGGGAGGGGCGCAAGGTGGCCGGGCGCGCCGGCGCCCGCGGTCCCCTGCGGTCTGTTGCCTCGCCGGGCCGGCCGGGGAGGGCGCGCCAGGGGGGCAGGCAGGGGGCGTGGACGTGCCGGCGCGGCGCGCTATGTTGGGCCTGCGGGCGGCGCAAGAGGAGGCCAAGACATGACATCCGAGACATTTGCGGTCGACCCGAAGCTCGACCTGGTGCTCGAACGCGAGCTCGACGTGCCGGTCGAGCTCGTCTGGAAAGCGTGGACGACGCCGGAGCATCTGCGCCACTGGTTCGTGCCGAAGCCGTGGAGCATCGCCGCCTGCGAGATCGACCTGCGGCCGGGCGGCATCTTCAGCTCCACCATGCGCTCGCCCCAGGGGCAGGAGTTTCCGAATGTCGGCTGCTATCTCGAGGTGACGCCCAACAGGCGGCTGGTGTTCACCGACACGCTGCTGCCCGGATACCGGCCTTCGCCGAAGCCGTTCTTCACGGCGGTGCTGGAGCTTGCGCCGCGGGGCGAGGGCACGCACTACCGGGCGGTGGCCGTCCACGGCAACGAGGAGACGCGCAAGAGCCACGAGGAGATGGGCTTCCACGAAGGCTGGGGCACCGTGGTCGACCAGATGGTCGCCTACATCAAGGAGCACGGGGCATAGCGCGCGCTTCAGCGCCGCAGCACCGCGCCCAGCACGTCGGTGACGCCGATGGCGCCGACGAAGCGCGAGGCCTCGTCGAACAGGGCGACCGGGGCCGTGCGCGACTGGTGCATGGCCTGCATCACCGCCTTGAGCGAGGTGCCGGGCTTGGCCCAGTAGATGTGGTGGGCGGTGTCGGCGAGCGCCTGGAACGGGTCGCACGAGACCCAGACCGCCGGCTTGCCGTGGCGCTCGGCCGCGATGACCAGCCCGTTCTCGTCGAGGCGGAAGCGCGAGGTCCGGCGGCGGTCGAGCCAGACCCAGCCGTCGCCGGCGTCCTCCAGGTCGCGGCGGTCGCGCATGACGTTCCACGCCGTCAGCACCGACATCGGGTTCACGTTGGCGATGAAGTCGCGGACGTAGTCGTTGGCGGGGGCGAGCACGATGTCCTCCGGCGCGCCGGTCTGGACGATCCTGCCGCCCTCCATGATGGTGATGCGGTTGCCGATCTTCAGCGCCTCCTCCAGATCGTGGCTGACGAAGACGATGGTCTTCTTGAGCCGCGCCTGAAGCTCCAGAAGCTCGTCCTGCAACTTGGTGCGGATCAGCGGGTCGAGGGCGGAGAACGGCTCGTCCATCAGGAGGATCGGCGCCTCGGTGGCGAAGGCGCGCGCGAGCCCCACGCGCTGCTGCATGCCGCCGGAAAGCTCGTGCGCGTACTTGCCCGCCCATTCGGTGAGGCCGACGAGTGCGAGCTGCCTTGCCACGCGCTCCTTGCGCTCGGCCGGCTGCACGCCGGCCAGCTCCAGCCCGAAGCCGACATTCTCCTCCACCGTGCGCCACGGCAAAAGCGCGAACTGCTGGAAGACCATGGCGACGCTCTCGCGGCGGATGCGGCGCAGCTGCGCCTCCGGGCAGGAGACCACGTCGGTCGAGCGGCCGCGGTCGTGGACGATGACCTCGCCGCGCGTCACCGCGTTCAGCCCGTTGACGGCGCGCAGCAGCGTCGACTTGCCCGAGCCGGACAGGCCCATCAGCACCGAGATCTCGCCCTGCTCGACGGTGAGGGTGGCGCCGGCGCAGCCCACCACCGCGCCCGTCGCCTCCAGGATCCCGGCGCGGGTCGCGCCGGCGTCGATCATGGCGAGCGCCCTGGCTTTCTCCTCGCCGAACACGATGTCGACGTTCTTGAACTCGACGGCGGCGCTCATTTGCGCTCCTCCCCGCCGATGCGCGCCATGCGGTCGAGGATGATGGCCAGGATGACGATGGCGAGCCCGGCCTCGAGCCCGAGCGGGATGTTGACCGAGTTCAGCGCCCGCACCACCGGGCGGCCGAGGCCGTTGGCGCCGATCAGCGCCGCGATCACCACCATCGACAGCGACAGCATGATGCACTGGGTGAGCCCCGCCATGATGGTCGGCAGCGCCGAGGGCAGCTCGACCTTCCACAGCAATTGCCGCTTCGTCGCGCCGAAGGAGGCGCCGGCTTCGAGCAGCGGCTTCGGCACCGAGGTGATGCCGAGATAGGTCAGCCTGATCGGCGCGGGGCTGGCGAAGATGACGGTGACGATCAGCCCCGGCGCGATGCCGAGGCCGAACAGGATCAGCACCGGGATCAGGTAGACGAAGGTCGGCAGCGTCTGCATCAGGTCGAGGATCGGCTGGAGCACGCGATAGACGCGCTCGTTGTGCGCGGCCCAGATGCCGATCGGCACGCCGATGGCCATCGAGCAGGCGGTGGCGGCCACCACCAGCACCAGCGTCTCGACCGTCTCCTTCCACAGCCCCTGATTGATGATGAAGGCGAGGCCGAGGATGACGCCCGCCGTCAGCGTCCACGAGCGCTTGAGAAGGTGGGCGAGCGCGGCGATCAGCGCCACGACCACGATGGGCGGCAGCCACAAGAGGCCGACGACGAGGCCGTCCAGCAGGCCGGAAAGCCAGGCGGCGAGCGTGTCGAAGAACCAGGCGAAGTTGGTCGTCAGGAAATCGAAGAACTCGCGGCCCCAGCGACCGACGGGAATCTTCCACCCGGCGATCCATTGCGAGATCGGATCCATGGTTGCTCCCCTCAGAAGGCTGCCGGCATCGAGGCGGAGGGGTCGGGCCTGCGGCGCGCGCGCCGCTCCTCACCTGCCTGCCGGCATCCTCTCCCCGCAATCGGGGAGAGGCAGGTTGGCCGCGACCTCGCCGCTTCTCCCATTTCCCCGTTCGCCGGGAGAAGGCGGCCCCGGGGACCGGACGAGGAGCGGCGCGATCGTGTCAATGTCAGAGGCCCAGCGCGGCCTTCACCGCCGCCGCGCCGTCGCCGCCGTCGAAGGTCGTCACCCCGTCGAGCCAGGGGCCGAGCGCGTCGGGGTTGGCCTTGAGCCATTCGGTGGCGGCGGCGTTCGGCTCTTTGCCGTCGTCGAGGATCGCGCCCATGATCTCGTTCTCCATCTCCAGCGAGAAGACGAGGTTGGTCAGGAACTTGCCGACGTTCGGGCATTCCTGGGCGTAGCCCTTGCGCGTGTTGGTGTGGACGGTCGCGCCGCCGTAGTCGGGGCCGAACACATCGTCGCCGCCGGCCAGATACTCCATCTCGATGTTGGCGTTCATCGGGTGCGGCTCCCAGCCGAGGAAGACCATGTGCTGCTGCGAGCGCGCCCCGCGCATGACGGCCGACAGCATGCCGGCCTCCGAGCTTTCCACCAGCTCGAAGCCGGAAAGGCCGAACTGGTCGGCCTCGATCATGTCGAGGATCAGGCGGTTGCCGTCGTTGCCCGGCTCGATGCCGTAGATCTTGCCGCCGAGCTGGTCGCGGAACTGGGCGATGTCCTGGAAGGTCTTCAGCCCGGCGTCGAAGGTGTATTTCGGCACGGCGAGCGTGTATTTCGCGCCGGTCAGGTTGGTGACGAGGGTCTCGACCGAACCGTCCTCGCGATAGGGCGCGATGTCGGCCTCCATGGTCGGCATCCAGTTGCCGAGGAAGACGTCGATGTCGCCGCTCTTGAGCGAGGCGTAGGTGACCGGCACGGAAAGCACCTGCACCTCGGGCTGGTAGCCGAGCGCGGAAAGGATCACCGAAGCGGTGGCGGTGGTGGAGGTGATGTCGGTCCAGCCGACATCCGAGAAGGCGACGGTGCGGCAGCTCTCGGCCTCCGCGGCGGCAGCCGCGGTCGCGCCGAGCGCCGCCGAAAGCGCCAGAGCTGCCGAGATCGTTGCGATGCGTGACATAAAAGGTCTCCCCATTTGAAGCGGCGGCAATTTTTGTTCTTGAGCCAAACACCATTTGTCCGCCGATTCAACCCGCGGGCGCGCCACAGGCGCCGCCGTGCACTTGTCTTTTGGCGACAGGCCCTGTCGTTTTCGACGGTGCGGCCGGCGGGCGCGGCCGCGCGATGCCGTCTTTCCATCGCAATTGGCGCCACCTATATTCGCCGCACCCTGTCGAGGCGAGCATCACGCCAAATCGTCACTGGAACCGGAGAGACAAGCGCATGGCCACGCTGCAGAATTTCGACGCCGAGATCGCCAGGACAAAGCGCGTGGTCGAGGACATGCGCGCCAGGATCGAGCAGTCGGGCGTGATGCTGGAGCAGTTCGCCCAGGCCGACGCCCGGATCGGCGCCGCCGACTTCGACATCGAGAACGCGCGCATCCAGGACGTGCTCAACCAGCAGAAGGTCATGGAGGGCAACATCGCCGACCTGATCATCGGGCTCGAGGACGCCACCAACGTCTTCGGCGCCGAGTTCGAGAGCATGAAGAGCTATACGACGTGGGAGAACCTCGTCGGTGTCTTCTCCGCCCAGCGCAAGCAGCGCATGCGCACCGAGCGCGTGCGCAACATGTCGCTGGCCGGCAACCTGCAGGAGCTTCTGGCCAAGTCCGACACCATCGTCGGCATCCTGAAGGAGCAGAAGAACGTCCTCGACCAGCGCTACAAGACCTCGGAGACCAGCCTTTCCCAGGTGATCGAGCGGCGCAAGCGCACCATCGAGGAGCTGACCGCCACCCAGAAGCGCATCGAGGAGCTGAACCCGCTGCTGCTCGACATCGAGAACCGCATCGCCGCCTCGACCAGCCAGACCGAGCGCACGGAGCTGGAGGGCGAGCGCTCGAAGCTCGCCACCGAATACAACGAGAAGCAGGCCAAGGAGCAGGAGCTCCTGGCCGAAAGCCAGACGCTGGAACGCTACACGGCGATGTTCCAGACCTTCGTCGACTCGCTCAACAACCAGATCGCCGCGCAGAACACGCTCATCAACAAGCTGACCATCGACACCGAGCAGCGCATCGTCCTGTACAAGGCGCTGGAGGATTCGCTGAAGACGGCGGCCCAGCAGGAGGTCGCCCACCGCATCAACACGCTGGGCAGCCAGGTCGACAACACCGCCGAGGAGACCATGGCCGGCATCGGCGCGGCCGCGCAGCGCCACATCGGCGACCTGCTCGAGCTGCACGAGAAGAACATGGTCACGACCGCCGACATCCAGCGCCGCAAGAAGCTGGCCGACGACGCCTTCGCCCGGCGCTTCGAGGAGGTGCTGCGCAAGCACAACGCGGCCGACTACGTGAAGCAGTAGGCCCGGCCCCGAGGGGTTTGCACGCATGGCTCCCGCCACCGACGCCGCAGCGCGCTATTTCGGAGCGATCTCCGCCGCGCTCGCCGGCCTCGACATCTTCCTGCGCGACGACCGCTCGCCGCTCTACCGCCACGACCTCGTCGCCAGGGTGATGTCGGAATACATCGTGCGGCTGGAGAACTCGTTCTCCTGCTGGCGAAACCGGCTCGGCTTCATGGAATCCTTCCGCATCGGCCGCGCCGAGAGCGGCTATCCGGTGTTCCAGAACGTGCTGGAGCTGGAGAACGACCGCCGCACGGCCGACAAGCGGCTGGCGGCGATCCCCGAGCCCGGCGTGCTGCGCGCCGAGATGGCCGACTTCATCCTGCGCCGGCGCGCCATGCCGGAGGCGCTGCGCCGCTCGATGGCCGAGCGGCTCTATCTGGAGGAGGTCTCCTCGGGGCTGACCTTCGCGCCCTTCGTGCTGCCCAAGACGATCCGCGTCTCGGTCAATCCCAAGACGATGCGGCCGATCTGCGTCGTCCATTGGGGCGCGTTCGACGGCTCGGCCAACCTGCCGCTGGTCTATATGGCCACCATCGAGGATTCCTCGGAGAACGTGGTCAGGACGCTGGTGACGAAGGACGGCAAGCTCAACGAGAAGGTCAAGGTGCCGCTGCCGGTCGAGGGGCTGCTCAACCCCGAGCTCGCCCACCGCTTCGACGATTTCTGCGAGAAGAACTCGGCCTATTCGCTGACGCCGGCCACCATCGCCACCAATCTCGACAAGGATTTCGAGACGCTGCATCCCAAGCAGCTTCGCCGCGTCGTGCTGGGGCCGTTCTACTCGGCCGGCATCACCGAGCACAACTCGACCGTGGCCGAGGTGCTGTCCAAGGTGCGGCGCGAGGAGAACGCCTGGCTGCTGACCTGGACCGTGCAGGAGATATTCTCCAAGGCCGAGCAGCCGGCGCGCAAGGGCCTGTTCTCGCGCCAGCCGGCGCGCGAGGAGTTCTACATCAACACCGACGACCTGGAGGCGGCCCGGCAGGGCGTGTCCTCCTACGAGCGCCACGCGCTGATCCCGCACGAGGCCTATCAGGCGCTCTACGCCGCCGGGGAGGCGCAGGCAGTCTTCGGCGGCTATCAGGTGCACATCATCTCCAACGGGCAGGTCATCAGCGATGTGTAGCGCGACCCTGTCCGGGGAGGAGGGGCGGCGAGCGCGCATCGAACGACGAGGAACGCCATGGATACCGGCCTGACCGCGATCCCCGAAGCCGACATCGAGAAGCACCGCGCGCTGGCGCACAGCTTCATCACCCGCATCGTGGTGCTGGAGGATTCCTCGCCGCGCTCGCAGACCGAGCTTGCCGGCACCGGGCGGCGCTTCGTCTCCACCGTTTCCACCGGCTCGGTGCGCCGCACGCGCGAGGTCGAGCTTGCGAAAACCGTGCAGGCCGTGCGGCCCGACGACCAGCTTCTCTCCATCGCCCAGCACACGGCGCTCTATCGCGCCCGGCGGGGGCTGGCCGTCGCCATGGCCGTGGCGGACGTGTTCGCCCGCTCGACGGCGCTGGAGGACCTCCAGGCCAGGAACGCGCGCTCGCCGCTGGAAGGCGAGGACGTCGCCGCCTACAAGCGGCTGCTCTCAGCCGCGGCCTACGTCGCCGCCTTCACCTTCGCGTCCTACCTCACCCAGACGGTCGAGAGCGACGCCGAGGCCCCGGGCGACGTCCGCGAGCCGGACTACGTCTTCGACACCCAGCAGGATGCGCTGAAGGCGCTTGTCGCGGGGCTGGACGCCGCGCTTGCGGGCGCGAAGGACGATGCCGACCTCGCCCCGCGCATCCGCGCCTTCGCCACTACGGCCATCGAGGGGCTCTTGACGCGAAAAGGCCGGTTCGACGCGCTGGGCGGCTTCGAGAACGCGCATATCCGCGTCGAGAAGGACGACTTCACCCTCGACGGCTTCGACGTCGCGCCCGGCCGCAAGGTCAAGCCGCTGTCGATGACCTTCAGGAAGCCCGAGGAGGTGGTCGGCAACCACATCGCCAAGTACCAGTCGCTGAAGCTCGCCAAGATGCTGATGGCCTACGATTTCGACCGTCAGCTGAACCCCTTCGTCGAGCTCGGCGGCTTCCTGTTCACCTTCATCGGCGACGGCGCGCCCGGCACCGGCAAGACGACGCTGATCCAGATGATCGCCGGCCTCGTCCACGGCTATGCGCAGGTGGCGGGCGTGCCCTTCCACTACGAGAATTTCGGCGTCGACCAGATTTCCTCCTATCAGGGCAAGTCGGGCCAGAACTGCCGCCAGTTCATCAACAACGTGCTCAACCCGCGCTCCATCGGCTTCGGCACCATCGACGACATCGACCAGGTGGCGGCGCGCCGCTCCGACGACCGCGCGTCCGCCGGCCAGCAGGAGATCACCGGCGTGCTGATGGACGCCTTCGCGGGTGCCGCCACCGTGGTGCGCGGCAACTCGACCTTCGGCATGTTCTCCAACTATCCCGAGAACGTGGACGACGCGCTTCGCCAGCGCGCCGGCGCGCGCTGGCTGGTCGACGGGCCGCAGACGCGCGACGACTACATCGACATCTTCGTGCTGCTGGCCGGCAAGAACCACAAGATCCCGCTCGGCGACCACACGCTCTATGCGGCGCAGGAAATCCAGCGCGCCGTCGAAACGGCTTATGAAAACCATGCGCGGCCGCAGGAGGACGGACTTAAAAAGGTCTACGACCGCTTCATGGACGAGCGCGGCGAGCCGAAGACGCTGGCCGACATCGGCGACTATCTCCACCGCATCAAGGAGGCGGAGCCGCGCTTCACCGGCCGGGCGATCAAGAACGTCACCGACGCGATCAAGATGCGCGCGATGGACATCGAGCTGCCCGACGAGTGGTTCGAGACGCGCGAGGCGTTCATGGGCAAGAGCTACGACGAGAAGAAGGCGATGATCGAGGAGCTGCGCCGGCCGTTCACGATGGACATAGTGATGCAGGAGATCAACCGCTACGCCGATTCGGAGTTCCGCTATTCCGACAGGTCGGACGATTCGGCGGTCGAGAAGATCGTCCGTGACGCGCGTCTGCGCGAGCGGGCGCTGGCCGAGATCGAGGCGCTGAAGCAAAAGGGTCTCTGGAGCGCCTGATGGACCTTCTGCGCGACAACGAGCTGATCTACGGCAGGCTGCTGCCCATCGAGGAGCCGCACCTGATCGAGCGCTACAACAAGGCGCTGCGCGCCTTCGGCCTGCCGGCGACCGCGCGCGAGAAGATCTCCATCGACCGCACCGGCTTCTCGCCCGAGGTCGCGGAGGACCTCGGCGACATCCACTATCTCGACCCGAACCAGATCAACCGCCGCTTCATCATCCTGACGCCGCAGCAGGTGTCGCTGCCGGTGGTGCATACCGCCTTCTCCAACACCTCGCAGCTCCTCTACGAATTCCTGACGGCCAACGCCCGCGTCATCAACGCGCTGACGATCAAGGACGTCATCTACGGCGAGATCGAGGATTCGGTCGCCAGCGTCGAGGACATCGAGGACCTGCTTTCCATCAACCAGGTCGAGTTCAAGGTGCTGTCGGCCGAGGACGTGACCGGCAAGGCGACCGAGCTCGCCGGCCTGATCGACCGGCTGAAGCAGGAGCCCGACCTGTGGCGCGACACGGCCGCGCTGGAGCACATGGTCGAGCTCGCCAGGGTGACGGGCGACATCCGCGAGAACGCGCTCGTTCCCGAGCAGGTCGTCTTCCGCCACAACGCCTACTGGACCAGCCATTTCGGCGGGCTCTACGTGTTCGTCGATCCGGGCATGACGACGGTCATCTCCGACCCGTCGGCCCCGGGCTTCCGCCGCTCGCGGCCGTGGCAGGTCAGCTATCTTTCGCTGCGCGACCCGAGCCGCGTCTACGACTTCCTGGTCTCGACCGGCCGCATCGAGCTGCCGCGCGCCTCGTGGATCGAGGCGTCGAACTATCTGGAGCACCGCGCCGAGATGGTGGTGCGCGGGCTGATCCACCGCGCCGAGCCCGGGCGCGACCTCGGCGGGCTCGACCGCGTGTGGCTCCAGACCTGGCTGCACAACCATGCCGAGCTGATCGGGCGCGACGGCACCTTCCCCTTCCTCAACGCCGCCAAGCGCGAGATCGCCCAGCTCGGCCAGATGCGGATGGAGGAGGTGGCGCCGGCGCGGCGGTTCCTCGTCGTGCGCGCCCGGCCCGGCCACCCCGACGCCTGGCTGACCAACCGGCTGATCTCGGACTTCGTGCCGGACGACTTCGTCTCGCGCTACGTGTTCAACAAGCAGGGCTTCTATCGCGATTACGAGGCGTTCGATCCGCTGTGGCGGCGCCATGTTGTCGACACGCTCAAAGACACGTATCTGAAGGACAAGGCCGCCTTCCGCGCGCGGCTCTACGGCCTGAGAGACTGAAAGGACCTCACCGATGCTCGATCCGATCGTCTCGTTCTTCGCCCGCGTCTTCCAGGCCGTCGGCCGCGGCATCGGCCTCCTCATCGGCGCGCTCCTGTGGCCGTTCCTGTGGCTGGCGCGCTGGTACGGGCGGCGCGGCTGGATCCTGCGCGGCGCGGTCGGCGCCCTGCTGGCCGGTCTCGTCGCGCTCTACGGCTACTTCTTCTACGTCACCCAGTTCTGGACCGATTTCGATCCCGACTATCCGGCCTCGCTGGTCGAGGCGCGCGGCACCGCCGGCGCGGGCGACCCGGTCTCCGGGCCGGCCGGCGCCACGTCGGCCGCGCAGCCGGCGCAGAGCTGCAAGCCCTCGGCCATCGCGGCGATCGCCGCCGACCTGATCGACTTCAACGTCAACAAGAACGCCTGGATCTCCTCGATGCTGGTGTCGAAGGCGGGCCTCCTCGGCATCGAATGGCGCAACACCCCGTTCTTCGACAACAAGGCCGCCTTCCAGCTCGGCATCAACCAGGTCATGCGGCGCACCACGACCGAGCTGGTCGACACGCTGGGGCGCATCCGCGGCACGTCGCAGATCGACCAGAACCTGCAGGACGCGCGCACGGCCATGGCCTGGGCCGAGACCGCCTGGTACATCGGCTGGCGCGGCCCGACGCGGCCGACGCCCAGCGTCTACCGCGAGGGCATCGAGAAGCTGCGGGCCTTCAATTCCAGCCTCGAGCGCTGCCAGGCGACCTTCGACGCGCGCGCCGACAACCTGATGCAGTTCCTCGACCGCATCGCCGGCGACATCGGCTCGACCTCCGACATCCTGCGCCAGCGCATCGAGCTGTCCGACGCCGGCTGGTTCGATCTGAGGGCCGACGACCGCTTCTGGTTCGCCTACGGCCAGCTCTACGCCTATTACGGGATCCTCGTCGCCGCGCGCTCCGACTTCGCCTCCGTCATCGCCGAGCGCAACCTGACGGCGCTGTGGACCCGCATGGAGCAGAACCTGCGCAACTCGCTCGACGTCCAGCCCTGGATCATCTCCAACGGCAACGAATCGAGCGCGATCTTCCCGTCGCATCTGGCGACGATGGGCTTCAACCTGCTGCAGGTCCGTTCCAACCTGGTCGAGCTGCGGTCGATCCTGGACAGATAGGAGGCGGCGGGGCCGGCGTCGCAAACCGCGCATCGCGCGACCGTTTCGGGCGGGTGAGGCGGGCGGCCTTGCGCTTTATTCCCCGGGAGGCAGGAACGAGGAGGGGCGCATGAGCGAATCCAGGTCCGACATCGAGATCGCCCGCGCGGCCGACAAGAAGCCGATCACGGAGATCGGCGCTAGGCTCGGCATCCCGGCCGCCGAGCTTCTGCCCTACGGCCACGACAAGGCCAAGGTGTCCGCCGGCTTCATCCGCTCGCTGGCGGACCGCCCGGCCGGCCGCCTCGTCCTCGTCACCGCGATCAACCCGACGCCGGCCGGCGAGGGCAAGACCACGACGACGGTCGGCCTCGGCGACGGGCTGAACCGCATCGGCAAGCGCGCCGCCGTCTGCATCCGCGAGGCCTCGCTCGGCCCCAATTTCGGCATGAAGGGGGGCGCTGCCGGCGGCGGCCATGCCCAGGTGGTGCCGATGGAGGACATGAACCTCCACTTCACCGGCGACTTCCACGCCGTCACCACCGCGCACAACCTGCTTTCGGCGCTGATCGACAACCACATCTACTGGGGCAACGAGCTCGGCATCGACACGCGCCGCATCGCCTGGCGGCGGGTGATGGACATGAACGACCGGGCGCTGCGTCACATCGTGTGCTCGCTGGGCGGGGTCGCCAACGGCTTTCCCCGCGAGGCCGGATTCGACATCACGGTGGCGTCGGAGGTGATGGCGATCCTGTGCCTGGCGGCCGACCTGGAAGACCTCGAGCGGCGGCTGGGCGACATCATCGTCGGCTACCGCCGCGACAAGAGCCCGGTCTTCGCCCGCGACCTGAAGGCCGACGGGGCGATGGCCGTGCTCCTGAAGGACGCCATGCAGCCGAACCTCGTGCAGACGCTGGAGAACAATCCCGCCTTCGTGCATGGCGGGCCCTTCGCCAACATCGCCCACGGCTGCAACTCGGTCGCGGCCACGACGACGGCGCTGAAGCTCGCCGACTACGTGGTGACGGAGGCCGGCTTCGGCGCCGACCTCGGGGCGGAGAAGTTCTTCGACATCAAGTGCCGCAAGGCCGGCCTGCATCCGTCTGCCGCCGTCATCGTCGCCACGGTCAGGGCGCTGAAGATGAACGGCGGGGTGAAGAAGGACGACCTCGGGCTCGAGAACGTCGAGGCGGTGGCCAGGGGCTGCGCCAATCTCGGCCGCCACATCGAGAACGTGAAGCAGTTCGGCGTGCCGTCGGTGGTGGCGATCAACCATTTTTCCGGCGACACCGGGGCCGAGATCGCGGCCGTGAAGGCCTATGTGGCCGAGCAGGGGACGGACGCCATCGTCTGCCGTCACTGGGCGGAAGGCTCGGCCGGCATCGAGGAGCTGGCGCACAAGGTGGTGGAGCTCGCCGAAGGCGGCGGCGCGCAGTTCGCGCCGCTCTACCCCGACGAGATGGGGCTGTTCGACAAGATCGACACCATCGTCAAGCGCGTCTATCGCGGCTCGGAGGCCATCGCCGACAAGAGCGTGCGCGATCAGCTCCACCAGTGGGAGCGCCAGGGCTACGGCCACCTGCCGGTGTGCATGGCCAAGACGCAGTATTCGTTCTCGACCGACCCCAACCTGCGCGGCGCGCCGACCGGCCATGTCGTGCCGGTGCGCGAGGTGCGGCTTGCGGCCGGCGCCGGCTTCGTCGTGGCGATCTGCGGCGAGATCATGACCATGCCCGGCCTGCCGAAGAGCCCGTCGTCCGAGCGGATCTTCCTCAACGAACGCGGCGAGATCGAGGGTCTTTTCTAGAGCAACATTACGCATCCGTCGGGATGCGCGTCGCTCTATCCTTTTGTTTGCGCATCGGATTTATCCGAAAAGTGCATAAACTTTCCGGTCCGATGCCCTGGCCTCGCCGGATCGGGCGGGCGCGTTTCCTTCACGACATCGGCGGGTGGCGGCGTCTTCGCCGCGCGCGCCTTGCGCGGACGTCCCGGCATGGGCCAGCCGGGAGCGGCGAAGTGTGGCCATTTCCCCACACCGCGCGCGCTGAAAATACTTGATTTAAAAACTCATCTTTTAATACTTGACTCATATAATCATGTTTTTTAAATGCCTGAAATGTGACCGGAACAAGCCCCTCCGGCCACCTCGACGAGATTTGACAGGGCCCGACGGACCGGCGCGCTCCTGCCGTGCCGGCACCCTTTCGCACGCCCTGAACCGGAGAAGGAACTGACATGAAGGCTTGGCACTCACGCTCCGTCCTCATGGCCTGCACGGCCATGGCAATGCTGCCCTTCGCCGTGCCGGCGGCGGCACAGGATGGCGCGGCCGGTCAATCGACGCAGCTCGGAACCATCGAGGTCAAGGGCAGGAAGGCGGCGGCGGGCACGGCATCCGACACGCCGCTGGCGACCCAGACCACGGCCGGGGAGCTTGCGAAGAAGGAGATCGACTCGATCTCCGACCTCGGCAACACCCTGGAGCCCGGCGTGGACTATGTGGAGACGCGCCCGGGCGCCGCCGGCGGCATGTTCATCCGCGGGCTTGGCGGCCCGCGCATCGCCCTGGTCGTCGACGACATCCCGATCCCGTATCTGGAGACCCTGACGCGGACCGACACCCAGTCGCCGACCACCGGCATCAGCGACAGCGCCAACGCCTTCGACTTCGCCTCGCTTGCGGCGATCGACGTCCTGCGCGGCGCCGATTCCAGCCGGATCGGCTCCGGCGGGCTGGCCGGCGGCGTGCTGATGCGCACTCTCGAGCCCGACGACCTGATCGGGGAGAGGCGCGACTGGGGCCTGCTGTCCCGGCTGGGCTACGACAGCAGGGACAGCGGCGTCTCCGGCTCGCTGGCCGGCGCCTACAGGTTCGGCAACACCGCCGTCCTGCTCCAGGGCTCCTACAGGAAGGCCGAGGAGACCAGGAACAAGGGCACCGACGACATCATCGGCTCGTTCCGCACCCTGCCGAACCCCGCCGACATCGACCAGAGCAACATTCTGTTCAAGGTCAGGCACGACATCGAGGGCGGCCACCGCGTCGGCGTGACCGCCGAGCGGTTCTCGCTCGAGTCCGACATCGATCTCAAGACCTTGCAGAACGGAACGACCTACAGGCCCGGCTTCTACTGGGGCTTCGACGACACGAAGCGCGAGCGGGTGTCGCTGGACTACGACTATGTGGCGCCCGGGACCGGCGGCCTGTTCGACTCCGCCAAGCTCGTGCTGTACTGGCAGCGCCTGACCAAGGATGCCGGCTCCAACGCGACCCGTTTCGCCAACGGCACGCCCGCCGCGGCCTCCTGGGCCTACGACCGCGAGAACATGACCCGCGAAAGCGCGTTGGGCCTGACCGGCGGGGCGGTGTCCAGCTTCGAGACCGGCACGCTCGGCCACACCGTCAGGATCGGCGGAACGCTCAATGCGTTCCGCTACGACCAGCTCGTGACCTCCATAGGCGGGACGTCGGTCACCTCTCCTTCGGCCTCGCAGGCCGACGTTCCCAATGTCGACGGCACACGGCTCGGGCTCTACGTCGACGACAGGATTTCCTTCGCCGGCTCCGCGTTCAGCGTCACGCCGGGCCTGCGCTTCGACTGGCACAGATACGAGCCGAAGCTGAGCGACGCATTCCAGGCCAATACCGGGTTCAACCGCTTCGGCCTCGCCGGCGGCAATGACGGGGCGAGGCTTTCCCCGAAGCTGCTGCTCGAATACCAGGCGAGCGAGCGGCTGGGGCTGTTCGCGCAGTGGTCGATGGCCTATCGCGCGCCGACCGTCACCGAGCTCTACAGCAACTTCACCAATATCATGGGCGGCTATTCGGTCCTCGGCAATCCCGACCTGAAGGCCGAGACCGGCCACGGCTTCGAGATCGGCGCCAGCTACGAATCGGCGGATCTGAACGGCCGCGTGACGCTGTTCCACAACCGCTACCGCAACTTCATCAGCCCGGTGGAGGTGTACACCGACGCATTTCCCGCCGGCTATTTCCCCGAATACCTCATCAACACCTGGGAAAACCTCGACCGCGTGGCGATCTCCGGCATCGAGATCAAGGCGCGCAAGGACTTCGACAACGGCCTCTACGTCCACGGCTCGCTCGCCTATGCCTATGGCAAGGACACGGGCAACGACGCGGTGCTGCGCACCGTCGCCCCGTTCAAGTCGATCCTCGGCATCGGCTATGCCCGGGAGACCTGGGGAGCGGAGCTGACCGGCGTCCTCGTCGGCAAGATGCGCGACGACAACGATCCGACCACCTTCGACGCGCCGAGCTACGCCATCGCCAATCTGGAGGCGTGGTGGGAGCCGGAGCAGGTCGAGGGCCTGAGGTTGCAGGCGGGCGTCTACAACATCTTCGACAAGACCTACTACAACGCGCTCAAGGTCAGGAACATCGATCCCGGCACCGCGTTCTCGACCAACCAGCCGCTGTCGTTCTATTCGGAGCCCGGCCGGACCTTCAAGGTCTCGCTGACGCACAAGTTCTGACCCTGTGCCGCGAGGCCGGGAAGGGCGGCGCTTGCGCCGCCCTTCCCGTTTGCGCGACATCGAATCCGCTTGCCGGCCCCGCCGTTCGCCGCTAAGGATTGCGCCATGACCATGACGTCGACCCCGAACCTGTGGTGGTGGGGCTGCTCCTAGCGGCCGGTCGATGCGCGTGCGCGTGAAACTTGGGTGGCCGCAACGGATTTCCGGGCGGCCATTTTGTTTTCAAGCTGGTCCGGGACCGTGAGGCGGGAACGGATGGAGACGATGGAATGACGGTCGAGTTGCTTGAAGACGGCGCGGAGCGCTTCGTGACGCAGGGTGGGGTGGCGATCACGCGCAGCCGCCACGACACCCCCTATGACGGCGCCATCGAGGCCTATATCGACGGTCTCGATTCGCGGCGCGGTTGCGTCTTCTCCTCCAACTACGAGTATCCCGGCCGCTACACGCGCTGGGACACCGCCATCATCGACCCGCCGCTCGCCGTTTCCGCGCGCGGCCGCGCCATGCGGATCGAGGCGCTGAACGCGCGCGGCGAGGCGCTGCTGCCGGTCGTCCGCCGCGCGGTCGAGGCGCTGCCACAGGTGACGGTCGGCGAGGCTTCCGACCGGCTCGTGGCGCTCGATGTCGCGGAGCCGACGCGGGTGTTCACCGAGGAGGAGCGCAGCAGGGCTCCCACCGTCTTTTCCGTGCTCAGGGCGCTCACCGACCTGTTCCGCTCGCCCGAGGACGCCAATCTCGGCCTCTACGGCGCGTTCGGCTACGACCTCGCCTTCCAGTTCGACCGGGTCGAGGAGAAGCTCGCGCGCCCCGCCGGCCAGCGCGACCTCGTGCTCTACCTGCCCGACGAGATCCTCGTCGTCGACCACCATCAGGCCAGGGCGTGGCGCGACCGCTACGACTTCGCAGGCGAGGGCTTTTCCACGAAAGGGCTCGCGCGCGGCGGGACGGACGAGCCGTTCCGCCCGAGCGAGCGCGTGCCGCCGCGCGGCGACCACGAGCCCGGCGAATATGCGCGGCTGGTGGAGAAGGCCAAGGAGAGCTTCCGCCGCGGCGACCTGTTCGAGGTGGTGCCGGGGCAGATGTTCTTCGAGGCGTGCAAGTCGCGACCGTCCGAGATCACGCGCCGGCTGAAGAAGATCAACCCGTCTCCCTATTCCTTCTTCATCAATCTGGGCGAGCGCGAGTACCTGATCGGCGCCTCGCCGGAGATGTTCGTGCGCGTCAACGGCCGCCGCGTCGAGACCTGCCCGATCTCCGGCACCATCCGGCGCGGCGACGACGCCATCTCCGATTCCGAGCAGATCCTGAAGCTACTCAACTCCAAGAAGGACGAATCGGAGCTGACCATGTGCTCCGACGTCGACCGCAACGACAAGAGCCGGGTGTGCGAGCCGGGCTCGGTGCGCGTCATCGGCCGCCGCCAGATCGAGATGTATTCGCGGCTGATCCACACCGTCGACCACATAGAGGGAAGGCTGCGCGAGGGCATGGACGCCTTCGACGCCTTCCTGTCCCACGCATGGGCGGTGACGGTGACCGGCGCGCCCAAGCTGTGGGCGATGCGCTTCATCGAGAACCACGAGAAGAGCCCGCGCGCCTGGTATGGCGGCGCCATCGGCATGGTCCACTTCAACGGCGACATGAACACGGGCCTGACGCTCAGGACCATCCGCATCAAGGACGGCATCGCCGAGGTCAGGGCGGGCGCGACGCTGCTCTACGATTCCGACCCCGCCGAGGAGGAGGCCGAGACCGAGCTGAAGGCGTCGGCCATGCTTTCGGCGATCCGCGAGGCGTCGGCCGGCAACGCCGCGGCGGCCGAGCGTGAGGGCGCGAAGGTCGGGCAGGGCGTGTCGATCCTTCTGGTCGACCACGAGGACTCGTTCGTCCACACGCTCGCCAACTACTTCCGCCAGACCGGCGCGACGGTCGCGACCGTGCGCACGCCGGTGGCGGACGAGGTGTTCGAGCGGCTCGACCCCGACCTCGTCGTGCTGTCGCCCGGGCCCGGCATGCCGAAGGATTTCGACTGCAAGGCCACCATCGACAGGGCGCGGGCGCGCGGCCTGCCGATCTTCGGCGTCTGCCTGGGCCTGCAAGCCCTGGCCGAGGCCTATGGCGGCGAGCTGCGCCAGCTTCGCGAGCCGGTGCACGGCAAGCCCTCGCGCATCCGCATCTCCCGGCCGGGCACCGTCTTCTCCGGCCTGCCGAAGGAGGTGACGGTCGGGCGCTACCACTCGATCTTCGCCGACCCGGCGCGGCTGCCCGAGGCGTTCGTGGTGACGGCCGAGACCGAGGACGGCGTCGTCATGGCCATCGAGCACCGCGACGAGCCGGTGGCGGCGGTGCAGTTCCACCCCGAATCGATCATGACGCTCGGCCAGAACGCCGGCATGCGCATGATCGAGAACGTGGTGGCGCATCTGCCGCGGCGGGCGAAGGTGAAGGCGGCGTGAGCGCTCGCGCCGGGAGCGGCGAGGTGGCCGGCAAGCGGACGATACGCCGCCTTGCCGCATGGTCCATCGTCGTCGCCCTCGGCGTCATGGCGCTGAAGTTCGTCGCCTGGCGGATGACCGGCTCGGTCGCGCTCTATTCGGACGCGCTGGAATCGATCGTCAACGTGCTCGCGGCCACCGCCGCCCTGTGGGCCATCGCGGTGAGCCACAAGCCCGCCGACAGCGACCACCAGTTCGGCCACCACAAGGCCGAGTATTTCTCGGCCGTGCTCGAAGGCGTGCTGATCGTGGTGGCGGCGCTCCTCATCATCGCCGAGGTGTGGCGGGCCTGGCAGAACCCCGCGCCGCTGACGCAGGCATGGGAGGGGCTTGCCGTCAACGGCGTGGCGGCGGCCGTCAACGGCGTCTGGGCGCTGGTCCTGATCCGCGCCGGCAGGCGCGAGAAGTCGCCGGCGCTGGAGGCCGACGGCCGCCACGTGATGACCGACGTCGTCACCTCCGTCGGCGTCATCGCCGGCCTGATCGGCGCGGTGCTGACCGGCTGGCACCTGCTCGACCCGCTCCTGGCGCTGATCGTGGCGCTCAACATCCTGTGGCAGGGCTGGAAGGTGATCGGCTCCTCGCTCGACGGGCTGATGGACAGGGCGGTGCCGGTCGAGGAGACGATGCGCATCCGCGACATCATCTCGGCCAATTCGAGGGGCGCGCTGGAGGTCCACGACCTCAAGACCCGCATCGCCGGCCGCGCCACCTTCATCGAGTTCCACATGGTGGTCGAGGCCGCCATGTCGGTGGGCGACAGCCACGCCATCTGCGACCGCATCGAGGACGCGCTGAAGGCGGAGATTCCTTCCGTGCGCGTTGTCATCCATGTCGAGCCGGACGACGAGGCCAAGCTGCCCCTGGGCACCGGCGCGGTGCCGTTCGCCTGAACGGCGCGCCGATCATAATCGCGTGAACGAAAGGCGCGGATCGCCGGAACCTTGACCGGGCGCAAGGTCGGCCGCATCCGCCCCGCCTATGGTGCCGGCACGGCGGGGCCAATCGAAGGTGAGACACATGAAGACATCCGCAAGATCGTTCGCGGCGGGGCTCGCGCTGCTGCTTTCCTCGCTCGGCGCGGCGGCCGGCGAGGCGGTCACCGTCTACAAGACGCCGTGGTGCGGCTGCTGCCACGAATGGGCGCAGGCGCTGGAGAAGGCCGGCTACAGCGTGAAGGCCGTCGACCTGGAGGATCTTTCGCAGGTGCGCAAGCAGGCCGGCGTGCCGGCCGACATGCTGAGCTGCCACGTCGCGGCGGCCGGCGGCTACTTCCTGGAGGGCCATGTGCCGCTGGAGGCCATCGCGACGCTCTTGTCGCAGCGGCCGGACGTCGCCGGCCTCGCCGTTCCCGGCATGCCGCAGGGATCGCTCGGCATGGGCGGCGAGCCCGAGCCCTACGAGGTCTATGCCGTGCCGCGCGACCCTAGGGCGCAGCCTTACGTCTTCCACCGCGTCGGCGGCTGAGGCGGCAAGCCGCCCGGCGGCAGATGCCGGGCGCGCATGAGGTCATCCGCATTCATCGGTTTGCATCGCCGGGGAAACGGCGAAAATCGGCGCATGCGCAACGATCCCCTTTCGCACGGGCTGTGGGAGAAGACCGCGCCGGCCGCGCCCGATACGGCGCCGCTGGCGGGCGACCTGCGCGCCGACGTCGTCATCGTCGGCGCGGGCTATACCGGGCTTTCCGCGGCGCTGCATCTGGCCGAGGCCGGCGTGTCGGTCGCGGTGCTGGAGGCGGCCGGGATCGGCTTCGGCGGCTCGGGCCGCAATGTCGGCCTCGTCAATGCCGGGCTGTGGATCATGCCCGACGAGGTGCCGGACATCCTCGGCCGCGAGCATGGCGAGCGCCTGATCGCGGCGCTGGGCGAGGGGCCGGGCGTCGTCTTCGAGCTGATCCGCCGCCACGGCATCGACTGCGAGGCGGAGCCTGCCGGCACGCTGCACTGCGCCGCCGACAAGGCGGGGCTCAGGGAGCTGAGGGAGCGCGAGCGGCAATGGCGGGCGCGCGGCGCGCCGGTGCGGCTGCTCGACGCCGCCGAGACCGCCGCCCGCGTCGGCACCGGCGCCTATCGCGGCGCGCTGCTCGACGAGCGGGCCGGCACCGTCCAGCCGCTGGCCTATGCGCGCGGCCTCGCCCGCGCCGCCATCGCGGCCGGCGCGCGCGTCTTCACCGGCTCGCCGGCGGTGTCGTGGGCGCGCGAGGGAAGCGGCTGGCGCGTCGCCACGGCGGGCGGCAGCGTCGCGGCCGACTGGGTGGTGGTGGCGACCAACGCCTATACGACCGCGCCGTGGCCGGCGGTGCGCGAGGAGATCGTGCATCTGCCCTATTTCAACCTCGCCACCGCGCAGCTTCCCGAAGCCGCGCTCGAGCGCATCCTGCCGGGGCGCGAGGGCGCGTGGGACACCAGGACGGTGCTGAGCTCCCTGCGCCGCGACCGGCAGGGGCGGCTGGTCTTCGGCAGCGTCGGCGCGCTGCGCGGCACCGGCCTGGCGGTTCATCGCGCCTGGGCGCGGCGGGCGCTGGCGCGGCTCTTTCCCTTCCTCGGCCCGTTCCTCGACGAGGTGGCCTTCGAGAGCGCCTGGTACGGCAAGATCGGCATGACGGCCGACGCCACGCCGCGTTTCCACCGCTTCGACCGCAACGTCGTCGGCTTTTGCGGCTATAACGGGCGCGGCATCGCGCCGGGCACGGTGTTCGGCCGCTATCTGGCGCGGCTGATCGGCGGCGAGATCCGCGAGCAGGATCTGCCGCTGCCGGTCACCGACCCGCGCGCGCAGAGCCTGCGCCGGCTGCGCGAGGGCTATTACGAGGCCGGCGCGCAGATCGCCCATGCCTTCGGCGCGCGCCTGTAGCTGCCGGCTGTCCTCTCACAGCCTGGTTCCGACCTGCGTGTGCAGCCACGCCCCGAACGCCTGCGCCAGCCTGTGCTCGCGCTTGCTTTCGGGGAAGACGACATAATAGCTGTTCTCGGTGGTGATCGGCCGGTCGAAGGCGATGCGCAGCCTGCCCGAGGCAAGCTCGCTCTCGATCAGGTAGAGCGGCAGCAGCGCGAAGCCCATGCCGCTGGCTGCGGCCTCGATGATCATGGCGAACTGGTCGAAGCGGTTGCCGCGATAGGCGTCGGCGCCGTCGAGGCCGTTCATCTCGAACCACTGCGCCCACTGCTTCGGCCGCGTGGCCAGGTGCAGCAGCGGCTGGCCGGCAAGGCCCTGCGGGCCGTCGAGCGCGGCCGCCTCGATCAGCGCCGGCCGGGCGACCGGCAGGATGGTCTCGCTGCACAGATAGGTGCAGCTGGCGCGCGCCCAGACCGGCTGGCCGTAATGGATGGCGAGGTCGAAGCCCTCGGCCTCGAAGTCGAACGGCGCGGCGCGCGAGGCGACGTCGATGACTGTGCCGGGATGGCGGGCCATGAAGCCGGGCAGGCGCGGCACCAGCCAGCGGCTGGCGAAGGTGGGCAGGCAGGCGAGCGCGAGCGTGTCGGTGGCCTGCGCCGAGGCGCGGGCGCGCACCACCATCTCCTCCGACTGGTGCAGCAGCCGGCGCACCTCGGGCAGCAGCCTGCGGCCGTGCTCGGACAGCACCACGCGCTTGCGCACCCGCTCGAACAGGAGCAGGCCGAGCTGGTCCTCCAGCGTCTTGATCTGGCGGCTCACGGCGCTCTGCGTCAGGCTGAGCTCGGTGGCGGCGAGCGTGAAGTTGCCGTGGCGCGCCGCGCACTCGAACGCCTGGAGCACGGCAAGGTCGGGGATCAGGGTCCGGCTCAGCTTCATTCCCGCCTCGCATCAAGACAGTCGGATTCGTTGCAAGCGGGGGCCTCGTGGCCCCGGTATGATTTCAGGATAGAATGACCTGCGGATTCTTTCCAACCGCTTGCGGCGACCGTCGCGGGCGTCGGAATCATGGGAGTTGTGAACGTGACCAAGACCGTCGATGTGAAAGAGGAAACGGCGCGCCTGCTCGATGCGCTCGGCGTGGAGCGCAGGGCCTGGACGAAGGGGGCGATGCCGTCCTTCAGCCCGGTCAGCGGCGAGGAGATCGCCCAAGTCGAGGTGACATCGGCCGCCGATGCCGGCAAGGCGATCGACGCCGCGCACGAGGCGTTCAGGGCGTGGCGTCTGGTGCCGGCCCCGCGGCGCGGCGAGCTGGTGCGGCTGCTGGGCGAGGAACTGCGCGCCCACAAGGCCGAACTCGGCCGCCTCGTCACCATCGAGGCCGGCAAGATCGCCTCCGAGGGCCTGGGCGAAGTGCAGGAGATGATCGACATCTGCGATTTCGCCGTCGGGCTCTCCCGCCAGCTCTATGGCCTGACCATCGCCACCGAGCGCGCCGGCCACCGCATGATGGAGACCTGGCACCCGCTCGGCGTCGTCGGCATCATCTCGGCCTTCAACTTCCCCGTCGCGGTGTGGTCGTGGAACGCCGCGCTCGCGCTCGTCTGCGGCAATTCGATCGTGTGGAAGCCGTCGGAGAAGACGCCGCTCACCGCGCTCGCCACCCAGGCGATCCTTCAGCGCGCCATCGCCCGCTTCGGCGACGACGCGCCGGAGGGGCTGTCGCAGCTGCTGATCGGCGACCGCGCGGTCGGCGAGGCGCTGGTCGACAACCCGAAGGTGGCGCTGGTCTCGGCCACCGGCTCGACGCGCATGGGCCGCGAGGTCGGCCCGCGCCTTGCCCGGCGCTTCGCCCGCTCGATCCTCGAGCTCGGCGGCAACAATGCCGGCATCGTCTGTCCCTCGGCCGACCTCGACATGGCGCTGCGGGCCATCGCCTTCGGCGCCATGGGAACGGCCGGGCAGCGCTGCACCACGCTGCGGCGCCTCATCGTCCACGAGAGCGTCTACGACACGCTCGTGCCGCGGCTGAAGAAGGCCTATGAGAGCGTGTCGGTCGGCAACCCGCTCACGACCCCGGCGCTGGTCGGGCCGCTGGTCGACAAGGCCGCCTATGACGGCATGCAGAAGGCGCTCGCCGCGGCGAAGGCCGAGGGCGGCATCGTCACCGGCGGCGGCCGCGTCGCCGAGGCCGGCGGGGACACGGCCTGGTACGTGCGTCCGGCGCTGGTCGAGATGCCGAGGCAGGCCGGCCCGGTGCTGGAGGAGACGTTCGCGCCGATCCTCTACGTCATGAAGTACAGCGATTTCGACGAGGCGCTGGCGCTCCACAACGCGGTGTCGGCGGGGCTTTCCTCGTCGATCTTCACCCTCGACATGCGCGAGGCCGAGCGCTTCCTGTCGGTCGAGGGCTCGGACTGCGGCATCGCCAACGTCAATATCGGCACCTCGGGCGCGGAGATCGGCGGCGCCTTCGGCGGCGAGAAGGAGACCGGCGGCGGCCGCGAATCGGGCTCCGACGCCTGGAAGGGCTACATGCGCCGCGCCACCAACACGGTGAACTACTCGACCGCGCTGCCGCTGGCGCAGGGCGTGTCCTTCGACATCGAGTAGGCGCGCGGAAGCGGGCGCAGGCGGCCGGGCGCGGGGATTTCGCCATCCCCGCGGGGAGGCGGGCACGGGTTCCGCCTCCGTCCCGCATCCTTGCGACCGCGGCCCGCGCGACGTTTCCGTTCATTGATATCGGTCAAACAGGATCGGCGGAGCGGCCGCTAAGCTGGCATCGTCGCCGTGGTGGCGATGCTGGGATGCCGGCGATGGTCGATGCAGGAAACGCAATGGCGAGATGGGTGCGCATCGTGTGCGCCGTCGCGCTGTTGTGCGTCGGCTTCGCGCACAAGCCGCCGGCCCTGGGCGCGCAGCCGCTTCCGCCCCTCCTGCTCGCGCAGTATGCGTTCCCCGACGGCACGCTGCCGGTGCTGTGCCTGCCCGGCGACGACGGCGGCGATGCGCACCGCCACGGCTTCGGCACGGGCTGCGAGGCCTGCCGGCTCGCCGCCGACATCTTCCTGCCGAGGCCGGCCGGCGCCGCCTCCTGGCTGCTTCCCCGTCCCGCCGGCGGCGTGCTGGTGCCGCGGATCGAGGCGTTCAGCCGCCACCTGTTCCCGCCGAGTTCGTCGCCGCGCGCGCCTCCGTCCGGTCAGGCAGCCTGAGCCTGCCGCTGCCGTGGCAGCGGTCCTTTTCAGCCCGCGCCGCACGGTCTCCGCCCAGCCGGAGTGCCGGCGCCAGACCGGACACCGACCCATGATGTTGGACAGCACGATCCATGGCGCAGACGCGCCGCCGCCCGTTCCCTTCCTCCTTGCCGAGCCGAAATATCTGCGCCGGCTGGAAACCCGGCTCGTCACCGCCGGAACCCCGCTCTTCGTCGAGGGCCTGCGGCGGGGCGAGACCGCCCGCATCGTCGACGGCAGCGTCTGCCTCTACCGGCAGATGCCCGACGGCGCCCGCCAGATCCTCGACGTGCTCGGCCCCGGCCACCTCGTCGGCCCGTTCCTGACCGACCTCGCCCACTGCAACGTGATGGCGCTGACGCGCACGCGCCTTGCCGCGCTCGCGCCGGCCGAGGAGGCGGCCAAGGTGGCGGAGGCGACGCGGCACATGCTCTTGCGCGCCCAGTCGCACGCCATGCTGCTGCGCCGGAACGCCGTGTCGGAGCGCGTCGCCAGCGGCCTGCTCGACCTTGCCGACCAGTTCGGCGGCCGCCGCTGCCCCGGCGTCGACGGCCGGGTGACGTTCACCCTGCACCTGACGCGCGCCGACCTCGCCGACTGGCTCGGCCTGACGCTGACCAGCGTCAGCCGCGGCCTCAACGCCTTCAAGCGCGCCGGGCTGATCGCCTTCGACCATCCCAAGGTCATCACCATCCGCGACCGGGCCGGGCTGGAGGCGCTGGCCGCCGGAATGGGCGATCCGGCGCGCAGGAAGCTGCCGCAGGGCAAGCCGCCGGCGCGGGCCTGACGGCGGCGCGCCGCTGCCCGGCCCTCGGCCTTTCCGGCCGCCGCGGGAAAGGGTTGCGCCGGAGGCGGGGAAAGACGAGCATGGCCGGATCGGGCAGGGGCGGCGAGGCTCCGCGCCGTTCGGGACGTTCGCTTTCATCCGCCATGGCCTTCACCTTCCGCCAGCTCCAGTATTTCGTGGCCGTCGCCGAGCAGGGCGCGGTCAGCCGCGCCGCGCAGCACCTGTCGATCTCGCAATCCTCCGTCACCGAGGCGATCAAGGAGCTGGAAAGCGACCTGGGCGTCGAGCTGTTCGAGCGCCATTCGCGCGGCCTGTCGATCACCCACAAGGGGCACCAGTTCCTGCGCCACGCCACGCGCATCCTGGCGAGCGTGTCGGACGCGCGGCAGGCGTTCTCGGACGATGCGGCCGCCGGCGGCGGGGCGCTGCATCTGGGCGTCACCTCGCTGGTGGCCGGCTACGTGCTGTCGGACCTGCTCGCGCGCTACCGCCGCGCCTGGCCGTCGGTCTCGGTCACGGCAATAGAGGACAATGGCGACTATCTGGAGCACCTTCTGGTCGGCGGCGAGCTCGACGTGGCGGTGATGGTCATCTCCAACCTGCGCGACCGCATGGCGTTGCAGGCCGAGATCCTCGAGGTCTCGCCCTACCGGCTGTGGCTGCCGCTCGGCCACCGGCTGGCGGCCGCCGAGATCATCTCCATCGAGGACGTGGCGCGCGAGCCGCTCATCATGCTCACCATCGACGAGATCGAGGAGAACACCGGCAAGCTGCTCACCGCGCTCGGCCAGCGGCCGCACGTCGCCTTCCGCACCCGCTCGGTCGAGGCCGTGCGCAGCCTGGTGGCGACGGGGGCGGGCGTGGCGCTGCTTCCCGACCTCGTCTATCGGCCGTGGTCTCTCGAAGGCGACCGCATCGAAAGCCGCGACATCTCCGGCTCGTTGCCGGTGGTGCAGGTCGGCATGGTGTGGCGGCGCGGCTCCGGCCTGTCGCAGCAGGCGCGCCACTTCATCGGCGTGGCGCAGGGTCAGCGCGCCGTCCGGCAGGGGCGCTGATCCTTGGTATCGGATTTTCCGATACAGCCTTTCTGACAAATGAATTTGCGAACGCTGCGATTTCGGCTCACGTTTCGTTTCGAGGGTGCAACCGCCGTTGGGAGAGCGGTGCCCGAATGGGAGACGTTGCCATGAGATCATTCCTGAAATCCTGTACCGCCTTGACCGTCGCCGCCGGTTTCGTCGCGCAGGCGGCGGCGCAGGAGATGAAGACCGAGGTCGGCGAGGGCGAGGGCCGGCTCAACGTCGTCGCCTGGGCCGGCTTCCTCGAGCGCGGCGAGACCGATCCGAAATTCGACTGGGTGACCAAGTTCGAGGAGGCGACCGGCTGCAAGGTCTCGGTCAAGACCGCCAACACCTCCGACGAGATGGTCGCGCTGATGAACGAGGGCGGCTTCGACCTCGTCACCGCCTCGGGCGACGCCTCGCGCCGGCTGATCGCCGGCAAGCGCGTGCAGCCGATCAACATCGACCTGATCCCGAGCTGGGGCAAGCTGGACGACCGGCTCAAGGAAGCGCCGTGGCACACAGTCGACGGCGTCCACTACGGCGTGCCCTATGTGTGGGGGCCGAACGTGCTCGCCTACAACACCGAGGTCTTCCCCGAGCCGCCGACCTCGTGGAGCGTGGTGTTCGAGGAGCAGACCCTGCCGGACGGCAAGTCGAACAAGGGCCGCGTCCAGGCCTATGACGGGCCGATCCACATCGCCGACGCCGCGCTCTACCTGATGACCCACAAGCCGGAGCTGGGCATCAAGAGCCCCTACGAGCTCAACGAGGACCAGTACAAGGCCGCCCTCGACCTGCTTCGCGGCCAGCGCCAGCTCGCCAGCCGCTACTGGCACGACGCCTTCATCCAGATCGACGACTTCAAGAACGAGGGCGTCGTCGCCTCCGGCTCGTGGCCGTTCCAGGTCAACCTGCTCAAGGCCGACGGCGCGCCGGTGGCCTCCGTCTTCCCGCAGGAAGGCGTCACCGGCTGGGCCGACACCTCGATGATGCACGCCGATGCCGCCAACCCCAACTGCGCCTACAAATGGCTGGAGCACACGCTCAGCTCCAACCTGCAAAGCGACCTGTCGCTGTGGTTCGGCGCCAACCCCTCGGTGCCCTCGGCCTGCACGGACGGCTCCGGCATGCTGACGGCGGAAGTCTGCGAGCAGAACGGCTCGAACGATTTCGAGAAGGTCCGCTTCTGGCAGACGCCGATCACCCAGTGCGAGAGCCAGGGCGAGTGCGTGCCCTACTACCGCTGGGTGTCGGACTACATCGCCGTCATCGGCGGGCGGTAGGCTCGCCTTCGAGGCAAGGCGCCGCCCCTCATCCGCCTGCCGGCACCTTCTCCCCGCGAGCGGGGAGAAGGTGATTGGCAGGGTCGGGTGAGGGGCGGCGCGACCCTATCCCGTGAATGGGAGTAACAATGACCACAGCCGTCTCCTTCCAGGAAGTCTCGCGCCATTTCGGCGCGGTGCGGGCGGTCGATCGCGTAGACCTCGACATCCGCGAGGGCGAGTTCTTCGCCATGCTCGGCCCCTCCGGCTCCGGCAAGACCACCTGCCTGCGCCTGATGGCCGGCTTCGAGCAGCCGACCGCCGGCCATATCGAGATCTTCGGCGAGACGGCCGAGGGCGTGCCGCCCTACCGGCGCAGCGTCAACACCGTGTTCCAGGATTACGCGCTGTTTCCGCACCTCAACGTGCTCGACAACGTCGCCTACGGGCTGATGGTGCGCGGCGTGGCCAGGGCCGAGCGCCACGCGCAGGCGGAAGCCGCGCTCGACCTCGTCAAGCTGCCCGGCTATGGCGGCCGCAAGCCCGGCCAGCTCTCCGGCGGCCAGCGCCAGCGCGTGGCGCTCGCCCGCGCGCTCGTCAACCGGCCCAAGGTGCTGCTCCTCGACGAGCCGCTCGGCGCGCTCGACCTCAAGCTGCGCGAGCAGATGCAGGAGGAGCTGAAGTCGTTGCAGAAGGCGCTCGGCATCACCTTCGTCTTCGTCACCCACGACCAGGGCGAGGCGCTGTCGATGGCCGATCGCATCGCCGTCTTCTCCGAGGGCAGGATCATGCAGATCGGCACGCCCGAGGAGGTCTACAAGCGGCCGCGCTCGCGCTTCGTCGCCGATTTCGTCGGCTCCTCCAACGTGCTGCCGCCCGACTTCACCGCCCGCCACGGCGGGGCGCGGCAATGGGCGAGCCTGCGGCCGGAAGCGCTGCGCCTGGCCGAAGACGGCGTCGGCATCGCCGCCACCGTCGTCGGTCGCGCCTATCTGGGCGCCTCGACCAGGCTGATCCTCGACGCCGAGGGCGAGCGCATCCATGCCGTGCTGCCCGCAGGCGCCTCGCTTCCCGGCGACGGCGCGGCGATCCGGCTCGCCTTCGACAAGGCCGACCTCCACGTCATGGAGGACCAGTCATGACCATGGTGGCGGCGGCCGACCCCATCCGGCCGGGGCGCGGCGGCTTCTTCGGCGCGCTGTCGGACGTCCTGTGGCGCAACCCGCGCCTGACGCTGTTCCTGATGCTGACGCCGCCGCTGCTGTGGCTCGGCATCATCTATCTCGGCTCGCTGTTCGCGCTGCTCCTGCAAAGCTTCTTCTCCATCGACGAGTATTCCGGCCTGATCCGGCGCGAGTTCACGCTGTCGACCTATGCGGAGCTGCTCAACCGGGCCAACATCGACATCATCGTGCGCACGCTGGTGATGTCGGCCTCCGTCACCGTCGGCGCGGCGATCGTCGCCTTCCCCATCGCCTATTTCGCGGCGCGATACGCGCGCGGCAAGTGGAAGGCGCTGTTTTATCTCGGCATCATGCTGCCGCTGTGGTCGAGCTATCTCGTCAAGGTCTATGCGTGGAAGCTGATCCTAGCGCGCGAGGGCATCTTGAACTGGCTGTTCGCCAAGCTGCACCTGACATGGCTGCTCGACGCATGGCTGGCCATCCCCGTCGTCGGCGGCAACTCGCTGTCGGTCAGCCACACCGGCACCTTCCTCGTCTTCCTCTATGTGTGGCTGCCCTACATGATCCTGCCGGTCCAGGCCGCGCTGGAGCGCGTGCCGGGCAACCTCGTGGAGGCGTCGGCCGATCTCGGCGCCTCGCCGCGCCAGACCTTCTCCAACGTGCTCTTGCCGCTGGCGCTGCCGGGCGTGATCGCCGGCTCGATCTTCACCTTCTCGCTGACCATGGGCGACTACATCATCCCGCAGATCGTCGGCACCTCGCGCCGCTTCATCGGTCAGGCCGTCTACGCGCACCAGGGCACGGCCGGCAACATCCCGCTCGCCGCCGCCTTCACCGTCGTGCCCATCGTCGTCATGGGCTTCTATCTGTGGTTCGCCAAGCGCAGGGGGGCCTTCGATGCGCTCTGATGCCGCACACCGCTCGCCGCCGGGCCTGAAGATCGCCGCCGGGCTCGGCCTCGCCTTCCTGCACCTGCCGATCCTCTTGATCTTCGTCTACGCCTTCACCACCGAGGAGCGCAGCTACCAGTGGCCGCCGCCGGGCTTCACCGCGCGCTGGCTGGCCGTGACCTGGAACCGGCCGGACGTGTGGGAGGCGCTGGCGCTGTCGGTCAAGGTGGCGTCGATCTCCACCGTGATCGCGCTGGTGCTGGGCACCTTGTGCGCGGCCGCCGTCTCCGGCTCGCGCTTCTTCGGCCGCGAGGCGATCTCGCTGCTCGTCATCCTGCCCATCGCGCTGCCCGGCATCATCACCGGCATCGCGCTGCGCTCGGCCTTCAGCCTGGCCGAGATCCCGTTCTCGTTCTGGACCATCGTGCTCGGCCACGCCACCTTCTGCGTCGTCGTGGTCTACAACAACGCCATCGCCCGCTTCCGCCGCACCTCGGGCTCGCTGATGGAAGCCTCGATGGACCTCGGCGCCGACGCCTTCCAGACCTTCCGCTACGTCATCCTGCCCAATATCGGCACGGCGCTTCTGGCCGGCGGCATGCTCGCCTTCGCGCTGTCGTTCGACGAGGTCATCGTCACCACCTTCACCGCCGGCCAGCAGCAGACGCTGCCGATCTGGATGCTGGAGGAGCTGGTGCGCCCGCGCCAGCGCCCCGTCACCAACGTCGTGGCCATGGTGGTCGTCCTGGTGACGTTCCTGCCCATCCTGGCGGCCTATTACCTGACCCGCGACGGCGACCAGGTCGCCGGCGGCGGCAAATGATCCCCCAAGGAGGAAACCTGATGCAAACGCAGATGCTGATCGGCTCGCGGTTCGAGGCCGGGACGGAGGTTGAGGAGGTGATTCTGAACCCGCGGACGGGGTCGGCGATCGTGTCGGTTCCGGAGGCCTCGCAGGGCCAGATCGAGGCGGCGGTGGCGGCCGCGCGCGCCGCCTTCGCGGGCTGGTCGCGCACCACGCCGGCGGAGCGGGCGGGCTATCTCTTGAAGATCGCCGAGCGCATCGAGGCCGAGGGGCAGGCCTTCGCGGCGCTGGAGGCGCTCAACTGCGGCAAGCCGATCAACGCCGCGCTGAACGACGAGATCCCGGCCATCGTCGACTGCTGGCGCTTCTTCGCCGGCGCGGTGCGCACCATGCCCGGCGCCATCGCCGGCGAGTACCTTGCCGGCCACACCTCGATGATCCGCCGCGATCCGATCGGCGTCGTCGCCTCGATCGCGCCGTGGAACTACCCGCTGATGATGATGGCGTGGAAGCTGGCGCCCGCACTCGCCGGCGGCAACACGATCGTCTTCAAGCCGTCGGAGCAGACGCCGCTGACGGCGCTCAAGCTGGCCGCCATCCTCGCCGAGGTGCTGCCCGAAGGCGTGGTCAACGTCGTCACCGGCCGCGGCGAGACCGTCGGCAACGCGCTCATCAACCACCGCGAGGTCGACATGATCTCGATCACCGGCGACGTGGCGACCGGCAAGAAGGTGTTGCAGGCCGCCGCCAAGTCGGTCAAGCGCACGCATCTGGAGCTCGGCGGCAAGGCGCCGGTGGTGGTGTTCGACGATGCCGACCTCGACGCCGTGGTCGCCGGGCTGCGCGCCTTCGGCTACTACAATGCCGGCCAGGACTGCACGGCCGCCTGCCGGGTCTATGCCGGGCCGAAGATCTACGACCGGCTGGTGGCGGACCTGTCCTCGGCGGTGTCGACCATCAGATACGGACTGGCCGACGATGCCGACAACGAGATCGGGCCGCTGATCTCGCGCCGGCAGCAGGATCGGGTGGCTTCGTTCGTGGAGCGGGCCGCGGAGCTGAAGCACATCGCCATCACCGCCGGCGGCAAGCCGGGCGGGCAGGGGTTCTACTATCAGCCCACGGTGGTGGCGGGCGCCTTGCAGGAGGACGAGATCGTGCGGCGCGAGGTGTTCGGCCCCGTCGTCTCCGTCACCCGCTTCTCCGACGTCGATCAGGCGGTCGACTGGGCCAACGACAGCGACTACGGGCTTGCCTCGTCGGTGTGGACGAAGGATGTCGGGCGGGCGATGGCCTGCGCGGCGCGGCTGCGCTACGGCTGCACCTGGGTCAACACCCATTTCATGCTCACCAACGAGATGCCGCATGGCGGCCTCAAGCAGTCCGGCTACGGCAAGGACATGTCGCTTTATGCGCTCGAGGATTACACCGCGGTCCGGCACGTCATGGTCGCCCACGGTTGAGGCATGGCGCTGTGCCACCCGCCGCCCGGCGCTGTTTCTTGCGCCGGCGCGGCGGGGATGCGAAATTTCGCATCGGAGCTCTCGCGAGGGGAGCCGAAAGACGAACGCTTTCCTGAAACGGGGTTCATCATGGCAGACAGCAATCTCGCCGACCGGCGCGGCGCGGCCATTGCGCGAGGCGTGGGCGTGGCTACCCAGGTCTATGCTGAACGGGCGGAGAACGCCGAGATATGGGACGCTTCGGGCCGGCGCTACATCGACTTCGCCGCCGGCATCGCCGTGGTCAACACCGGCCACCGCCACCCGCGCGTGCTCGCCGCCGTCAAGGAGCAGATCGAGAAGTTCACCCACACCTGCCACCAGGTCGTGCCCTATGAGAGCTACGTGGCGCTGGCCGAGCGGCTGAACGCGCTGGCGCCGGGCGACTTCGCCAAGAAGACCGTCTTCGTCACCACCGGCGCCGAGGCGGTGGAGAACGCCGTCAAGATCGCGCGCGCGGCGACGGGCCGCACCGGCGTCATCGCCTTCGGCGGCGCCTTCCACGGCCGCACCTTCCTCGGCATGTCGCTGACCGGCAAGGTCGCACCCTACAAGACCGGCTTCGGCCCGCTGGTGGGCGACGTCTACCGCATCCCGTTCCCGGTCGAGCTGCACGGCATCGGCGTCGCCGATACGCTGGCGGCGCTGGAGCGGCTGTTCAAGGGCGACATCGAGCCGGCGCGCGTGGCGGCCGTCATCATCGAGCCGGTGCAGGGCGAGGGCGGCTTCTACCCGGCGCCGCAGGCGCTGATGACGGCGCTGCGCGAAATCTGCGACCGCCACGGCATCGTCATGATCGCCGACGAGATCCAGACCGGCTTCGCCCGCACCGGCAGGCTGTTCGCCATGGAGCGCTACGGCGTCGCGCCCGACCTCGTCACCATGGCCAAGGGGCTCGGCGGCGGCTTCCCGATCGCGGCGGTCACCGGCAAGGCCGAGATCGTCGACGCGGTCGGCCCCGGCGGGCTCGGCGGCACCTATGGCGGCAACCCCGTCGCGGTGGCGGCCGCGCATGCCGTGCTCGACGTCATCGAGGACGAGGCGCTGTGCGCGCGCGCCGAGCAGCTCGGCGCGCGGCTGAAGCAGCGGCTCGAGGGGCTGCGCGAGGCCGTGCCGCAGATCGCCGACATCCGCGGCCCCGGCCTGATGGTGGCGACCGAGTTCAACAGGCGCGGCGAGGCCGTTCCCGACGCGGCCTTCGCCGAGGCGGTGCGCGCCACGGCGCTGGAGAAGGGGCTGATCCTTCTGACCTGCGGCACCTACGGCAACGTCATCCGCTTCCTGCCGCCGCTGACCGTGGACGACGCCACCTTCACCGAGGCGCTCGACCTTCTCGAGGACGCGATGGTGGCGGCCGCCGCCGCGCAGTGATGTCTGCGGCCATTGCCCCCGACCTCGCAAAGCCGGTAATGGATACCCATCGCGCCGCGGAACCGCGGCGCCTCCGCACGCATTCCGGGAGGACCGCATGACCCAGACCGTCAACCGCCGCATCGTGCTCGCCTCGCGCCCGGTCGGCGCGCCCGCGCCGGAGAACTTCCGCCTCGAGGAAGTGGCGCGCCCGGCTCCCACCGAGGGGCAGGTGCTGCTGCGCAATCTCTTCCTGTCGCTCGATCCCTATATGCGCGGGCGCATGAGCGACGGGCCGTCCTATGCCGAGCCGGTCGCCATCGACGCGGTGATGGGCGGCGGCACGGTCTCGCGGGTGGAGGAATCGCGCCATCCCGGCTTCAGGCAAGGCGACCTCGTGCTCGCCTTCGGCAACTGGCAGGACTACGCGCTGTCCGACGGGACCGGCCTTGCGAAGCTGCCGCCCGACATGGCACAGCCGTCCCATGCGCTCTCCGTGCTCGGCATGCCGGGCTTCACCGCCTGGTACGGACTGCTGAGGATCGGCGAGCCGAAGCCGGGCGAAACCGTCGTGGTGGCGGCCGCCAGCGGCGCGGTCGGCTCGGTCGTCGGCCAGGTGGCGAAGCTCAAGGGCTGCCGCGTGGTCGGCATCGCCGGCGGCGCCGACAAGTGCCGTTTCGTCCTCGATGGGCTCGGCTTCGACGCGGCGATAGACCGGCGCGACCCCGATTTCGCGAAGAGGCTGAAGGAAGCCGTGCCGGGCGGCATCGACGTCTATTTCGAGAATGTCGGCGGCGCGGTGTTCGACGCGGTGCTGCCGCTGATGAACGTCCACGGCCGCATCCCGCTGTGCGGGCTGGTCGCCGCCTACAACGCGACGTCGCTGCCGCAGGGGCCGGACCGGATGCCGCTCCTCCAGCGCGCGCTGCTCGTCAAGCGCATCAGGATGCAGGGCTTCATCATCTCCGACCATTATGCGAGCGACTATGCCGCCTTCGCGCGCGAGATGGGCGAGTGGGTGGCGCAGGGCAGGGTGAAGATCCGCGAGGACATGGTCGAGGGGCTGGAGAACGCGCCGCGCGCCTTCGCCGGGATGCTGGAAGGCGAGAATTTCGGCAAGGTCGTGGTGAAGATCGCGCCGCTATAGGCCCGCCGCCGCGCATCGGAGAGGCGTCGCCGCCCTTGCCGGGGCCGCGAAAAAAACGCCGCCCGGCATACTTGGTGTTTGCCGCCGCCGCTGGTAGTCTGTCCGCGACACAAGAGATGAAGGTGCCTGCTGCGTCCGTTCAGGTGCGCGCGGCGCCGAAGGACGGACCAGTGAAAGACCCCGATCGAGGCGCGGACGCGCCGAAGGGCGGGGCGACCGGCGGCGGGGAGGGCGAAGGCCCTGCCGCGTTGCTTGCGCGTGGGGGAGCTGCCGGCCCGGACAGGGACGGCTCGAGACCCGCGCGCTCCGGCCGCCATTCCCGCCGCGCCAAGGGCCGGCCCGACAGGCCGCGCCAAGGCCCGCACCGGGGTCAGCCCGAGGGGCTGGCCGACGGCGAATCCCAGGCACAGCAACCGAGAAAGAGGCGCAAGCGCCGGCGCGGCCGCAAGGTCTTCGCGCGCGACGGCGCGGCCCAGCCGCCGCAGCCGCAGCCGCAGGCGACGGGCGAATCGGCTCCGGCCCAGTCGCGGCCGAACGGCGCCGCCGGCGTCGAGGCCCCGCGGCCGCGCCAGGCGGCCGAGGCCGCCTCGCCGGCCCGGTTTGCCGGCGGCGGGGAGCGTCCGGCGCAGCGCAACGGCCAGTTGCCGGTCTATGCCGCGCTCGATCTCGGCACCAACAACTGCCGGCTGCTGGTGGCCGTGCCCGGCCGGCCGGGCCAGTTCCGCGTCATCGACGCCTTCTCGCGCATCGTGCGGCTGGGCGAGGGGCTGTCCTCGACCGGCCGCCTCGGCCAGCCGGCGATGGACCGCGCCGTCGAGGCGCTGAAGGTGTGCGCCGACAAGCTCGGCGCGCGCAAGGTCAGGAAGGCGCGGCTGATCGCCACCGAGGCCTGCCGCTCGGCCGAAAACGGCGCGGAGTTCCTCGCCCGCGTCGAGGAGGAGGCGGGGCTGAAGCTGGAGATCATCGACCGCAAGACCGAGGCGCGGCTGGCCGTCTCCGGCTGCGGCCCGCTGGTCGAGCGCGGCACCGACGGCGTGGTGCTGTTCGACATCGGCGGCGGCTCGTCCGAGATCGCGCTGATCGACGTGTCGCGCCACCGCACGCCGCGGCTGGCCAACCACATCGTGTCGTGGACCTCGCTGCCGGTCGGCGTGGTCTCGCTCGCCGAGCGTTTCGGCGGCCGCCATGTCACGCCGGCGGTGTTCGAGGCGATGGTGGTCGAGGTGGCGCGGCTGCTCGACGGCTTCGAGGGCCGCGAGCGGCTTGCGCATCTGGCGTCGGGTGCGGGCTTCCACCTGCTCGGCACCTCGGGCACGGTGACGACGCTCGCCGGCGTGCATCTGGGGCTCGAACGCTACGACCGCCGCCGCGTCGACGGCCTGTGGATGGACAACGGCCATGTCGACGCCATGATCGAGCGGCTCTTGTCGTGGGATTTCGACCAGCGCGTCGCCAATCCCTGCATCGGCGCCGACCGCGCCGACCTCGTGCTCGCCGGCTGCGCCATCCTGGAGGCGATCCGCCGCCACTGGCCGAGCCAGCGCCTGCGCGTGGCCGACCGCGGCCTGCGCGAGGGCATGCTGTCGGAGCTGATGGCCGACGACGGGGTGTGGCGGCGCAACCGGCGGGAGGCCGTGGCCAGATGAAGAAGCCGACGAGGGGCGGCAGCGGCGCGCGCGCGCTGACGACGCGGGTGAAGAAGAAGAGCGGCCTCAAGGAATCCTCGCGCCGCTGGCTGCAACGCCACCTGAACGACCCTTACGTCCACCGCTCCAAGGCGGAAGGATACAGGTCCCGCGCCGCCTTCAAGCTGATCGAGATCGACGACAAGCACAAGCTGCTCAAGCCCGGCCAGAAGGTGATCGACCTGGGTGCTGCGCCCGGCGGCTGGCTCCAGGTGGCGGCGGCGCGGGTCAAGTCGCGCGAGGATGCGCCCTCCGTCGTCGGCATCGACTATCTGGAGATGGACGCGGTGCCGGGGGCGACCGTCCTGCAGATGGACTTCCTCGACGATGCCGCGCCCGACCGGCTGATGGAGGCGCTGGGAGCCGCGCCCGACATCGTGCTTTCCGACATGGCCGCGCCCACCACCGGCCATCGCCGCACCGACCACATCCGCACCATGCACCTCGCCGAGGTGGCGGCCGACTTCGCGGTCAAGGTGCTGAAGCCCGGCGGCCATTTCCTCGCCAAGACCTTCCAGGGCGGCACGGAGGGCGGGCTGCTCGACATGCTCAAGCGCAATTTCCGTTCCGTCCACCACGTCAAGCCGCCGGCCTCGCGCGAGGAATCGGTCGAGCTCTACATCCTCGCCAAGGGCTTCAAGGGCCGGCCGGACGAGACGGACGCCGCCTCACTCGCCGCCTCGCTCGACTGAGCTTCGCGCCGTCGCGGCGGATCGCCGCGCGCCGTTGTGGCCGGAGACGGCGCGGCCGGCATCCGGCGCGAGCCTGAGGATCGGCAGCACCGAGGAGGCGGCGAGCGCTGCGACGCCGAGAAAGGCGACGAAGAAGGCCGAAAGGCTCGCCTCCTCGCCGGTCGCCATGTGGTGCGCCTCCAGGAACAGGCCGGCGATGGCCACGCCGAGCGCGACGGAAACCTGCTGTGCCACGGCGGCGATGGCGGTGGCCTGGCTCGCCTGGCGGTCGTCGATCTCGGCGAAGACGAGGGCGTTGCTGGAGGTGAAGAACAGCGAGCGGGTGAAACCGGCCGCGATCAGCACCACGATGATGAGCCAGTGCGGGGTGGCGGGCGTGAAGAAGGCGTTGGCCGCCATCAGCGCCGCGCCCGACAGCGAGGCCACGATCAGCACCGTGCGAAAGCCGGCCAGCCGCAGCGTCGTCGTGGCGATGAACTTCAGCGCGATGGCGCCGATGGCGCTGGCGAAGGTGAGCATGCCGGAGGCGAACGGCGTCAGCCCGAAGCCGAGCTGGAACAGGAGCGGTAAAAGGAACGGCACCGCGCCGAGGCCGATGCGGAACAGCATGCCGGAGGCGAGGGCGATGCGCGGCGCCGGGTTGTCGAGCAGCCGCAGGTCGAGGATCGGATTGGCGGTGCGCCGCGCGTGGCCGACATAGGCGAAGGCCGCCGCCACGCCGAGCGCCAGCGTGGAAAGCCCGACCGCCGGCGGCAGCGCCGGCAGGCTGACGACCGAGAGGCCGAAGACGATGCCGGCCGAGGCGACGGCCGTGAGCAGGAAGCCCTTCCAGTCGATCCTGCCCACCGGCACCGGCGGCATCTCGGGCAGGACGCGGCCGGCGACGAGGACGCCGGCGAGCCCGATCGGCACGTTGATGATGAAGATCCAGTGCCAGGAGAAATAGGTGGTGATGAAGCCGCCGACGGGCGGGCCGACCAGCGGGCCGACCAGCGCCGGCACGGCCAGCCACGCCATGGCCGCGACCAGCGCGCTGCGCGGCGTCGAGCGCACCAGCACCAGCCGGGCGACCGGCGTCATCATCGCCCCGCCCATGCCCTGAAGGAAGCGCGCGCCGACGAATTCGACCAGCGAGCCGGAGGCGGCGCAGGCGACGGAGCCGGCGACGAAGACGAGGATGGCGGCCCGGAAGACGCGCCTGGCCCCGAAGCGGTCGGCCATCCAGCCCGAGACCGGGATGAACACGGCGAGCGCCACATAGTAGGCGGTCAGCGCCAGCTTCAGCGTGATCGGGCTTGCGCCGATGTCGGCCGCGATGGCCGGCAGCGACGTCGAGATGACGGTGGAGTCCATGTGCTCCATGAACAGCGCGACCGCCAGGACGAGGGGAATGGTGCGATTCAACGGATCGATCCGGCAACTGGTCCGGCGCGCGCGGCGCGGCGGGAAGGCCGCCGCCGGGCGACGCGGCACGCCGGCCGGGTAGCACAGGCGGCATGCTCCTTCAATCCGCCGCGCGGCCTTGCGCGTCGATCCGTTCGCCGCCTTGCCCTGTCAAGTTGCCGTGAGGTCGCCCGCGAGGCCCTTGTGGGCGCGGCGCGCGGCTTCCATTCTGGGCTCCATCCATCGCAGGAACAGGAGGAGAAGATGACGATTGCAACAGATCGCCGGTCCGTCCTCAAACTGGGCCTTGCCGGCGGGGCCGCCCTTGCCTCGCCGCAGATCATGGTGCGGGCCGCGCATGCGCAGGCCGCGATGCCCGACGTGGACAATCCCGGCTTCAGCCGGTTCCGGCTCGGCGGCTTCGAGGTCACGGCCATCAACGACGGCCTGCGGCCGGGAGACGGCGTCCACACCATCTTCGGCATCGACCGCGAGGAAGCCGAGGTGACGGCGCTGCTGGAGGAGAATTTCCTTCCCCGCGACCGCTTCGTCAATTCCTTCACGCCGACGCTGGTCAACACCGGATCCGAACTGATCCTGTTCGATACCGGCCTCGGCGCCGGCGCGCGCGAGGGCGGCCTCGGCCGCCTGCGGGAGCGGCTGGAGGCGTCGGGCTACGGCGCGGACGACGTGTCGGTCGTGGTCGTCACCCATTTTCACGGCGACCATATCGGCGGGCTGATGGAGAACGGCGCGCCGGCCTTTCCCAACGCGCGCTATGTGACGGGGCAGGCCGAGTACGATTTCTGGACGGCGCAGGAGCGCCTGTCGGGGCCGACCGGGAACGCAGCGCGCGCCGTGCAGGCCAATGTGACGCCCCTTGCCGACCAGACCACCTTCATCGGCGACGGCGACGAGGTGGCGCCGGGCATCACCGCCATGCTGGCCGCCGGCCACACGCCGGGCCACATGATCTTCCACCTCGAATCGGAAGGCCGACGGCTGCTGCTCACCGCCGACACCGCCAACCACTACGTCGCCTCGCTGCAACGGCCGGACTGGCATGTCAGCTTCGACATGGACAAGGAGGCGGGCGCGGCGACGCGCCGGCGCGTGTTCGACATGGTGGCGGCCGAGCGCATCCCCTTCCTCGGCTACCACATGCCGTTCCCGGCGGCGGGCTTCGCCGAGAGGCTGGACGGCGGCTACCGCTTCGTGCCGGTGAGCTACCAGTTCCTGCTGTAGGCCCGCCTCAGGTGACGAGCTTGCGCTCGCAGAAGCGGTCCTCGCGCCACAGGCCGCCCGCCATGATGGCCTCCAGCGTGGCGACCGCGCCCCACACGTCCTCGAAGCCGACATAGAGCGGCGTGAAGCCGAAGCGCAGGATGTCGGGGGCGCGGAAATCGCCGACCACGCCGCAGGCGATCAGCGCCTGCATGATCGGCCAGCCGCTGTCGTGCGTCAGCGCCACCTGGCTGCCGCGGAGCGCATGCTCGCGCGGCGTCAGAAGCGAGAAGCCGTGGCCGGCAAGCCGTGCCTCGACGAGCGCGATGAAGAAGTCGGTCAGCGCCAGCGACTTTTGCCGCAGCGCGGCCATGTCCGTTTCCTCGAACACGGCGAGGCTTTCCAGAAGCGGCAGGAAGGACAGCACCGGCGGCGTGCCGACGCGGAATTTCTCCATCGTCTGCGCCGGGCGATAGTCGATCTCGAAGCCGAAGGGCGCGGCGTGGCCCTGCCAGCCGGTGAGCGGGTTCCGCGCCGCGTCGAGATGGCGGCCGGCAACGAACAGGAAGGCCGGGGCGCCGGGGCCGCCATTCATGTACTTGTAGGTGCAGCCGACCGCGAAATCCGCCTCGCAGGCGTTCAGGTCGACCGGCAGCGCGCCGAGCGAATGGCACAGATCCCAGATGACGAGCGCGCCGGCCTCGTGGGCGGCCCTCGTCACGGTCGCCATGTCGCGCAGTCGGCCGCTCCTGTAGTTGACGTGGCTCAGGCACACCACCGCCGTGTCGGCGTCGATGAGCGACAGCACCGAGCCGTCGTCGTCATCGGCCAGCGCGAGTCGCGCGTCGGGGAAGACGTTGGCGATGGCCCCTTGCAGGATGTGGACGTCGGTGGGGAAATTGTTGCGCTCGGAGACGACCTTCTTCCTGCCCGGCCGCAGGCGCATGGCGGCGCAGAACGCCTTGTAGAGGTTGATCGACGTGGAGTCGGCCGCCAGCACCTCGCCCTTCCGCGCGCCCATCAGGCGAGCCAGCCGGTCGCCGGCCGTCACCGGCAGGTTGTGCCAGTCGCGGCCGTTCCAGCTTCGAATCAGATCCCGCGCCCAACCTCCTGTCAGCGCTTCGTTCATCGCCGCCGGCACCGTCCTCGGCATGGCGCCGAGCGAGTTGCCGTCGAGATAGATCTCGCCGGCCGGCAGGTCGAAGCGGGCGCGCAGCGGCGCGAGCTTGTCCTGCCGGTCGAGCTCGCGCGCGCGCTCGCGTTCGGGCGTGCCGGCCTGCCGCGCGGCGATCGCCGCCTCGACGCCGGCGCTCATGCCAGCACCGACACGACCTTGGCGGCAAGCTCGTCGAGCCGGTCGCCGGGTAGGCCCGCGACGTTGAAGCGGCTGTCGCCGACGATGTAGACGCCGTGCTCGTCGCGCAGGCGCCTCACCTGCTCCTGCGTCAGCCCGAGGCGGGAGAACATGCCGCGCTGGCCGGCGATGAAGTCGAAGCGGTCGGAGTTGGACGCCCGGCGCAGCGCCTCGGCGAAATCGCGGCGGAGGCCGAGCATGCGCGTGCGCACGGCCTCCAGCTCCGCCTGCCAGTCGGCGCGCAAGGCCGCGTCCTCCAGCACGATGCGCACGCAGGCCGCGGCGTGGTCCGGCGGCATCGACCAGATGCCGCGCCCGACCCCCAGCAACTGGCTGAAGGCGGTATCGGCCTGCGCGGCGTCGCGGCCGAGCAGGATCGCGGCACCCGCGCGGTCGCGGTAGACGGAGAAGTTCTTGGAGCAGCTTGCCGCCACCAGCATCTCCGGCGCCTTGCCGGCCATGAGCCGCAGGCCGGCGGCGTCCTCGTCCAGCCCCTGGCCGAAGCCCTGATAGGCGATGTCGACGAAGGGCACGAGGCCGCGCCCGGCCATGAAGTCGGCGAGCGCCGCCCACTGGTCGAGCGAAAGGTCGGCGCCGGTCGGGTTGTGGCAGCAGCCGTGCAGCAGCACCACGTCGCCGGCGGCCGCGCCCTTCAGCGACTCGATGGCGGCGTCGAAGGTGATGCCGGCGGCCGCGTCGTAGTAGGGGAAGGAGGCGATCTTCAGCCCCGCGGCGCGCAGGATCGGCAGATGGTTCGGCCAGGTCGGGTCCGGCGCCCAGACCGTGGCGTCGGGCCGGGCGAGCCGGATCAGGTCGGCCAGCATCCTCAGCGCGCCGGTGCCGCCCGGCGTCTGGGCGGCGCGCAGGCGGGCGCGGTCGGCGTCGCCGCCGAAGACGAGGCCGATCATCAGGCCGTTGAAGGTCACGTCGCCGGCAAGGCCGAGATAGGTCTTGGTCGCCTGGCTCTCGTGCAGGCGCCGCTCGGCCTCGCGCACGGCGCGCATGACCGGGGTGCCGCCGCTTTCGTCGCGATAGACGCCGACGCCGAGGTCGATCTTGCCGGCGCGGGGATCGTCGCGATAGAGCGACATCAGCGCGAGAATGCCGTCGGGCGCGGCGGGCTTCAGCGTCTCGAACATGGGTCTTCCTCCACGGATCGGGCCACAGAAAGCCCAAAACGGGCGGCGGCGCAACAGATTAGGCACCTTGCGCCATTGTGCCAACGCGGCAAGCCCGTGTAGACCGCTTCGAGGCTGGTTCCGGCGTTGGAGAGGCGAAGGTGAAAGGGCGCTATTCGGCATTCGCCCTGCTGCGCGAGGGGGTTCGCGGGCATACGGGCTGGCGGCCGGCATGGCGCTCGCCGGAACCGAAGCCGCGCTACGACGCCGTCATCGTCGGCGGCGGCGGCCACGGGCTGGCGGCCGCCTACTATCTGGCGAGGAACCACGGCATCACCGATGTCGCGGTGGTGGAGAAGGGCTGGCTCGGCGGCGGCAACACCGGCCGCAACACCAGCACCATCCGCTCCAACTATTTCTATCCCGAAAGCGTGGCGCTCTACGACTTCTCGCTGAAGCTCTACGAGGGGCTGTCGCGCGCGCTGAACTACAACGTCATGTTCTCGCAGCGCGGGGTGCTCACCGTCGCGCATTCGCCGGCCGAGATGGAGATCGCCGCCCGCACGGTCAACGCCATGCAGCTGAACGGCACCGACGCCGAGCTGCTCGACCGCGAGGCGGTGCTTGCGAAGGCGCCGCTGCTCAACACGGCCGACGCGGCGCGGTTTCCGGTCTTCGGCGGCACCTGGCAGGGCAGGGCGGGCGTCGCCCGCCACGACGCGGTCGCCTGGGGCTATGCGCGCGCGGCCGACGCGCTCGGCGTCGACATCCTCCAGGGCTGCGAGGTGACGGGCTTCGTGGTCGAGAACGGCCGCTGCGCCGGCGTCGAGACCTCGCGCGGCACGATACGGGCCGGGGCGGTGGGGCTGGCGACGGCCGGCCATTCGAGCGTGATGGCCGAAAAGGCCGGCTTTTCGCTGCCGATCCGCTCCTATTCGCTTCAGGCGATGGTGAGCGAGCCGGTCAAGCCGTGCCTCGACACGGTGGTGCTCTATCCCGGCACCGGCACCTACCTGTTCCAGTCCGACAAGGGCGAGATCGTGTTCGGCGGCGGCATCGACCGCACGCCCTCCTACGCCCAGCGCGGCAACCCGCCGATGCAGCAGGCCGTGGTCTCCGGGCTGCTGGAGATGTTCCCCGCCTTCGGCCAGCTCAAGCTGATGCGCCAATGGGCCGGCGTGGTCGACGTGGTGCCGGATTCCTCGCCGATCATCGGGCCGTCGCCGCTGTCCGGCCTCTATCTCGACTGCGGCTGGGGCACCGGCGGCTTCAAGGCCATCCCCGCCGGCGGCTGGCTTCTGGCGCATCTGATCGCCACCGGCGAGCACCACGCGATCAGCCGGCCCTTCGACCTCGACCGCTTCGCCGCCGGACGGCTGATCGACGAGGCCGCCGGCTCCGGCATCGCGCACTGAGGAGGCGGCCATGCAGCTTTTCTCCTGCCCCTTTTGCGGCCCGCGCGACGAGACCGAGTTCCTGTTCGGGGCCGAGGCCGGAAAGCGGCGGCCCGAGCCCGCCGCCGAGGTTTCGGCGCGGGCATGGGGCGAGCATCTCCATTTCGCCGGCAACCCGAAGGGGCCGGCGCGGGAAATCTGGCTGCACCTGACCTGCGGCGAGTTCTTCGCGATGGAGCGCGACACTGTCAGCCACGCCGTTTCCGCCACGCGGGCGCTGCGCGGGGGCGGGCAATGAGCGCGCGGCGCATCCGCGACGCCGGCCGGCGGCTCGGCTTCACCTTCGACGGCAGGCGCTACGAAGGCCGCGAGGGCGACACCATCGCGTCCGCGCTTCTGGCCGCCGGGGTGCGCGTCGTCGGCCGCTCGTTCAAGTATCATCGCCCGCGCGGCATCTTCGGCGCGTGGACGGAGGAGCCGAACGCGATCCTCGACGTGACGCTGAACGGCAGGACGACGCCGAACCTGCGCGCCACGACCGAGATGCTGGCCGAGGGCATGGCGATCCGCTCGGTCAACGCGACGCCCACGGCCGAGGCCGACCGCTTCGCCCTGCTCGACCGCGCCGCGCGCTTCCTGCCGGCCGGCTTCTACTACAAGACCTTCATCTGGCCCGACTGGCACCTGTTCGAGCCGCGCATCCGGGCGATGGCCGGGCTCGGGCGGCTCGATCCGGCGAACGCGCCGGCGGCGGAAAATTCCGTCCTCAATCTTTCCTGCGGCGTGCTGGTGGTCGGCGGCGGACCGGCGGGGCTTGCCGCCGCGCTCGACGCGGCAAGGGCCGGCGAGAACGTCGTCCTCGTCGACGACGGTCTCGTTCCGGGTGGTACGATGCTGCATCGCGACGCGGACGGGCCGGAGCGCGCCGCCTTTCTCGTCGCACGGATCGAGGCGGCGGGCGGGCGCGTGCTGCCGCGCACGGTGGCCTGGGGCGTCTACGACCACAACCTCGTCTGCTGCTGGCAGCGCCCGGAGGGCATGCCCGACCGGCAGTTGCGCATCCGCCCCGGCCGCATCGTGCTCGCCACCGGCGCCATCGAGCGGCCGCTGATGTTCCCGGACAACGACCGGCCGGGCGTGATGTCGTCCGAGGCCGCGCTCGTCTACCTGCGCCGCCACGGCGTGCTGGCGGGCGAGCGGATCGTGCTCGCCGCCAACAACTCGCACGCGCTCGCCGTCGCCTTGCCGCTGCGCGAGGCGGGCGCCGAGGTGACGGTGGCCGACCTGCGCGAGGGCGCCTCCATCGACGCCGTCCACGGCGGCAAGGGCGTCGAGGCCGTCACCGTCCGCGGCCGGCGCGTCGAGGCCGACTGCCTGCTGGTCTCCGGCGGCTTCACCCCGACCGTCCATCTCTACTGCCAGGCCAGGGGCAGGCTGCGCTACGACGAGGCGATCTGCGCCTTCGTGCCGGGCGAGCCGGTGGCGGGCATGTCGGTCGTCGGCGCGGCGGCCGGCGATTTCGGCGACTATGCCATCGTGCCGGCATGGCCGAAGCCGCAGGCGAAGGGCCGCCAATGGATCGACCTCCAGAACGACGTGACGCTGAAGGACGTGGCGCTGGCGGCGCGGGAAAACTTCCGCCCGGTCGAGCACCTGAAGCGCTACACCACGCTCGGCATGGCGACCGACCAGGGCAAGACCTCGAACATGAACGGCCTCGCCGCCATGGCGGCGCTGACCGGCAAGGGCATCGCGGAGACCGGCACCACGACCTATCGGCCGCCCTTCGTGCCGGTGCCGCTGCCGGTGGTGGCGGGCAGGCGGCGCGGCGAGCTGTTCAACCCGGTGCGGCGGCTGCCGCTGGAAGCCGGGCATCGCGTGGCGGGCGCCGTGTTCCGCGAATATGGCGGCTGGCTGCGCCCGGCCTTCTACGGCGCCGGCGACGCGGAGGCGGAAATCGCCCGCGAGGCGGAACGGGCGCGCCAGACGGTCGCCATCTTCGACGGCTCGCCGCTCGGCAAGATCGAGGTGATCGGGCCGCAGGCCGGCGACCTCGTCGACTACAACTCCTACCAGACGATCTCGACGCTGAAGGACGGCCGCATCCGTTACGGCCTGATGCTGACGGAGGGCGGCGCGGTCTACGACGACGGGGTGACGGTGAAGCTCGCCGACGATCACTATGTCGTCTCCTGCTCGTCGGGCCATGTGCCGAACGTGGCGCTGAGGCTGGAGGAATGGCGGCAGGACCGCTTCGACCCGGCGCGGGTGTTCGTCCACAACCTCACGCCGCACTGGGCGACGCTGACGGCGAGCGGCCCGCGCGCGAAGGCGCTGGTCGGGGCGCTTTCGCTCGGCGTCGAGCTGGACGACACGGCGCTGCCGCACATGGCGGTGGCGTCGGGCAGCTTCGGCGGAGGACCCGCGCGGGTGGCGCGCGTCAGCTTCACCGGCGACCGCTCCTACGAGGTTTCGGTGCCAGCGGCGGCGGCGCCGGCGCTGTGGCGGGCGATGATCGAGGCGGGCAGGGCGCTCGACGCCGTTCTGCTCGGCTCCGAGGCGCTGCTTCTGCTGCGCGCCGAGAAGGGCTTCGTCGTCGTCGGCAAGGACACCGACGGCACCACCATGCCGCACGATCTCGGGCTTTCCGGCCCCCGCGACAGGCGCAAGGGCGAGTTCGTGGGCAAGCGCTCGCTGTTCACCGACGAAGCTGTGCGACCGGATCGGCGGCAGTTGATCGGCCTCACGGTGGCCGACGGCGGGCCGCCGCTGCCGACCGGCGGCCACGCGGTCGAGACCGCGCAGGGGAAGCGTCGCTCGACCGGCTATGTCACGTCGAGCTATTTCAGCCCGACGCTTTGCCGTCCCGTCGCGCTGGGACTCGTCGAGCGCGGGCTCGAGCGCATCGGCGAGGAGATCGACGTCTTCCATCTGGGCGGCATGCGGCGGGCCGTCATCGCCGTTCCCTGCGCGCTCGATCCGGCGGGAGAGCGGCTCGATGCCTGAAGCCATGCACGACCGGGGTAAATTCTGGACGCCCGCGCCCGACTGGCGGGCCGCGAGCCTCGAAGGCGAGGGCTGGCGCGCGCGCCGCATCCACGGGCTCGGCCAGACGCTCGTTTCCGGCGACCTCGACGCCGCCCGCGCCGCGCTCGCGCCGGGCGCGGGAGAGGTCGGGCTGTGGGGCGTGGCCGGCGAGGGGGCCGGGGACGGCGCGTATGCGGCGCGCATCGCCCGCGACCGGGCGCTGCTGGTGACGCCGTCGCCGCTCGCGGCCGCGCCCGGCTGGCGGGACGGCTTCGCCGTCAGCCCCTGCGACGACCTTTACGCCGTCATCGAGATCTCCGGGCCGGCGATGCCGCAGCTCGTCGCCGAGGGAACGGCGGCCGACCTCGAGGCCGGCAGCCGCTCCGCCGCGGTGGTGTTTTCGGGCGTTTCCTGCCTTCTCTACCGCGCCGGGCCGGAGCGCGCGCGGCTTCATGTCGAAAGCCCGTTCGCCGCCTACATATGGACATGGCTTCACGGTTGTGTCGGCCGGCCGCCGAATCGCGGCGCAACGCTTCAGGGAGCATGAGCATGAACGGGACGGCGCTTTCGCGGGTGGTGATCGTGGGCGCGGGGCACGCGGGCGTCGAGACCGCCGCCGCGCTGCGCCAGCACGGCTTCGCGGGCTCGATCACTATCGTCGGCGAGGAGCCGGACCTGCCCTACCAGCGGCCGCCCCTGTCCAAGGAGTTCCTGAAAAGCGTCGAGGACACCTCGCTGCCGCTGAAGGGCGAGGCGTTCTACGTCACGGGCGACATCGAGCTGCGGCTCGGCACGGTGGCCGAGCGCATCGACCGCGACCGGCGCGCGCTCGTTCTGGCCGGCGGCGAGCGCATCCCCTACGACCATCTGGTGCTGGCGACCGGCGCGCGCAACCGCTTCCCGCCCGTGCAGGGCCTCGATCCGTCGCGGGTGCTGGAGCTGCGCACGCTGGCGCACGCCCGCGCCCTGACGGCGCGGCTGCCCGATCTCAGGCGCGCCGCCGTCATCGGCGGCGGCTTCATCGGGCTGGAGGTGGCGGCGCTCTTGCGCCAGCGCGGCATCGAGGTCGACGTGCTCGAGGCCGCCGGCCGGCTGATGGGGCGCGTGCTGTCGCCGGCCATGAGCGACGCCTTCCGCACCTTCCACGAGGAGATGGGCACGCGGCTGCGCCTCGGCACCGTGGCCAGCGAGATCGCCCCGCGCGGGGACGGCTTCGCGCTGACCCTGTCGGACGGGCAGGCGCTGGAGGCCGACGCGGTGGTGGTGGCCGCCGGCGTGGTGCCCAATGTCGAGCTGGCCGCGGCGGCCGGGCTGGCGATCGACAACGGCGTCGTGGTCGATGCGCTGCTTCTGACTTGCGACCCCGCCATCTCGGCCATCGGCGACTGCGCGGCGCACCCCAACCCCTATGGCGGTGACGGCCCGATCCGGCTGGAATCGGTGCAGAACGCGGTCGACCAGGGCAAGTGCGTCGCGGCGCGGCTGACCGGCGACGCCCGCGCCTACGACGCGCTGCCGTGGTTCTGGTCGCACCAGGGGCCGATCAAGCTCCAGATCGCCGGGCTGTCGCTCGGCATGGACGAGACCGTGACGCGCGGCGACCCGGCAGGCGGCAGGTTTTCCGTCTTCGTCTATCGCGAGGGCAGGCTGATCGCGGTCGAAAGCGTCAACAGCCCGGCCGACCACATGGTGGCGCGCCGGCTCATCGCCGCCGGCCTTTCGGTGCCGCCGGCGGTGGCGGCCGATCCGGCGACCGACCTGAAGGCGCTGATCCCCAGGGCGGCGTGACTCCCGGCGTTTGACATGGCTTCGGGCCGCGGCATAATCGCGGCCGGGCCCGGGCGAGCCGGCCCTTGCGCGGATTAAGGGGGCTGGTTCGTGAGGCTTTTCGCCGGGTTTTTCTGCGCCGTCCTTCTCGTCGCGGCGACAGCGGCTGCCCGCGCCGAGACGCGCATCGCGCTCGTCGTCGGCAATTCCACCTACGTCCACGCGCCCCGCCTCCAGAACCCGCGCAACGACGCGCTCGCGCTGATCGACAGGCTGCGCGGGCTCGGCTTCGAGGTGATCGAGGGCCTCGACCTCGACAGGGCGACGTTCGGCGAGAAGCTGAAGGAGTTCGGCGAGCGCAGCGCTTCGGCCGAGGTGGCGCTGTTCTACTACGCCGGCCACGGCATCCAGGTCGACGGGCAGAACTACCTCGTGCCGGTGGAGGCGCAGGTGCGCTCCGAGTTCGAGGTGTCGATAGAGCTCTATTCGCTCGGCACGGTGCTGCGCCAGATGGAGCGCGGCAGCCGCACCAACATCATCTTCCTCGACGCCTGCCGCGACAACCCGTTCAGGGACAGCCTGGCCGCGTCGAGCCGCTCGGCGATTGCGCTCAGCAAGGGGCTGGGCGAGGTCAGGGCCGCGCGCAGCACCTACATCGCCTTCGCCACCGAGCCGGACAAGGTGGCGCTCGACGGGGCGGGGCGGAACTCGCCCTTCACCGAGGCGCTGCTGAGGCACATCGACACGCCGGGCGCGTCGATCCAGGACATGATGATCAAGGTGCGCCGCGACGTGGCGGCCGCCACCAACGGCCAGCAGACGCCGTGGGACTCCTCGTCGCTGATGGAAACCTTCTCGTTCGCGCCGGCTGCCGCCGCCGTTGCCGCGACGCAGCCGGCGCCCGCCGCCGCGCCTTCGGACCAGCCGCAGCAGCAGCTCGCCCTTTCGATGCGCGCGGTGCGTCCCGCCGTCGCCTGCTCGGCCGGGCCGGACGGGGTGCGCTATTGCGCGACGTCGGTTCTGGGCGCGATCAAGGGCAACCACTACGACCCGTCGATGCTGTTCGACGGGCGCGGCGACACCGCCTGGGTGGAGGGCGACGCCGAGGACGGCATCGGCGAGACCGTGACGCTCGAATTCGGCCGCGTGCGCCGGCTCGCCGGCTTCGAGATCAGCAACGGCTACGACAAGGACCAGCGCATCTGGTCCAGCAACTCGCGGGTGCGCGCCTTCGATCTCCACTTCCCGGACGGCCGCTCGCTCGCCGGCGAATTGCCGGACCGGCGCGGCGTCAACAGGATCGAGCTCGCCGCCCCCGTCGCCACGAGCGCGTTTTCGCTGACGATCCGCGAGGTCTATCGCGGCACGCGCTACCGCGACACCGCGATCAGCGAGCTGCGGCCGATCTTCGCCGATTGAACGCCCTCATCGCGCCGTGACGGGGAAGTCGAAGGCCCGGTCGGGATAGGGCTCGTCGCGCAGCGTGTAGTGCCACCACTCGCCCGCATAGTTGCGGAAGCCCGCCCCGGCCATCGCCTCGACAAGCAGGCGGCGGTGGCGGCGGGCCTCAGCCGTCGCCGAACCGCTCGCCGTGCGGCTCGCCGGATCGAAGCAGTCGAAGCCGGTGCCGAAGTCGAGCATGCCGGGAGCTCCGGCGCCACAGGCGGGCGACGCGGCGGCGGCCCGTCCGTCCGGCGCCACGATGGCGAGGTCGACCGTCGAGCCGCGCGAATGGGCCGAGCGCGAGGCGATGTAGCCGTGGCGGATCAGGTCGTCGCGCCGCGTGGCCGGATGCCATTGCGGGTCGGGCGGCCCGCCCTGCCGCGCCCAGCCTGCGAAATCGGCGACGGCGGCCTTCGGGCGATAGCAGTCGAACACCACGAGCCCCAGCCCCTGCGCCGCCAGCCTTTCGTGAACCTGCGCGACGGCGCGCGCGGCCTTTTCGGTGAGGATGCAGGAGGCCGCTTCATAGCCTTGCGCGCGGCGGCCGAGGAAATTTTTCGTTCCGGCATAGCGGATGTCCTGGGCGATGCCGGGATCGATGTCCGCCAGATGCACGAAGCCGGCGGGCAGGGCGGGTTGCTGCGCCCCGGCCGTGCAGGCGAAGAGAAGGGCGATGGCGAGGGCGGATCGTCTCATGGCGCGGCCATCGCCTATTCGATGAACACCCCGACGCTTGCCGTGCGGCCGGCGGCGTCGATGACGGTGAGCGTCGAGAAGCCGGCGCCGTCCGGCTGCCAGCTCGCCGTGCGCCGGCGCGAAAGCCCGTCGAGCGGCCGGCCGTTGGCGAGCCAGCGGAAGGGCGCGCGCCCGCCCTGCAATTTCAGCGCCAGCTTCATCTCCTCGCCCAGCTCGACGCGCGCGCCCTGCGGCGGGAACACGATCTGCGGCGCGGGCTCGGCCACCCGCGCGTCGTCGGGCGTCTCGCGGCCGGAGGAAAAGCGCCTGAGCGTCACCGGCAGGTCGGCGCGGGCGGTGCGCGTCGCGCCCGCCGGCGGGCGCGGCAGGGCGGCGACGCCGATGCCGGAGCGGGCGAAGGCGTCGAACAGGATCGGGGCGGCGGTGGCGTAGCCCGAAAGGCCGGGCACGGCGGCGCCGTCGGGTCGACCGACCCACACGCCCAGCACATGGCGGCCGTCGAACCCGACCGACCAGGCATCGCGGTGGCCGTAGCTGGTGCCGGTCTTGTAGGCGATGCCGCGCTGGCTCGCCCCTTCCGGCGGCGCGACGCCGGCCAGCATGTCGGCCACCTGCCAGGCCGCGCGCGGGTCGAGCAGGGCGGCGGCGCTTCGCGGCCCGGCCCGGTCGGAGATCTCCGTCGAAAGCCCGCGATTGGCGAGCCCGGTATAAAGGCGGACGAGATCGCGCAGCGACACGCCCGCGCCGCCGAGCGCGATGGCCAGCCCCGGCGCCTCGCCGCGCGGCAGGGCGAGCTCGACGCCGGCATGGCGCAGGCGGCTCGTCAGCCGCGCCGGGCCGACCGCGTCGAGCAGATGCACTGCCGGCACGTTGAGCGACATCTGCAAGGCGGTGCGCACCGACACGTCGCCCTGATAGGCGAGGTCGAAATTCTTCGGCCGGTAGCCGGAAAAGCTCGACGGCCGGTCGGCGATGATCGTCTCCTGCGCCACCATGCCCTGCTCGAAGGCGACGCCGTAGATGAAGGGCTTGAGCGCCGAGCCGGGCGAGCGCACGGCGCGCGTCATGTCGATCCAGCCGAAGCGGGCCTCGTCGAAGAAGCCGGCCGAGCCCACCTCGGCGAGGATGTCGCCGCTTTGCGCATCGGCCAGCACCATCGCCACCGACAGGCGCGGCCCGAGCCGCTGAGCGGCCTCGCGCGCCACGCGCTCCAGCGCCTCCTGCGCCCGGCGGTCGAGGGTGAGTGCGACGCGGCCCTCGCCGGGGTGGTCGCGCAGCGCCTGTTCGGCCGCATGCGCGGCGAGGAAGGGCAGCGGGCGGCGGGCGGCGGGCGTCGCATGCTCGCGGCCGCGCGCAGCTTCCGCCGCGTCGATCAGGCCGGCGGCCACCACGCGCTCCAGTACCCGGTCGCGCGCGGCCTCGGCGGCCTCAGGGTGGCGGTCGGGGCGGCGGCGCTCGGGCAGTTGCGGCAGCGCCACCAGAAGGGCTGCCTCGCCCAGCCCCAGCCGCTTCGGCTCCTTGCTGTACCAGGCCAGGCTCGCGGCGCGGATGCCCTCGAGGTTGCCGCCATAGGGGGCGAGCGTCAGGTAGCGTTCGAGGATCTCGCGCTTGGAGAGCCGGCGCTCGATCTGGAGCGCGCGCGCCATCTGGCGCAGCTTGGCGGCGATGGAGCGCTCGGCGCGCGGCTCCGCCAGCCGGGCGAGCTGCATGGTGATGGTCGAGCCGCCCGAGACGATGCGGCCAAAGGCGGCGAGCTGGACGGCGGCGCGGGCGACGGCCAGCGGATCGACGCCCGAATGGGCGAAGAAGCGCTTGTCCTCGTAGGCGACGAGCATGTCGAGGAAGCGCGGATCGACGTCGTCGAGCGAGACCCTGAAGCGCCACGCGCCTTGCGGCGTCGCCAGCGCGCGCAGCAGCGCGCCGTCGCGGCCGACGACCTCGACGGAGGTCGCCGGGGGATCGAGCGGCGGCGGAAAGGCGCGGTCGAGCGCGTCGAGCCCGGCCATCCCCGCCGCGCCGGCGAGCGCGGTGAGGCATAGCGCGGCGAGGGGGCGCTTCCAGCGCATCATCGCGCCGCCGTCACCTCCATCATGCCGGCGGCCGTGCGGGCGTTGAACTGCGGCCGGTACATGTCCTCGACCACCGCCGCCGGATGGGCGTAGACGCCCGGCGTCACCGCGCGCACCACATAGGCGGCGGTGAAGTCGCCCGCGCCCTCGGTGTCGAAGGCGGCGACGAAGCGGTCGTCACGGAACTCGCTGTGCGCGGCCGTCGGGTCGCCCAGCCACTCGAAAGCCGTGAGCTCCGCGCTGCCGACGAGGCGCGGGTTGTCGATCTCGAAGCCCGCCGGCAACAGGTCGGTGATGGCGAGGCGCGCCGGCCATTCGTTGTGCTGCTCGACATCGAGCACGACGACGAAGCGGTCGTTCTGCGCCGCCTCGGTGACGTTCGCCTCCTCGCCATCGAGCGTGTAGTAGGTGCGGGTGATCGCGAAGCCGTCGCCGCCGGCCGGCAGCGGATCGGCGGGCGCGGCCACGGTGGTGATCACGGCGTCGACCGGCTCGCCGCCGCGGTTGGCGACGGTTATCGGGCTTTGCAGCAGCTCCGCCCCGGTGAGGCGCCTTGCGAAGCTGCCCTCGTGCGGCGCGCCGTCGACATCGAGGCGGATCGCCTCGCCGGACGCCGCGATGGCGCGGGCGGCCAGCACCAGCCAGACCTGCTCCTGCGTGCTCAGCCACGCCTTGCCCTCGCGCTCCTGCGCGACGAAGCGGGCCAGCGCCGGCACGATTGCCGGCGCGGGCTTCACCTCGGCGGCGAGCGCCAGGATCGCCGCGCCGTCGCGCAGCCTGGAGCCGTAGTCGGAGCGCAAGAAATCGGTGCCGGGCGCGGCCTGCGCCTGCCGCAGGGCCGAGGTGAAAGCGGCTTCCGCGCGCTGATTGTCGCCGTAGAGCGCGAGGCTGGCGGCGATCTGCGCCCGCGCCATCGGGCTCGCGAACTCGCCGATGCGGGCATCGGCATAATAGCGCAAGTCGCCGACCGAGGCGCGGCGGTTGCGGGCGAGCACGTAGAGCGCATAGGCGATCTCGGTGCCGCGCCCGGCGACGTCTTCGGTGTAGGCGAGCTGGTTCTGGAGGTTCTCCAGCGCGCTGGAGAAGCCCTGCGCCGGCACGGCGTAGCCCGCCTCGCGCGCCCGCGTCAGGAACTCGCCGACATAGGCGTCGAGCCACAGGTCCCCCCAGCCCGGCCCCCACAGGCCGAACGAGCCGGAGGAGGACTGGAAGGTCATGATGCGGGCGATCGCCTTCTCGACCTTCTCCCTGAGGCCGGGATCGGCGTCGAGCCCGGCCGCCGCCGACAGCTCGGCGGCGTAGAGCAGCGGCAGCGCGCGGCTGATGGTCTGCTCCGAGCAGCCATAGGGGTAGCGGTCGAGTGTGGTGAGCAGCGACGGCAGGTCGAAGGCGGCGGTGCGCGTCACGCCCACGGCGACGGATGCGCCGTCGAGGATGGAGTCGGCGATGAGCCCGCCGTCGATCCTGAGCGAGCCGCCGTTCGCCGCGAGGCTGACGATGCGCTGGCTGGTCACCGGCATGGCCGGCTGGCGGACCGGCAGGTGAAGCGTGCGCGCGACCGCCGTGCCGTCCTCATGCGTCAGCGAGACGGTGACGGCGGCGTCGCCGGTGGCGGTCGCGGTGACGGGCAGCGACACGGTCGCGCGGCCGTCGGCGGCCAGCGCGACGCTTTGCGGGGCGGCGGCGAAGTCGAGCCCGGCGTTGCCGGCGGTGTCGATGGCGAGCGCGTAGTCGCCGGCCGGGCCGTCGGTGTTATGGATGTCGAGGCGGATCTCGGCGCGGTCGCCGAGGGCGAGGAAGCGCGGCTGGCCGGCGGTGACGACGACGGGATCGCGGATCACCACGTCGGCGCTGGCCTGCCCGACAGCGCGCTTCGACCAGGCGACCGCCATGACGCGCGCCGTGCCGTTGAACTCGGGGATGTCGAAGGAAACCGTGGCCTTGCCGTCGTCGCCGACCTCGACCGGGCCGGAGAAGAAGGCGACCAGCGCCTCGGTCGGCGGGCTGCCCTCGATGGCCATCGCGCCGCCGTCGCCGCCGGTGCGGATGCGGCCGAACGCGCCGGCCGAGCCGTCGATCAGCCGGCCGTAGAGGTCGCGCAACTCCAGCCCCAGCCGGCGCTGGCCGAAATACCACGCCGACGGGTCGGGCGCGGCGTAGCGGGTCAGGTTCAAGATGCCGACATCGACGGCCGCGACCGTGACCCAGGCCTCCTCGCCGGGCTCGAGGCCGGCGAGCGTGACGGGGACGGAAAGGGGCGCGCGCGGCTCGCTGCGCTCGGGTGCCGCGAGGCCGACGTCGAGCGTGCGCCCGGCCGGCTCGACCGCCAGCCACTTCAGCCCGATGGCGCGGGCGGGCAGGCGGCTTTCGGCCGCGTCGCCGGGGCGGTAGAGGGTGGCGGTGACATAGGCGCCCGCGCCCCAGTCGTCGCCGACCGGGATCTCGATCTCGGCGCCGTCCGCGGGCACGCTGGCGTCGAGCGTGGTCAGGAGCCGCTCGGCGCCCACCGCGACGAGAAGCTCGCCGGCGAAGCGCGGCGACACCTTCAGCCGCGCCACGTCGCCCGGCTTGTAGCGCTCCTTGTCGAGCGCGATCTCCAGCCCGTCCGGCGTCTCCGTCGACGCCGCCTCCACGAACCAGCCGGCGTCGAAGGCGAGGCTGGCGACCGGGCCGGCGGGGTCTGCCGTCTCGACGTCGAGGCGGTAGCGGCCCCATTCGACCGGGACGGAGAGCGCGGCGGGCTCGCCGGCGGAAATGTCGATGCGGCCGCCATCGATGCGGCGCTCGACCGTCACCGCCTCGTAGTTCCAGGAATTGTTGCTCCTGTACCACTGGTAGTTGCGCTCGATCTTCGTCAGCGTCCAGCGTGCGCCCTCGAGCGCAAGCCGCTCGCCCTGCGGCGAGGCCGCGATGACGCGGAAGCCCGCCGTCGAGTTCTCGGCCACCTCGTCGCCGGAGAAGTCGGGCCTGATGCCGATCACCGGCCCCTCGGGGCGGATGGCGAAGGCGGCCGTGCGCTCGACGGCGCGGCCGCCGCCCTCGCGCATGCGCACCGTGACCTTGCCGTCGTGGAGCCTGGTGGTGGCGGGCAGCATGTCCACCGCCGCCTCGAACGCGGCCTTGCCGTCCGCGTCGGTCGGGTCGAGGGCGAGCGGCACGGACACCGCCTCCACCTCCTCGTCGGCGAGGCCGAACAGGAAGCCCGGGAAGCGGTCCCAGTCGCGTCTGGTGCCGACGGTGACCTCGCCTTCCATCCCGAGCCCGGCAGCCGGCGCGCCGTAAAGGTAGCGGCCGTCGACCGCGACGTCTGCGGCCTCGCCGGGGGCGATCTCGGGCGTCGCAACCGTCAGGTCGAACTCGATGCGGTCGGGCACGAACTGCTCGACCAGGAAAGTGAGGCGCGCGAGCGCCGCCGCCTTGGGGTCGGTGTGGACGGCGAGCGTCCAGGTGCCGAGCATGGCGTTGGGCTGGAGGGTAAACGGCACGTGATGGCCGCCGAGCGCGCGGCCGTCGCTGACGGCGCGGCGCTCCTCGACCCCGTCGGGCCGGGTGAAGATGAAGGTCAGCGGCAGGTTCTCGACCGCCTCGGCCTTGTCGTCGCGGGCAAGGGCCGCGGCATGGACGGTCTCGCCGGCGCGGTAGATGCCGCGCTCGGTGAAGGCGAAGACGTCGAGCGCGCCGGGTGCCGCGCGGCCGGCGACGCCGCGGTCGGAAAGGTCGAAGCCGGCCCGCGTCATGTCGAGGAAGACGAAGTCGCCGTCCGCGCCCTTCGCGGTCAGCGCGGCAGGCGCGAGGCCGGAGGCGCCGCGCATCAGGCCGGGCGTGAAGGTGGCGCGGCCGCGGGCGTCGGTCACGGCCTCGCCGAGGATCTCGTTGTTGCGGGCAAGCAGTTGCAGCGTGGCGCCGGCCAGCGGCCGGGCGCTGGAGAGCGCGCGGGCGAACACGGTCAGCCCGTCCTCGCCGGCATAGGTCGAAAGGCCGATGTCGGAGACGACGAACCATTGCGTCGCCTTGCCCTGCCACGATTCGCTCCGGTCGCCGTCGGGGATGGCCGTCAGCACGTAGACGCCGGCCTTGCGCTCAGGCAGCGCCTCGTCGACCGGGAAGCTCGCCATCACCTCCTCGTTCAGCGCGCCGGGAAGGTCGATCTCGCCCTGCCACACCTGTTCGCCGCTCTCGGCGAGCTGGTCCATGTCGTACTCGCTCAGCTGGCGCAGGAAGTTCCAGCCCGAGAGCAGGCCGGCAAGGCCGCGGTCGCCGATGCGGTGCAGCCTGAGCTTCACGGTCGGCGCGTTGACGCCGACCATGGGGATGCCGTGGCGGCCGGTGGCCGGCAGCACGAAGTTCTCGCCCGAGAAGCGGACGGCGGGCGCGCGGTCGCGGACATAGACCGACAGCGACACCGGGCTTTCGGTGACCTCGCCGATCGCCGCCGGCAGGCCCTGGCGCACGGCGATGCGATAGTGGTTGCCATGCTCCAGCCCGCCGACGCAGATCTGGCGGCCGCCGGCCTCGACCGCCGCGGGCGCGGCCTCGTCGACGGTGACGTAGGAGGCGTAGTCGACGCCCGACTTGACCAGATCCTCGGAGAACTGCACGCACACGCGCGGCTCGGCGAGATCGGCCTCGACCGAGTGGTTGACGACGCGGAAGCCCTTGCGCGCCTTGAGGTCGAGATAGGCGGCGCGCACGGCAGCGTCGTTGACGAGGGCAAGGCTGGCCTCGTAGGCGGTGAGCGCGGCGCGGTAGACGTCGCGCCGGTCGAGCGCCTGGCCGAGCGCGGCGAGGCCTTGCGCGCGCGGCGTAGCGGAACGGGCTAGGCCGTAGGCGATCAGCGCCGCCGAGGTGCCGTCGCGGGCGAGCGTGGCGCGCTCGCCGTAATTGCCGGTCTCGACGGCGAGCAGGGCGCGCGACAGGCTGGTCCACAGCGCCGGATCGTCCTTCTCGACGGCGATGGCCGCCTTGAACGAGTCCACCGCCTCGCGGGCGTTGCCGGCGCGCAGCGACAGCGTGCCGGCCGACGACAGGAAGACGAGGCCGGCATCGGCCTGCGGCTCGGCGTCGGCGAACTGCGCGCGGTAGCGCCTCGCGTCGACCTTCATGTGGTCGGGCACGTAGGAAAGCGCGGGCGGCGCGCCGAGGTCCGGCTCGTCGGCGGCGACCACGACCTTGCCCGCCACCGCGCCCGCAAACGGGTTCATCGTGCTGTAGTCGGACTTCAGGAAGCACCATTGCGCGCGGGTGTTGTAGGTGAAGGCGCGGCAGGCCGGGTCGGCCAGGCACACCGCCTCGCAGGCGTCGAGCGACACGTCCTTCTCCGTCCTCAGGTCGAAGCCGAAATAGTCGGCGTCCTGCGTGGTGACGACGGAGCGCGCCTGCTCAGCGCCGGCGGGGCCGGCCAGGACAGCGAGCGCAAACGCAAAGGCAGGCAAGTGACGGGCCGCGCGCATGAACATGAACGTCTCCGGATGCTGCTGTCCCCTGTCGCCAGATGAGCAGCGCCGGGGCTTCGTTGTCAACCTGTGGCCCGGCAATGCGACAGGATCGCGACGGGGGCGGGGTCGTAATAACATGACTGTTTTTATCATGTTTTTCGACAGGAAAATCAACGGCTTGGCAAAAATTTGACCGATTGATAAAAAACAGGATCGTGCTAGCATTTTCCTCAAAACCATAAACGGGGAATATCGCCATGGCGCAGAGCCAGCACAGGGAGGGCATAGCCGCCGGCCGGCTTGCCCCGCCGCAATATGCCGACAACTTCTCCGACCTGCACCCGCCGCTCGACCGCCACGAGGCGGTGGTGGAGGCCGACCGCTGCTATTTCTGCTACGACGCGCCGTGCATGCAGGCGTGCCCGACCGAGATCGACATTCCGCTGTTCATCCGCCAGATCGCGACCGGCAACCCGCTGGGGGCCGCCCGCACCATCTTCGACCAGAACATCCTCGGCGGCATGTGCGCCCGCGTGTGCCCGACCGAGACGCTGTGCGAGGAGGCTTGCGTGCGCGAGGCGGCGGAGGGAAAGCCGGTGCAGATCGGCCGGCTCCAGCGCTACGCCACCGATGCGGCGATGGCGGCGGGCCGGCAGTTCTACGAGCGCGCGGCGCCCACGGGCAGGAGGATCGCGGTGGTCGGCGCGGGGCCGGCGGGGCTGGCCTGCGCCCACAGGCTCGCCGTGCGCGGCCACGACGTGACGATCTTCGAGGCGCGGCCGAAGCCCGGCGGCCTCAACGAATACGGCATCGCCGCCTACAAGGCGACGGACGACTTCGCCCAGGCCGAGGTCGACTACGTCACCGAGATCGGCGGCATCGCCATCGACTACGACAAGGCGCTCGGGCGCGACTTCTCGCTGGCGGAGCTGGTCGCCACCCATGACGCCGTCTTCCTCGGCATGGGCCTTGCCGGCGTCAACGCGCTCAACGCCGGGGGCGAGGCGGCGCAGGGCGTCGGGAACGCCGTCGACTTCATCGCCGAGCTTCGGCAGGCGAGCGATCTCGCCGCGATCCCGGTCGGCCGCCGCGTCGTCGTCATCGGCGGCGGCATGACGGCCATCGACGCCGGCATCCAGTCGAAGCTGCTGGGCGCGGAGGAGGTGACGATCTGCTACCGCCGCGGCAAGGAGCACATGAACGCCTCGCAGATGGAGCAGGATCTCGCCGCCTCGAAGGGCGTGCTGATCCGCCACTGGCTGCAACCGAAGCGTGTCCTGACCGAGGGCGGCCGCGTCACCGGCATCGAGATGGAGTATACCGGGATGCGCGACGGCCGGCTGGCCGGCACCGGCGAGACCGTCGTCATCGAGGCCGACCAGGTGTTCAAGGCCATCGGCCAGAGCTTCGACCCCGCGCCGCTGAACGGCAGCGGCAACATGATCGCGCTCGAAAGGGGGCGCATAAAGGTCGACGCGGAAGGGCGCACCTCGATGGCCGGGGTCTGGGCGGGTGGCGACTGCGTCGCCGACGCCCGCGAGGACCTCACCGTCGCCGCTGTCGCCGCCGGCCGCGACGCCGCCGAATCGATCCACCGCACCCTGACCGCTGACGGGAGGGCATGAGCATGGCCGACATCCGTTCCGATTTCGTGGGGATCAGGTCGCCGAACCCGTTCTGGCTCGCTTCCGCGCCGCCGACCGACAAGGCCTACAACGTCATCCGCGCCTTCAAGGCGGGCTGGGGCGGCGTGGTGTGGAAGACGCTGGGCGAGGAGGGGCCGCCCGTCGTCAACGTCAACGGCCCGCGCTACGGCGCGATCTGGGGCGCGGACCGGCGGCTGCTGGGCCTGAACAACATCGAGCTCATCACCGACCGCGACCTCTACGTGAACCTGCGCGAGATCAAGCAGGTCAAGCGTGACTGGCCCGACCGCGCCATGGTGGTGTCGATCATGGTGCCGTGCGAGGAGGCCGCGTGGAAGGCGATCCTGCCGCTGGTCGAGGAAACGGGCGCCGACGGCATCGAGCTGAACTTCGGCTGCCCGCACGGCATGAGCGAGCGCGGCATGGGCTCGGCGGTGGGGCAGGTGCCCGAATATGTCGAGATGGTGGTGCGCTGGTGCAAGCAGAACACGCGCATGCCCGTCATCACCAAGCTGACGCCGAACATCACCGACATCCGCAAGCCGGCGCGCGCCGCCTTCGCCGGCGGCACCGACGCGGTGTCGCTCATCAACACCATCAACTCGATCACCGCGGTCGATCTCGACAATTTCTCCCCGGAACCGTCCATCGACGGCAAGGGCACGCATGGCGGCTATTGCGGCCCGGCGGTCAAGCCCATCGCCATGAACATGGTGGCCGAGATCGCCCGCGATCCCGAGACGCGCGGCCTGCCGATCTCCGGCATCGGCGGCATCACCACCTGGCGCGACGCGGCCGAGTTCATGGCGCTGGGCGCGGGCACGGTGCAGGTGTGCACGGCGGCCATGACCTACGGCTTCAAGATCGTGCAGGAGATGATCGACGGCCTGAACAACTGGATGGACGCCAAGGGCCATTCGAGCCTCGACGACATCGTCGGCCGCGCCGTGCCCAACGTCACCGACTGGCAGTTCCTCAACCTCAACTACGTCGCCAAGGCCCACATCAACCAGGATCTGTGCATCAAGTGCGGCCGCTGCCACATCGCCTGCGAGGACACCTCGCACCAGGCGATCACGGCCGTCGTCGACGGCGCGCGCCACTTCGAGGTCAAGGAGGAGGAGTGCGTCGGCTGCAACCTGTGCGTCAACGTCTGCCCGGTCGAAGGCTGCATCACCATGGAGCCGCTGGCGGCGGGCGCGCTCGACAAGCGCACCGGCATGCCGGTCGAGCCGGTCTACGCCAACTGGACGACGCATCCGAACAATCCGGCGGCAAGGCAGGCCGCCGAATAGTTCCTCCCGGGGCGCGATGGAGCCGCCCGCGTTGCATATCGGCGGCTCCATCGCCGCCTTCCTCCGCCCCTGCGCCGCGTTCGTTGCCGCCGGCCGTGCGCCGGCTTCCATGCCGCACATCCGCGCGCGCGGGCCGAGGATCAACCGATCCTTAACCCAAATCGGCAAGCCTCGCGCAAGGTTCGCAGGACGCGGAAGAGGCGGAGGCTGCATGATCGTCATCAAGGCCAGCGGCGCGCCCGACGTGAAGGCCCTGCGCCGGCTCGCGACCGAGCTTTCGGCGACCTCGCTCTCCGCCGACGACATCGACATCGCGCCGGAGGCGGTGACGCCCCCGCCGCCGCGCCGCCGCCGCGGGCCGACGGTGAGCACGCTGCCGGCCGCCGCCATCTCGCCGCAGACGCAGGCCGCCCTTCTCGATCTCAAGCCCGTCGCGATCGAGGAAAGCGGCGAATACCTGCTGTAACAACGGCCGCGGGCCCCTTGCGCCGCTATCCCTTCGGCTTCAGCCCGTCGAGATAGAGCTGCTCGAGGAAGCGCGCGGCGTCCTCGAAACGGCCGTCGCCGCCGCGCCGCGGCCCGAGCACGGCGCGCACCTGCACGTCGAAGTCGGCATAGTGCTGGGTCGTCGCCCAGATCGAGAAGATCAGGTGATAGGGGTCGGTGCGGGCGATGCGGCCGGCCGCCATCCAGCCGCGAATCACGCTCGCCTTCTCGTCCACCAGCGCCTTCAGCTCGCCCTCGATCATCGGCATGATGCGCGGCGCGCCCTGCAATATCTCGTTGGCGAACAGCCGGCTCTCGCGCGGGTAGTCGCGCGCCATCTCCAGCTTGCGGCGGATGTAGCCGCGAAGCTCCGCCATCGGGTCGCCGACGTCGTCGAGCTCCTTCAGCGGCGCGAGCCAGGTCTCCAGCAGCCGCTGCATCAGCGTGACGTGGATCGCCTCCTTGGAGCGGAAATAGTAGAGCAGGTTCGGCTTGGACATGCCGGCGGCCTCGGCGATCTGGTCGATGGTGGCGCCGCGGAAGCCGTGCTGCGAGAACACCTCCAGCGCCGCCTCGAGGATGACCTCGCGCTTCTGCGTCTGGATGCGGGTGCGGCGCTTCGGCCTTGCGGCATCCGTTGCGGCGTCCATGTCGCGATCCTCTCCCTGGCTTTGCCCGCGCCGTCCGGTTTCTGGACCAATCGTCTGGACCAGCCATCCCCCGGCCGTGGAGCGCGCCCCGCGCCGGGCACCTGCGCTAGTAATCGCTTGACCGCCCGTCTGGCGATGCTAACGTTTGTCCAATCGGTCAAAAATGCGTAGCACAGCTACGCGCGAAGAACCAAGCGTTGGCCGCATAACGAGGGGCACTCGAAAACCGAAAAGGAAAGGCTTGGTCATGTCCAACAGGCTCAACGTCGCGCCGAACGATCTCAGCGCATTCTGGATGCCGTTCACGGCGAACCGTCAGTTCAAGCAGGCACCGCGGATGCTGGTCGGGGCCAGGGACATGCACTATACCACCGCCGACGGCCGCAAGGTGCTGGACGGCACGGCCGGCCTGTGGTGCGTCAATGCCGGCCACTGCCGGCCGAAGATCACCGAGGCGATCCAGCGCCAGGCCGCCGACCTCGACTACGCGCCTGCCTTCCAGATGGGCCATCCGGTGGTGTTCGAGCTGGCCAACCGGCTGGTCGACATCGCGCCGCAGGGCATGGACCACGTCTTCTTCACCAATTCGGGCTCCGAGTCGGTCGACACGGCGCTCAAGATCGCGCTCGCCTATCACCGCGTGCGCGGCGACGGCTCGCGCTTCCGCCTGATCGGCCGCGAGCGCGGCTATCACGGCGTCAATTTCGGCGGCGTCTCGGTCGGCGGCATCGTCGCCAACCGCAAGATGTTCGGCACGCTGCTGACCGGCGTCGACCACCTGCCGCACACCCACATCCCGGGCAAGAACGCCTTCACCCGTGGCGTGCCGGAGCACGGCGCCGAGCTTGCCGACGAGCTGGAGCGGATCGTGGCCCTGCACGACGCCTCGACGATCGCGGCGGTGATCGTGGAGCCGGTGGCGGGCTCGACCGGCGTGCTCATCCCGCCGAAGGGCTATCTCCAGCGCCTGCGCGAGATCTGCGACAGGCACGGCATCCTCTTGATCTTCGACGAGGTCATCACCGGCTTCGGCCGCCTCGGCACGCCGTTCGCGGCCGACTATTTCGGCGTCGTCCCCGACATCATCACCACGGCCAAGGGCGTGTCGAACGGCGTCATCCCGATGGGCGCGGTGTTCGTGAGGAAGGAGATCCACGACGCCTTCATGACCGGGCCGGAGCACCTGATCGAGTTCTTCCACGGCTACACCTATTCGGGCAATCCGATCGCCTCGGCCGCCGCGCTGGGCACGCTCGACACCTACAAGGAGGAGGGACTGCTGACGCGCGGCACCGAGCTCGCGCCCTACTGGGAGGACGCGCTGCACTCGCTCAAGGGCGAGCCGAACGTCATCGACATCCGCAACATCGGCCTCGTCGGCGCGGTCGAGCTTCAGCCTATCGCCGGCCAGCCGGCCAAGCGCGCCTTCTCCGCCTTCATCAAGGCGTTCGAGAAGGGCTTCCTGATCCGCACCACCGGCGACATCATCGCGCTGTCGCCGCCGCTCATCATCGAGAAGGGCCAGATCGACGAGCTGGTCGACGGCGTGCGCGCCGTGCTGCGGGAGGTCGAATAGGCGATGGCGGGGCGTGCGCAGGCAACCCATGAAGTGCTCGTCGACGACGACAGGGTCCGCGTCACGCGCTGGGACTTCGCGCCCGGCGCGCAGACGGGCTGGCACCGGCACGGCATGGACTACGTCGTCACCACGCTGACGCCGTGCCACATGCTTCTGGAGGAGCCCGGCGGGGGAAGCCGCCGGGCCGACATGGAGGCCGGCGTCGCCTATCGCCGCAGCGAGGGCGTCGAGCACAATGTCGTCAACGCCGGCGATGCGCCGATGTCGTTCGTCGAGGTCGAGCTGAAACCGCGATAGAGGAAGTCGAATGGCTGCACCGGGCGAGAACCTGCGCATCAATGCGGACCGTCTGTGGGACGCGATCCACGAGATGGCGGAGATCGGCCCGGGCGTGGCCGGCGGCAACAACCGCCAGACGCTGACCGACGAGGACGGCCAGGGCCGGCACCTGTTCAGGCGCTGGTGCGAGGAGGCCGGCCTGACGATGGGCGTCGACAAGATGGGCACGATGTTCGCCACGCGGCCGGGCGCCGACCCCGACGCGCTGCCGGTCTATGTCGGCTCGCATCTCGACACCCAGCCGACCGGCGGCCGCTACGACGGCGTGCTCGGCGTGCTGGCGGGGCTGGAGGTGGTGCGCACGCTCAACGACCTCGGCATCAGGACGAGGCACCCGATCGTCGTCACCAACTGGGCCAACGAGGAGGGCGCGCGCTTCGCGCCGGCGATGCTGGCCTCGGGCGTGTTCGCCGGCGTTCATTCGCTCGACTATGCCTATGGCCGCAAGGACCTCGACGGCAAGACCTATGGCGAGGAGCTGAAGCGCATCGGCTGGCAGGGCGACGAGGAGGTCGGCGCGCGCAGGATGCACGCCTATTTCGAGTACCACATCGAGCAGGGGCCGATCCTCGAGGCCGAGGACAGGCAGATCGGCGTCGTCACCCACTGCCAGGGCCTGTGGTGGCTCGAATTCACGCTGACGGGCAAGGAGGCCCACACCGGCTCGACGCCGATGGCCATGCGCGTCAATGCCGGGCTCGCCATGGCGCGCATCTTCGAGATGGTGCAGGAGGTGGCCATGGCCGCCCAGCCCGGCGCGGTCGGCGGCGTGGGCCAGGTCAAGTTCTCGCCCAACTCGCGCAACGTCCTGCCCGGCACGGTGATCTTCACCGTCGACATCCGCACGCCGGACCAGGCCAAGCTCAACCGCATGCGCGCCGAGATCGAGACGCGGGCGGCGGCGATCTCGGCCGAGCTCGGCGTCGGCTGCTCGGTCGAGGCGGTCGGCCATTTCGATCCCGTCACCTTCGACCCGGTGCTGGTGGAGCGCGTGCGCGCGGCCGCCGACAAGCTCGGCTACTCGCACATGGACATCGTCTCGGGCGCGGGACACGACGCCTGCTGGGCGGCCAAGGTGGCGCCCGCGACCATGGTCATGTGTCCCTGCGTCGACGGGCTGTCGCACAACGAGGCGGAGGACATCTCGAAGGAATGGGCGGCGGCGGGCGCGGACGTGCTCTTCCATGCCGTGGTCGAGACGGCGGAGATCGTCGAATAGGGATGGCCGGTCATGGACGTCGAGGGATTGCTGCAGAATGTAATCCGGTTCTCGAACTTCATGACCTCGAGGCTGATCGTCTCCGGCCTCGTCTTCTACGTCGCCTCCGGCTTCACCGAGGTCGGCAGCGCCTCGGAGGGCTTCCTGCCGGACATCGAGCTGCTCAACCAGGTGGTGCAGAACTACCAGACCATCTTCGACGTGCTCGGCGTGTCCGATTTCGCGCTGCTGCTCATCCTGTTCATGTTCCTGACCACGATCCACATCATCTACGTGGTGTTCGAGCGCATCGGCCAGTACCTGCCGCCGGCGATCCTGCCGCTGCCGGGCTGGTCGGCCATCGACGAGATGACGCTGAAGGCGTTCGACATCCTCGGCGAGGCGCGCGGCGAGGAGCACACGGACGAGGAGAACCAGCGCCTCTACGAGTTCAAGAAGAAGCTGCGCGAGATCGAGCAGCAGATCGAGGACAAGTACCGCCGCGAGCTGGAAGGCATCAATGCCGGCTTCCGCATCGCCAAGACCTTCGTCGTCTTTTCGGCGCTCGCCTGGCTCTACGCCGTCGCCTCGGGCCGCTACACGGGCGACCCGACCTTCCTTCTCATCATATTCGGCCTGTCGATCCTGACCGCGCTCTACGCGGCCTTCTCGATCTTCCGCGCCAACCACTCGCGCATCCTGAACCTGCAGGAAGACGTCGTCGTGCAGTTTCTGGGTTTCGCGCGCATCTGGCTTACGCCACACTATCAGGAACGGATCGCGGGCGTGTGCCGCCGCGACGGACACCACTTCAAGTCGGCCAGCTTCGCGGTTGTGGTGCCGATCTACGGCACGCTCGATGCGCTGATAAGGGACATCCGCACCCGGCGGCCGCGCCGGATGCGGGAGAACAGGGGAACGAAATGACAAAAGTCATCAAGAACGGAACCATCGTCACCGCCGACCGCACCTGGAAGGCCGACGTGCTCATCAAGGGCGGCAGGATCGCGGCAATAGGGCCGGACCTGCACGGCGACCACGTGTTCGACGCCACCGGCTGCTACGTCATGCCGGGCGGCATCGACCCGCACACCCACCTCGAAATGCCGTTCATGGGCACCTATTCGGCCGACGATTTCGAGAGCGGAACGCGCGCGGCGCTGTCGGGCGGCACTACCATGGTGGTCGATTTCTGCCTGCCCGCGCCCGGCCAGTCGCTGCTCGAAGCCATGCAGATGTGGGACAACAAGTCGGTCAAGGCGTGCTGCGACTACTCCTTCCACATGGCGATCACCTGGTGGGGGAAGGAGGTGTTCGACGAGATGCCGCAGGTGGTGGAGCGCGGCATCACCTCCTTCAAGCACTTCATGGCCTACAAGGGCGCGCTGATGGTCAACGACGACGAGATGTTCGCCTCGTTCCAGCGCTGCGCCGAGCTCGGCGCGCTGCCGCTCGTCCATGCCGAGAACGGCGACGTCGTCGCCGCGCTCAGCCAGAAGCTGCTTGCCGAGGGCAATGACGGGCCGGAGGCGCACGCCTATTCGCGCCCGCCCGAGGTCGAGGGCGAGGCGACCAACCGCGCCATCATGATCGCCGACATGGCGGGCGTGCCGCTCTATGTCGTCCACACCTCGTGCGAGCAGAGCCACGAGGCGATCCGCCGCGCGCGGCAGAAGGGCATGCGCGTCTTCGGCGAGCCGCTGATCCAGCATCTCGTGCTCGACGAGACCGAATATTTCGACAAGGACTGGGACCATGCGGCGCGGCGCGTCATGAGCCCGCCCTTCCGCTCGAAGCTGCACCAGGATTCGCTGTGGGCGGGGCTGGCCGCCGGCTCGTTGCAGGTGGTGGCGACCGACCATTGCTCGTTCACCACCGAGCAGAAGCGCTTCGGCGTCGGCGACTTCACCAAGATCCCCAACGGCACAGGCGGGCTCGAGGACCGCATGCCGGTGCTGTGGACCTTCGGCGTCAACACCGGCCGGCTGACGCCCAACGAGTTCGTCGCCGTCACCTCGACCAACATCGCCAAGATCCTCAACATGTACCCGAAGAAGGGCGCCATCGTCGAAGGCGCGGACGCCGACATCGTGGTCTGGGACCCCGAGCGCAGGAAGACCATCTCGGCGAAGTCGCAGCAGTCGGTCATCGACTACAACGTCTTCGAGGGCGTCGAGGTCAGGGGCCTGCCGCGCTTCGTCTTCACCCGCGGCGAGCCGGCGGTGGAGGACGGCGCGGTCAGGGCGAAGCCCGGCCATGGCGAGTTCGTGGCGCGCGAGCCGCACATGGCGGTCAACAAGGCGCTGTCGACATGGAAGGAGGTCGTCGCCCCGCGCAGGATAGAGCGCAGCGGCATCCCGGCGAGCGGGGTCTGAGCCTCGCCCATGAACGCTCCCGCCAGCCATATAGAGCCAGCCGTCCAGACCCTCGCCCCGGTGATCGAGGCGAGCGGCCTCGGCCTGACCTTCGCGACCAATGACGGCCCGGTCAACGCGCTCTCCAGCGTCGATCTCGCGATCGGCAAGGGCGAGTTCGTCTCCTTCATCGGTCCGTCCGGTTGCGGCAAGACCACGTTCCTGCGGGTGATCGCCGATCTCGAGCAGCCGACGGAGGGGACGATCCTCGTCAACGGCATGTCGCCGCGCGCGGCGCGGCAGGCGCGCGCCTACGGCTATGTCTTCCAGGCCGCCGGGCTGTTCCCGTGGCGCACCATCGAGCGCAACGTGGCGCTGCCGCTGGAGATCATGGGCTATCCGAGGCGCGAGGTCGACGAGCGCATCGCCCGCACGCTGGCGCTCGTCAACCTGACCGGCTTCGAGAAGAAGTTCCCGTGGCAGCTTTCGGGCGGCATGCAGCAGCGCGCCTCCATCGCCCGCGCGCTCGCCTTCGACGCCGACCTTCTGTTGATGGACGAACCGTTCGGCGCGCTCGACGAGATCGTGCGCGATCATCTCAACGAGCAGCTTCTGGAGCTGTGGGCGCGCACGCAAAAGACGATCTGCTTCGTCACCCACTCGATCCCCGAGGCCGTGTATCTTTCGACCAAGATCGTGGTGATGTCGCCGCGTCCCGGAAGGGTGACGGACGTGATCCACTCGACGCTGCCGCGCGAGCGGCCGCTCGACATCCGCGAGTCGCCCGAGTTCCTGTCCATCGCCGCGCGGGTGCGTGAGGGCCTGAGGTCGGGGCACGGCTATGAGGACTAGCGCGGCAGCTCCCGTCGCCGCAGCCGCGCCGCAACAGGAGGGCGTGCTTTCCCGCCTCGCCGCCGGCAATACGCTGCCGATCGTGATCGTCGTCGCGGCCATCGTGGTGGCGTGGTACGGCTTCGCCGTATACCTCAACATGCCGTGGCAGCTCGGCGTCTACGAGCGCTCCGGCACGACGTGGACCTTCGCCGACCTCGTGCGCGACACGCTGGCGCAGGAGCGGCCGGTGCTGCCGAGCCCGCATCAGGTCTTCGCCGAGATGTGGCGCACCACGGTCGAGGTCGCGCCGACATCGCGGCGCAGCCTGCTCTACCACGCCTGGGTCACGCTGTCCTCGACGCTGCTCGGCTTCGCGCTCGGCACGCTTCTCGGCATCCTGCTCGCCGTCTTCATCGTCCACAACCGGGCGATGGACAAGTCGGTGATGCCGTGGGTGGTGGCCAGCCAGACCATCCCCATCCTCGCCATCGCGCCGATGATCATCGTGGTGCTCAACGCCGTCGGCCTGACCGGGCTTCTGCCCAAGGCGCTGATCTCGACCTACCTGTCGTTCTTCCCGGTGGTGGTGGGCATGGTCAAGGGCCTGCGCAGCCCCGAGCCGATCCAACTCGACCTGATGCGCACCTATTCCGCCAGCGCCGCCCAGACCTTCTGGAAGCTGCGCTGGCCCTCGGCCATGCCCTATCTCTTCACCTCGCTCAAGGTGGCGGTGGCCATCAGCCTCGTGGGCGCCATCGTCGGCGAGCTGCCGACCGGCGCGGTGGCGGGGCTCGGCGCGCGGCTGCTCGCCGGCTCCTATTACGGCCAGACGGTGCAGATCTGGTCGGCGCTGTTCATGGCCGCCGCCTTGGCCGCGATCCTGGTGGCGGTCATCGGCGCCGGCCACCGCATGGTGCTCAAGCGCATGGGGATGGCGCAATGACCAACCCGTTCATCCTGGCGCTGCTGTTCTGGATCGCTGCATGGGCGCTCAACGAGTGGCTGGTCAGGCTGTCGCCGCGCCCGGCGGCGATGCGCCGGCTGATCGACGTCCTCGTGCCGCTCGTCTTCGGCGTCGCGGTGCTGGCGATGTGGGAGGGCGTGGTGCGCGGCTTCGCCATCCCTTCGGTGCTGTTGCCGCCGCCCTCGATGATCTGGGCGCGCATCGTGAACTCGGTGCCGATCCTGTGGGCCGATTTCCGCCAGACCTTCCTCAAGGCGGTGCTGATCGGCTACGTGCTGGGCTGCGGCGCCGGCTTCCTCGTCGCCATCCTGATCGACCGCTCGCCGTTCCTGCAACGCGGGCTGCTGCCGCTCGGCAACTTCGTCTCGGCGCTGCCGATCATCGGCATCGCACCCATCATGGTGATGTGGTTCGGCTTCGACTGGCCGTCCAAGGCCGCCGTCGTCATCATCATGACCTTCTTTCCCATGCTGGTGAACACGGTGCAGGGGCTGGCGGCGTCGAGCGCGATAGACCGCGACCTGATGCGCACCTATGCCGCCGGCTACTGGCAGACGCTTTTCAAGCTCAGGCTGCCGGCGGCGGCGCCCTTCATCTTCAACGCGCTGAAGATCAACTCGACGCTGGCGCTGATCGGCGCCATCGTGGCCGAGTTCTTCGGCACGCCCATCGTCGGCATGGGCTTCCGGATCTCGACCGAGGTCGGCCGGATGAATGTCGACATGGTCTGGGCGGAGATCGCGGTCGCCGCGCTGGCCGGCTCCGTCTTCTACGGGGTCGTGGCCCTCGCCGAGAGGGCCGTGACGTTCTGGCATCCGTCTGTCCGCGGTGGATAGACGAACTTCAGAGGGTGAAACAATGAAAACGACGACAGTTGCATTTCTCGCCGGCGCGATGTCGCTGGCCGCCTTTCAGGCCATGGCTGCGGACAAGGTCACGCTCCAGCTCAAATGGGTGACGCAGGCCCAGTTCGCCGGCTACTACGTGGCCAAGGACAAGGGCTTCTACGAGGAGGAGGGGCTCGACGTCGAGATCAAGCCCGGCGGGCCGGACATCGCCCCGCCGCAGGTGATGGCCGGCGGCGGCGCCGACGTGATCGTGGAGTGGATGCCGGCGGCGCTCGCCACGCGCGAGCGCGGCGTCCCGCTCGTCAACATCGCCCAGCCCTTCAAGTCCTCGGGCATGATGCTGACCTGCCTGAAGTCCACCGGCATCACCGGGCCGGACGACTTCAAGGGCAGGACGCTCGGCGTCTGGTTCTTCGGCAACGAGTATCCGTTCATGAACTGGATGAACAAGCTCGGCATCTCCACGCAAGGGGGAGCGGACGGCGTGACCGTGCTCAAGCAGGGCTTCAACGTCGACCCGCTGCTCCAGAAGCAGGCCGACTGCATCTCGGTCATGACCTACAACGAATACTGGCAGGTCATCGACGCCGGCATCGCCGAAGACGAGCTCGTCACCTTCAAATACGAGGACCAGGGCGTCGCCACGCTGGAGGACGGCCTGTGGGTGCTGGAGCAGAACCTCGCCGACGAGGCCTTCGTCGACAGGATGGCGCGCTTCGTCAAGGCCTCGATGAAGGGCTGGAAATACGCCGAGGAGAACCCGGACGAGGCGGCCGAGATCGTGCTGGAGAACGACGAGACCGGCGCGCAGCAGGAGCACCACCAGAAGCGCATGATGCGCGAGGTGGCCAAGCTGACGGCCGGCTCCAACGGCGCGCTCGACCCGGCAGACTTCGAGCGCACGGTCGAGACGCTGCTGACCGGCGGCGACGACCCGGTGATCTCGAAGAAGCCGGAAGGCGCCTGGACGCACGCCGTCACCGACAAGGCGTTCGGCGGCTGACGCGTTCCTCCCGCCCGCGGCCGGAGCGGGCCGCGGGCACGAGAAGGGGCGGGCGACCGCCCCTTCTTGCGTCCGCAGGTCCGACGGCGCGGATGCCGCGCGGCGGCGCGTGCAGAACGGGGGACGCGCCGGGGCGGCGGCGCGGACGAAAGGTTGAGCGGCTGAAGGGGGCCTGCCCGTTCATTGACCGGCCGGACGGTTTATGTAAACTCGCGGAGCAACGGGAGAGGGAGGAGATCGCATGGCGCTGTCGCCGGAGGAGATCGCGCGTCGGAGCGCGGAGGCCATGTGGGCGCGCGACGACGCCTCGAAATGGCTCGGCATGAGCCTCGACGCGGTGGGGCCGGGCACGGCGACGACGTCGTTCACCGTGGAGAAGCACCACACCAACGGCCACGACATCTGCCACGGCGGCTACATCTTCACGCTGGCGGATTCGGCCTTCGCCTTCGCCTGCAACTCGCACAACCGGCTGGCGGTGGCGCAGCACAACTCCATCACCTATGTCGCGCCGGGAAGGCTCGGCGACCGGCTGAAGGCGGAGGCGCGCGAGATTGCGCTCTACGGCCGCTCGGGCATCTGCGACGTGCGCGTCACCGACCAGGACGGCAGGCTGGTGGCCGAGTTCCGCGGCGCCTCGCGGACGCTGGAAGGCAAGCACTTCGAGGAGTGAGCCGGGCGGTCGGCGGTCGGCCTGCCGCCCCGCATCGTGTCCGCCGCTCCAGCCACCGCGACAAGAAAGGCCCGCCGCTCGGGGGAAGCGGCGGGCCTTCGCGTTCGGGACCTTCGCGTTCGGGCAGGGCCTTCGGGGCTGCCGGGCGCCTAGAGCGGTTCACGGATTGATTGAATCGACAGGATTCCCTGTTTGATGGTTTTGTGATTCAAGGTGCTGGCTGGAGTGGAGGCCAGCATCTTATGACGGCACCTCTTTCTAACGACCTTCGAGAGC
>Ga0226835_1000205_pt1 | contig 96897 bp, 72 predicted proteins | sample LAC_MetaG_1_FD_163627 | JGI IMG/M metagenome (GOLD analysis project Ga0226835, IMG submission 163627) | Anaerobic ammonium oxidizing microbial communities from anammox membrane bioreactor (MBR) in UC Berkley, California, United States -... | ecosystem: Engineered > Bioreactor > Anaerobic >... | reverse complement strand
CTCATAATCGCTCGGTCCCCGGTTCGAATCCGGGCGGGGCCATGTGGTCGTTGGAAGGGGCTTGTGGGGGAGGGTCGGATTGCTATACTGGCGTGGTCCGGAATTCGGGGCCGGGCGAGGAGTGGCCCGTACGGGCTGAGAGTCCGTGATGCATGCCAGAGACCATCGCGTGGGCAGGCGTCGTATCGGCGCTGCGATCGCCGCGCGCGCGCCGCACGGCTTCACGTTGCTCGAACTGCTGGTCAGCATCGCGATCGTGGCCGTGCTTCTCGGGCTGGTCGTGCCGGGGCTGGCGATGTCGATGAAGTCGGCGCGCGGGTTCCGTTGCCAGATGTCCCTGCGCAGCGTCGCCTTCGACTTCGCGGTTTTCGCCGACGACACGCTGCACGGCGACCGGGGCGACGACACGGCCTGGGGCAACCGATTCCGGTTGAGCACGTTCCAGGAGAGCCAGTACGGCATCGACGAGTTCTGGCGTTGGGAGGGCGAGGACACCCACACCGTCCCCGACGAGTCCCGCTACGACCCGATGCGCTGCTCGGAAGTCAAAGGCCCGCTCACGCTCCGTCGCGATCTTCCCTGCGGCAAGCCCGGGGCGATCTCACCGCCCGAGCACGTCTCGTTCGGCTTCAACGCGCGGCTGCACCGGGCTGAGGTCGTCGGCGCGGACGGCAAAGTGAAGGCCGTGTACGTCATGCTGTCGCAGGACATTCTGTCGCAGACGGATGTCCCGCTCGTGTGGGACGTTGACGGCGCCATCGCGGCGCAGAACGGCGTCGAACCCGTCTACTCCGCGCCATCGCTCGACAGCCAGGGGCCGTACGCGGGCGATCTGTACTGGTACCCCGGACTCCGGCACAACGGCTCGGCGAACTTCGCATTCATGGACGGACGAGTTGAGTCGTCGAGACGCCCGCTGGACGAGAACGGATGGCGCTGGGGCTACCAGCCCGTCCGGTAGCCCCGGTTCGCCATGACCCTGCAACGGAAGTTTGCGGTTCTGCTGGCCCTGCTGGGGCTGACGGTCGCGGCGAATCTTGGCGCGGCCGTCTGGGTCGTGAACATGCTCGACCGCGAGCAGCGCGAGCCGATCGAGGGTCTGACGCGCGTGCTGAGCGGGCTGAGCCGTGTGAAGCGGTCACTGTGGGACCAGGCCGAGATGCTCGACCTTCCCGTGCTGGAGGCTCGCGAGGACGGCGACGACCGCCCGGCACCGCCGGACGACGCCCTGCAGCGGTTCGACGCCTCGTTCGAGCGAGTCGATGGCGAGGTCGACCACCTCGAGTCCGGTAACTCCTACGTGGCTCGCTCGGGGATCAGCACGACACGGAATCTCCGTGCGCGGATCGAGCGGACGGCCGCCGACGTCCGGGCGTGGCTCGCCGACCGCGATCCCGACGCCCAGGACCGCGCCCGCCGAAACCTCTACGAGTTGCACGAACTGATCGAGCGTGTCGAGGTACGGCTCCTCGCCGACGCGCGCCTCGCGGCCGAATACGGCACTGACCTGCGGCGTCGGCTCTCGTTCGTGCTCGGCGCCTCGCTGGTCGTTGTCATGCTGTCGGGGTGGCTGGCGGTGGTGCTCTTCCGAAGGTGGGTGCTGCAGCCTGTCGGGTTGCTCCGCGTCGCTGCCGAGGAGATCGGGCGGGGTAACTTCGGTCACCGCGTGCCGGAACAGGCCAGGGACGAACTGGGCCTGCTCAGCCGCGAGGTGAACGACATGGCGGAGACGATCTCCCGAATGCAAGCTGAACGGATCGAGCGCGAGCGGCTCGCGGCGGTGGGCGAGATGGCCCGCAGCGTGGCGCACAACATTCGCAACCCGCTCGGCGGCATCCGGTCGCTCGCCGAACTCTCCGCCGACGAACTGCCCCCGGACTCGCCCGTGCGCGAACACCAGGCGCGGATCGTCCGGACGGTCGATCGATTCTCCGCCTGGCTGAACGGACTTCTGCACGCGACGACGCCCCTCGACCTGTATCCCGTCGAAGGGGAGGTCGCATCATGGCTTGAAGGGATCGTCGAGACGCATCGCGCGATGGCCCAGTCGCGAGGCGTCGGGGTCGAACTCAACGCCGGAGCCGCGCCCCAGCGTGCCGTGTTCGATCGGCAGCACCTGGAGCAGGCCGTCGTGGCCGTGCTCACCAACGCGATCGAGGCGACAGCCTCCGGCGGGCGCGTGCAGGTCCGCGCGTTCTCGGACGGCTCGTGGTGGGGCGTCGCCGTCGAAGACGAGGGGGGCGGGGTGCCGGAAGAGTTGCGGGAGCGGGTATTCGCCCCATACTTCACCACGAAGCCCGGAGGGTCTGGCATAGGTCTTGCCAGTGTCCGGCGTGTCGTCGGACAGCACGGTGGGCGGGTCTGGGTCGAAAACCGCTCCGATGCATCGGGAGCGGGGGGCTGGACCGGGCCGGGGGCCGTGTTCACGCTCAGGCTGCCGCTCGGAGTGGCGGCAGATTCGGCCACTGGTGGCCAGACAGGACCACGCCATGGCGAGAGTGCTCATCATTGAGGACGAAGAGAACCTGAGGTTCTCGATGCGTCGGGCGCTCGAAAGAGCGGGGCATCAGGTCGAGGAGTCGGCAACCGCCACGGGGGGACTGGCGTCGATCGAGGAGGGCGTCTTCGACGCCCTGATCACCGACGTGAACCTGGGCGGCGGTGCGGACGGGTTGACGGTCGTGAGGCAGGTCCGCGAACGAGGATTCGAGGGCGCGATCGTCGTCGTCACCGGGTACGGGAGCGTCGAGGGCGCAGTGGCGGCCATGAAGCAGGGCGCGGACGACTATCTGCTCAAGCCGGTGAGTCTTGAGGAACTCGGGATCCTCCTTGAGCGTCTGCTCGAGGGCAGGCGCGTGCAGACGAGGCTTCGCCTCTACCAGCGGCTGGAGTCCGCGCGCGAGGCCCAGCGCGAACTGCTCGGGGAGAGTCCGTCGTGGCGCGAGACGGTGCGGCTGGCGGAGCGCCTCGCGAAGTTGCCGCTCCCGAAGGCCGAGGGTGTGTCGCTGCCGACGGTGCTGCTGCTCGGCGAGACGGGGACTGGCAAGGGCCTGCTCGCGCGGCACGTGCATCGCTCGTCCGAGTCGCCGGAGGCCCCGTTCGTTCACGTGAACTGCACCGCGCTGCCGGCCAATCTTGTTGAATCCGAGTTGTTCGGACATGAACGCGGCGCGTTCACGGATGCGAAGACCGCGCGCGAGGGTCTCTTCGAGATGGCCGACGGCGGCACGATCTTCCTCGACGAGATCGGCGACATGCCCGCCGACTTGCAGGCGAAACTGCTGACCGTGCTCGAAGAGGGCGCGTTCCGGCGCGTCGGCGGATCGAAGCCGCGGCGGGTCAAGGCCCGCGTGATCGCCGCAACCAACCTCAACCTCGCCGAGCGCGTCGAGCGGGGCGAGTTCCGGCGCGATCTCTTCTACCGGCTCAACGCCTTCACCGTGACGATCCCCGCGCTGCGCGAGCGCAACGACGATGCCGTGCTGATCGGGCGCGAGATGGCGGCGCGTTTCGGCAGACAGTTCGGCCGCGCCGAGGCACGGCTCTCGCCGGACGCCGAATCCGCGGTGCGCGCCCACGCCTGGCCCGGCAACGTTCGCGAACTGATCAACGCCGTGCAGCGCGCCTCGCTGCTGTGCGAGAGCGAGGAGATCGGCCCCGCCGCGCTCGGGCTGACCGGCGTGCGGACCGGGCCGCTCAAGGCGAGACCGATCCCTTCCCAGCCGGCCGCGCCAAAGCAGGAAGGGCTGACCTTTGATTTCGACAACGGCGTCCACACCGCCGAGGAGGTCGAGAAGCAACTCATCATCCAAGCGCTCGCGCGCACGCGGGGGAACGTGTCCCGCGCCGCGAGGCTGATTTCGATGCAGCGGAGCAGCCTGCGGTACCGCATCGAGCGGTACAACCTGCACGAGTTCGTCCAGGAGTTGACGCGATGAAGTGTACTGCGCGGTCCGCGGGCTACCTGGCGGCGGTGTGCGGGCTATCCGCCGGTGCGCTCGCGCGCAGCGGGGACTGCGTGTCATGGGCCGATCCGCGCGGCGACGCCGTCATCCGCCGGACCGACGCGGGCAACGACGGCCCGATCATGCCCGGCGCGACGCTGCCGGACGTGGTGAGCGTGAGCCTGTGCGCCTGGCAGCCGACCGACCCGGTTGCCGATCCCTACACGGGAACGACGGTGAACCCCGACGACGCGCACCTGTTCAGGCTGGATGTCGTCTTCGCGGGCGTTGTCAACCCGCCCGGGCCGCTCGGCTTCTACGGGCAGCCGTACGACCCCTTCCGGCACGGGCCAAGCCCCGTTCTCGGGTTTCTTGACATCGACGTGGACTCGAAGAACACGGGCGGAGAACTCGGCTCCGCGGCCCGGTCGCGGTACCTGGCGAACGTGGCGCGGTTCGGCCGCCTTCCCTACGGCTCGATCTCCGAGCGCGTCGCGGCGTCCGCCTTCGACTACGACTGGGACTTTGACAGCGAGCCGCAGTTCGAGCGGACCGGCGCGGACTTCGCGCTGGTCTTCTGCGGGTGCTGGGGCCTGACGGTCGTGAGCGAGGGCGGGAACGGGAACGGCGTGTTCGAGACGGGCGAGGCGTGGATCGTTCGGGGCCGGCTCTTCCAGCGCACGAACGGCTACCAGGAGGCGAGTTCCGCGTGGGGCGGGAGCGGCTTCGGCACCTACGACCCGTACGTCAACGTGCGCTTCTCGCACGACCAGAACAGCGACGAGACCACCATCACGCTCGTCTTCGCGCTCGACATGACCGGCGCGGCCATGCTGACCGGCCAGGCAGAGCAGCCGATCAACTACAACGTCGCCGACCACGTCAGCATCGTCGAGGCCCTTTCCGACGTCATCGACGGCGCGGACGCGGGCGGGTTGAGCGAACCCGCGTGGGAACTCATCAAGGGATGGCGAGGCCGCGACCCCTACGACTACCTCGACCCCACCGACTGGGAGGTCACCGCTCTCTTCGGGATGCCCTACGCAGAGCAGCAGGCAGGCGCAACCTTCGTGTGGACCGATTCGGGCATGGGCGAGTGCCACGGCGACCTGAACGCCAACGGCTACGCGACCGCAGCCGACAAGGCCCTGCTGCGCGACGCCGTCTACGAACTCGACGGCGGCGAGCAGGACGCCGACGGCGTCATCAACGGCCGCGTCGTCGTCGTGGACCCCGGGCCGAACTTCAGCCTCTTCGACCTCAACGGCGATACGGTCATCAACCTCGACGACTTCCGTGTCTACGGCAAGCCCGCCGACTTCGACGGCAACGGCGTCGTCAACACGCTCGACTTCATCGCGTTCCTCAACGCGTGGGTCGCGGGCGAGCCGGCAGCCGACTTCGACCTGAATCAGGTCGTCAACACGCTGGACTTCATCGCGTTCCTGAACGAGTGGGTGCAGGGCTGAGCGGCCGCCCTCGCCCGGCCGCGCCGTTCGCCATTTCTGGCCAGGCAGGCCGATCACCCCCCAGCAAGTGCATCGCAGAGCCACGCTGAGTGCCCTTCCGCGGCTGGCACGCGCGCTGCATGGCGGTTCCGTGTGCGGCATCGTGGCCGCGACTCATACACGGTTTGGCAGGAGATCTCACATGAAGGCTCAGAGGACCGCGCTCAGCGCGGCGGTCGTCGGTGCGCTCGTGCAGAGCGCGATGGCGCAGTTCAGTTTCGAGGCCGGCGTCGGCTACCCCGCCCCCGAACGCCCCGACGGCGTGGCCGCCGCCGACTTCAACGGCGACGGCTTCGCCGACCTCGCCGTCGCTACGGACAATCCCGACAAGGTCTCGTTCCACTTCAACAACGGCAACGGCACGTTCCCCGCGCCCGTCAACGTCCTCACGGGCGGCGGCACCGGGGCGGGCTTCGTGGCGACCGGCGACTTCGACGGCGACGGCGACATTGACGTTGCGGTCGCGCTCAAGAACGTCGGCGTCGTGCGTGTGCTCATCAACACCGCCGGCACCTTCGCCGCCGGCAGCAACACCACCGTCGGCGATGAACCCCGCTGGATCGCGACCGGCGACCTCGACGGCGACGGGGACGTCGACCTGGTCGTCGTGAACCGCGACTCGAACACCGTGAGCGTGCTCCTCAACGACGGGACAGGCTCCTTCACCGCCTCGACGGTCCCCGTCGGCGCGGACCCGCGCGCCGCCGCCATCGGCGACTTCAACCGTGACGGGCATCTCGACGCGGCCGTGACCAACCACGACGACCGCACCATCAGCATCCTGGCCAACAACGGCGCGGGCGTGCTCACCCTCGCCGCCACCCTCTCCGTCGGGGCGCAACTGCGGGCCGACGGCATCGCCGCCGCCGACCTCAACGGCGACGGACACGCGGACTTCGCCGCCGCGACGTCGGGCAACGGCCTGAACTTCGCCAGCGTCTTCCTGAACGCCGCCGGAGGCATTGCCGGGCCGACCAACTACGCCGTCGGCGGCGCGAACCCGGGCGCGATCGCCTCGGGCGATTTCGACGGCGACGGCGACGCGGACCTCGTCACGGTCAACCAGGACTCCGCCAATGTCTCCCTTCTCGCCAACAACGGCGCGGGCGCGTTCGGCGCGTCGATGCAACTCGCCGTCGGCGCGACGCCGCAGCACGTCGCGGTCAGCGACCTGACCGGCAACGGCACGCCGGATCTGGCCGTCTCCAACCGTGACAGCAACTCGGTTACCGTCCTTCTGAACGCCGCGGCCCCGCCCTGCCCCGCGGACTTCAACGGCGACACCGTGGTCAACTCGCTTGACGTGCTCGCGTTCCTCAACGCCTACACGACGGGCGATCCGTCGGCCGACGTGAACGGCGACACGGTCATCAACTCGCTCGACGTGCTCGCCTTCCTCAACCTCTACACCGCCGGCTGCGCCTGATCGCAACGCCGGACGCACCCTCCCCCGATCGGCCGAGAGGCCGGCCGGGGCGTTTGCTGTCACTCTCGGCCGGTCGCACGCACCCCCGGCGGGCGGCCGGTATTCCGCGCCGGATCAGCCCCCGCCCGTCCCGCGCGCACGACGCGCCTGCACGCCCGGGTCGGCGTTGATGATGCGTTCCACGACCTCCGGAGTGAGCGGATCGGCCGTGTCCATCGGGTAGCCCTGCCACCGCACCACGCCGTCCGTGCTGATGACAAGCACGTGCGGTATGCCCTCGACGCCGATGGCCTTGGACATGCGCTTCTGCGTGTCGATCGCCTGCGGGTAGTACATGTCGTTGGACGCCATGAACTCGCGCACCTTGTCGGCGGGTTCGTCGCTGACGCCGATGACCACGGCGTCGTGGCGGAACTTCGCCTGTATCTCGTTGAGTTCCGGGATCGCCTTCCGGCACGGGCCGCACCACGTCGCCCAGAAGTCGATGATGATGACCTTTTCCTTTGTGTCCGGCCGGTTCGTCAGCCATTCCTCAACGACGAACTCGGGCGCCTGCTTGCCGCGGAAGTCCTGGCCGTACAGCTTCTTCTCGACCGGCGCGGGCCAGCCGCCTTCGATCGTGCCGGCCCCCGGCCCGTCGTACGGCTCGGAGAGCAGAGCGTTGACGATCTCCTCCAGTTTGTTCCGGTCCGCGCCGGCGACCCGCATCACGCCGTTGCGGTCGATCAGGAAGTAACTGGGAATGAACTTGACGTCGAGTTGAGCGGAGAGTTTCCGCTGCGGGTCGGCGGCGAACGCCCAGGGGAGTTCCTCCTTCTGGACGAAGGGGTCCATCTGCTCCCAGCCGCGGGCGGAGTGGACGCCGAGGATGACCAGGCCGCGGTCCTCATACTTCGCGTGGATCTCGCGCAACTTGGGGATGGCGGCGCGGCACGGGCCGCACCACGTCGCCCAGTAGTCGAGCAGCACGACCTTGCCGCGCAGGTCGGCCCACGAGCGGGCATCGGTGTTGATCCAGGTGGTCAGGCCGTCGAGGGCGGAGGCCGGCTTGCCTTCGAGCGTGTCCCAGTGCCGTCGTGACGGCGCATCGCTACGGTCGCGCCACGCGGCAGGGCCGGGGTCGGGGGCGTTCGGCTGCTGCGCGGCCTGCGGGCGTTGCGTGCTGCGCGTCTGCGCACTCACCACGCCAACGGGGACGAGAAGTGCCGCCGCGAGAGCAGCCACGGCCATGGATCGAGTCTGCACGGCAGGTCTCCTTTGAACGGGGCCAATATCCACGGTACCGACAACCCGTCGATCGGCTGAATCATAGCCCGTAACTGAGATTTGGTATCAATCGATTTTTCCGGCCCGTGAGATATCGTGTCCGTTATGCAGACCGAGGTGACGGCTATCGAACGCGCGACAGGCGGCGCCTCTCCTCCGAAGGCGGCGGCGCCGACGTGGCCTTGGACGCCGCGTGTGGAACTGTGGGCGTCGATCGTCGCCGGGACGCTGCTCGGCGCGGCCGTGGGCGGAGAGCACCTCGGCGGCTGGTCCGCTGCCGTCGTGCTGGCCTGGGTGAGCCTAGCGATAGGAATGGTCTACGGCGTGCGGGCGGCGGTCATCGCGCTCGCCGAGCGGCGCGTGGACATCGACGTGCTCATGGTCCTCGGAGCAGGGCTGGCCGCGGGCATCGGGCATCCGGAGGAGGGCGCGCTGCTGCTGTTCCTGTTCGTACTCGCTGGCGCGCTCGAGAAACTCGCCATGCAACGAACGCGGCGAGAGATCGAGGCGCTGCACGCGCTCATGCCGACCGAGGCGATCGTGTGGCGGGACGGTTCGTGGGTGGCGTGCGACCCCGAATCGCTTCGACCGGGCGATCGCGTCCGCGTCAGGCCGGGCGACCGCGTGCCGGCCGATGCTCGCATCCTCGAAGGGTCGTCCGCCGTGGATGAGTCCCTGCTGACCGGCGAGAGCGTGCCTCGCTCCGTCGGCCTCGGCGACGAGGTGTTCACGGGAACGATCAACGGCGAGGGGGTGCTGGTCGCCGAGGTGGGTCGGCCGGTCGCCGAGTCGAGCCTGCGGAGCATCCTCGACCTGGTCACCGTCGCGCGCGAGCAGCGTGAGCCGCTCCAACGAGCGATCGACCGCATCGGCCAGCCCTACACGCAGGGCGTCATCACCATCAGCCTTGCCGTGTTCGTGGCGTGGTGGCTCGGGTTCGGCGACGAGCCTTCGCGTGCTGCGTACGTCGCCATCACGCTGCTCATCGTCGCGTCGCCGTGCGCCCTCGTCATCTCCACGCCCACGGCGACGCTCGCCGCCATCGCGCGCGGAGCGCGTGCGGGCGTGCTCTTCAAGGGCGGCGAGTCGCTCGACCGGCTGAGCCGGACCAGCGCGGTCTGCTTCGACAAGACGGGCACGCTGACACGCGGCCGGCCGACGGTTACCGACGTGGTCACGCTCGACGGCCTGGATCGACGGTCCGCACTCGGAGCGGCCGCGGCCCTCGAGGCTGACTCGACTCACCCCACGGCATCGGCCATCGTCTCGGCTGCGCAAGCCGAGGGGATCGCTCTTCCCCACGCCGAGGAGCCGCGGGCCGTCATCGGGCGCGGCATGACCGGCCGGATCGACGGACTCGAAGCCCGCGTCGGAAGCCTGGCGCACATGGAAGGCCTGCTCGCGGAGGAAGACGCCGCGGGGGTACGGTCGATCCTCGACAAGGCGCGAACGGCCGGGATGCTCGGCGTCGTTGTCGCCGTTGGAAGTCGCGCCGCCGTGATCCTGCTGCGCGACGAAGTGCGGCCCGGCGCGAAGGGACTGGTGAGCCGCCTGCACGCGCTGGGCATCCGTCCCGTGCGAATGCTCACCGGAGACGACCGAATCGTCGCGGAGCGCGTGGCGAACGAACTCGGGATCGACAGGTGGGATGCCTCGCTCCTCCCCGAGGACAAGGTCGCGGCCGTCGAGCAGATGAAGGCCGAGCGTTTCGTCGCGGTCATCGGCGACGGCGTGAACGACGCCCCCGCCCTCGCCGCCGCGGATGTCTCGATCGCCATCGGGTCCATCGGCTCGGACGCCGCCATGGAATCGGCCGACATCGTGCTCCTGGGCGAGGACCTGGAGCGCGTCCCCTGGGCGATCCGACTTGCAAGACGGACTCGGGCGACCGTCAAGATGAACATCGCCTTTGCGCTGACAGTCATCGTGGTCATGGGGCTGGTCACGCTGATCGGTTCCCGAACCGGGTTGCATGTTCCACTCTCGGTCGGCGTCCTCGCCCACGAGGGCGGGACGCTGCTGGTCGTTCTGAACTCGCTCCGGCTGCTCTGGATCCGATGAGCGTTTGCGGAAAGGGGCCGCCCACGTCAGAATCCCGCCCGCGGCAACGGCCGCGATCGGAGGCGTGTCCATGAACGGATCGTGGTTCGGCGGGCTTGACCTTGCACGGCTCTCGTCGGCGAAGAGCCGGTCGATCTCGGCGGAAAACCCGACGGGCGCCAAGGGCGCGGGTGCGCAGGCGTCTCCGGGCGACGACCCTCACTGCTCGGAAGCCGGCCGCGACCTGGGACGCGGCTGGAAGATCAGGCCCTGCCTGCGGAACGTCGAGCCGGGGCAGACGCTGACGCTCGCGGAGATCGAGGGACAGGGCGTCATCCGGCACGTCTGGTGTACGGTGCTCCACGCCGTCCACCGCTGGGTGCGGCTCCGGCTGTACTACGACGGGAACGACCGGCCCTCGATCGACGTGCCGCTGGGCGACTTCTTCGCTAACGGCCTCGACGGCGCTGCGCTGGTGAACTCGCTCCCCGTCGCCGTCAATCCGAAGGGTGGCATGAACTGCTACTGGCCCATGCCCTTCCGCAAGGGCGTGCGGATCGACATCACCAACGAGGGTCGCGAGCGCATCAGCGAGTTCTTCTACCAGATCGACTACACGCTCGAGGAAGTGCCGGACGACGCCGCATACCTGCACGCCAGTTGGCGCCGTGCGATGACCACCCGCGAGCGCCCCGAGCACGTGATCCTCGACGGCGTGCGCGGTCGTGGGCACTACGTCGGCACCTACCTCGTCTGGAACCAACTCTCGACCGGCTGGTGGGGCGAGGGCGAGGTCAAGTTCTTCATCGACGGCGACGCCCCCGATGGCCCGACCGTCTGCGGTACGGGCACCGAGGACTACTTCGGCGGCGCGTGGGGATTCGTGATGGACCACGCCGCCGACCTGCGGCCGACCACCTACTCCACGGCGTTCCTGGGCTACCCCCAGGCGGTCTACGAGGCCGCGCCGCGCGTCGGCCCGCGCCCGCCCGCGCACACGCTCTACCGCTGGCACGTGCCGGACCCGGTGCGCTTCGAGCGCGATCTGCGCGTCACGGTGCAGGCCCTGGGGTGGTGGCCCGGCGGCCGGTACCAGCCGCTGACCGACGACATCGCCTCGACCGCGTTCTGGTACCAGTCTCCCGCGGCCGCCGTCGCTCCCCTGGCCGGGCTGGACGAAAGGCTGCCGCGCTGAGCCGTCCGCCCCGCGGTGGTATCGTGGAAGCAACGATGGGCCAACGAAACTCCGTCGCGGCGTACGGCTTCGTCGCCTTCCCGATGGCCGCGCTGTTCCTGTTCACGCTCGCTCCGACCATCGCCGGGCTGGGACTGAGCCTCTTCGCCTGGGACGGCGGGGGCGTGCCTCGATTCGTGGGGCCGAGCAACTTCGCGGACCTCTGGGCGGACGCGGCGTTCCGGCCCGCGCTGCGGAACACGCTGCTCTTCGTCGCGCTCAGCGTGCCGCCGACGGTGGTGATCGGGTTCCTGCTCGCCGTCGCCGTCAACGCGAGTTGGTTCGCGGGCAAGACGATCGCTCGTGCCGCGTTCTTCCTTCCCACCATCCTCTCCATCGTCGCCATCGGGTTCGTCTGGCGCTGGCTGCTCGACCCCGAGGCCGGGCTTGTGAACTGGGCGCTGCGCGGCGCGGGCGTCGAGCGGCCGCCGGACTGGCTCAACGACGGATGGTGGCCCATGGCCTCCATCGTCCTCGTTTCCATCTGGCGCGGCGTCGGCTTCTGCATGGTGCTGTACCTCGCGTCGCTCGGGTCCATCAGCCGATCGCTCTACGAGGCGGCGGAAGTGGACGGCGCGGGCGGCTGGTCCGTCGTTCGTCACGTCACCTGGCCGCAGGTCGCGCCGACCACGGCCTTCCTCCTCATCACCGGCATAATCGGTGCGCTCCAGGTCTTCGACATCGTGTTCGTGATGACCGGCCAGGTCGAGAGCGACCGCACGAACGTCCTGAACCTCTACGTCTACCGCCAGTTCAGTTACGGGCAACTCGGGTACGCGGCGGCGATCGGGGTGGTCATCTTCACGATCACCGTCATGGCGACGCTGGCGCAACTGGCGTGGTACGCACTTCGCGGGAGGGGGGTGTAGCGTGGGCGCTCCCGCTCGCCGCCGCCGACCGCCGCTGCCCGCGATCCTGCTCGTCCACGCGCTGGTCTACGCGGGCGTGGCCGCGATGGCGTTGCCGCTCCTCTGGATGCTGTGCACGTCGCTGAAGACCGAGGCGGAGGCGGGCGCGGCGCCGACGTTCGCCACGCTGCTGCCCGCGGCCCCGCAGTGGGCGAACTACGCCCGGGCGTTCGAGTCGGCGAGCCTCGAGCGGTACTACCTCAACTCCACCCTCGCGGCCGCGCTGACGACCGTGCTGGGCGTCGCGCACAACGCGCTGGCGGGGTACGCCTTCGCCAAACTCCGGTTCCGGGGCCGCCGCGTGCTGCTCGGCGCTGCGCTGGCGACCATGATGGTGCCGGTGCAGGTCTACTTCATCTTCGCGTACCTGCTCTGCACCCGGCTGGGGTACGTGGACAGCGTGCAGGCGCTGGTCGTCCCGTTCCTGGCGTCGGGGTTCGGCATCTTCTACATGCGCCAGGCGATCCTCGCGGTGCCGGACTCGCTGCTGGAAGCGGGGCGGCTCGACGGGATGTCCGAGTTCGACCTGTTCTGGCACCTCGTGCGCCCGACGGTCTGGCCCGCGATGAGCGCGCTGGGCATCTTCACGTTCGTCTTCAGTTGGAACAACTTCTTCTGGCCGCTGATCGTCGTGGACTCGGAGCGGTCCAAGACGCTCCCGCTCGCCCTGGCCGATCTCTCCGCGGGTTTGTACGTGGACTCGTGGCCCGTGCAGATGGCGGCCGCCACGATCATGATCGGGCCGATGGTCGCCGTCTATCTCGTCCTGCAGCGGGCGTTCGTGCAGGGCGTCGCGCTGACGGGCATGAAGGAATAATCGCATCGGAGGCCAGGATGAGGACAGCGGCGGTCGTGGCGTTCGGCATCGCGGCGGGAACGGCGGCGGTCGTCGCGCCGACCGCCCTGCTCACCCGCGAGGGCGGTGCGGCCGGGGGGCGCGACGTCCTGTTCACCGTCTGGGGCATGCCCTTCGAGGACCGGCTCTTCGAGGAGGGCTACGCCCACGGGTTCGAGGCGGAGGAACCGGGCGTGCGCGTCGAGTACCGCCGGTTCCCCGACGTCACGGCCAAGTACACCGCGTGGCACGCGCGCGGCATCGGCGCAGAGGTCATGCGGATCCAGGTCACCGATTATCACCAGATGGTCGAACGCGGCATGTTGGAGCCGCTCGATTCATACATCGACGATCCCACGGACGGCCTGGGTGAGGCCGCGTTGGCGGCGTTCCCGCGCGAGTTGCTCGACGCCCTGCGCGTGGACGGTCGGCTCTACGCGCTGCCGCAGGACATGGCGCAGATCGGCCTGTACTACAACCGCTCCATCTTCGACGCCTGGAACGCCGCCCACCCGGACGACCCCGTGGAATACCCGCGTGAGGGATGGACCTGGGACGACCTGCGCAACACGGCTCGCACGCTCGCCCGGCGAGAGGGCGGCCGCGCCGAGGTGTACGGGTTCGACATGTTCATCTGGCAATGGCCGTTCATGAACTTCTTCGCACAGGCGGGGGGCGTCCTCTGGAGCGAGGACGGGCTGACGACGCTGATCGACTCGCCCGCGGGTGTCGAGGCGATCGCGCTCTTCCGCGCCATGGTCTTCGAGGACGGCTCGTTCATTCCCGCGTTCGGCGAGCAGCAGGCGACCGGGCCGCACGCGAGGTTCGCCGAGGGTCGGACGGCGATGTTCATGGACGGCTCGTGGATGGCGCCGAGTTTCCAGTTGAGGAACCCATCGCTCGACTTCGCCGTCGCTCCCGTGCCGCGCGGTCGAGTCGAGGCGGTCTGCGCGGGCGCGTGCCTCTGGGGCATCTCAGTCCACGCGAAGCACAAGCGCGACGGGTGGCGCATGATCCGCTGGCTCGTGGACGAGGAGCAGGCCCTGCGGTACTGGGACACGCTCCGCGTCGCGCCGCCCGCCAACCTCGCCGTCGTCAACTCCGATGCGTTCACCCGCACCGCCGGCATCGAGTCCGAACGCGAGCCGGGACGCTATCTCGTGCCGCCGATGCGCGAGGACGAGTTCACACGCTACGCCGAATGGCTGCGTTACGGCATGACCCCGCGGGGAGATTCCGGTGCCGCGCCGGCGTTCATTCCGGTGTCGCTGTACCAGCGCGCGCTGGAGAACGAGATCGCAACGCTCCTGAACGACGTCCTGCGCCACCCGACGCAGCCCGCCGCGGAGGACGCGCTCGCACGGGCCGCCAAAGCCGTGCACGACGTCATCGACCGCGACCGGGCGGCAAAGGGGCTGCCGCGGGTCGATCGAGGATCGAAGTGAACTGAGCGCTCGGGAGCGATCGGCGGGCAAGGCCGCTCCCTTACGGTCGCGGCTCGTCGGCGTTGGTCGTCCAAGCCGAGAGCGTGTCCGCACCGATCGAACCGCGCACCGAGGTCGGGGCGCCGTCCGACACTAGCCAGGCGATCACGCGGTGCAGAAGGTACAAGCCCGCGACGCTGCCGTGGTCCAGCGTGGAGACGATGAGCACGCCCTCGCCCGCCCGAACCGCGAACATCTGATCGAACGGTTCCGGCCCGCCGCGGTCGTGGGTGAAGACCAGCCGCACGATCGCCTCCATGCGCTCGTCCAGTCCGAGGCGCGCCGTGGGCACGGCCCGGCAGACCCGTCGGTTCAGGTCGTGCAGGAGACAGTCCGTGAGCCAGTCGCCATCACCCGGAGCGAGCGGGCCGCCCCGAAGGTCGTCCACCACGAGCGGGATCTGCCCGTACAGGTTGACAGGCTCGTTCGGCGGGGATCCAGACGCCCTCGATGCGAGCAGCATCACACGCCGACCGGACTCGACCGCCCGGACAACATCCGGCGTGAGCCTGTGCGTCACCAGTACGCTCCAGTCCGTCGCGCCCGCGCGGTCCGGCGCGACGGGCGCCGCGGCCGGCAGGAGCGAGGCCGTGTCCGGCAACGCGGGCCGCCACGACCGGCACGCGAGCGCCCACCCGTTGCTGTACGCCCGCTCCTCGAACGCCGGCTCGCGCTCGGCATCCGTGAACGGCAGCCCTTCGAGCCGAGCCACGCCGCGCGGCAGCGGCGGGCACTCGGGCAACACCCACAGGTCCCACCCGTTCGACTCGACTCCCTCGGCCTCGGCGCGCACCGAAAGGCGCGTCGGCCGATCCACCGACGGTATCCACAGGTCGAAGGGCGTGAATGCAGCGTCTCCCGGATCGACCTTGATCGGCTCCGTCTCGCTCGGATTTCCCTCACCCTGCCCGAGCCGGGCGCGGACGCGCACACGCGTGTTCAGAGCGCGATCCGAGAAGTTGCTGATGCCCGCATCGAACCGCACCGTTTCGCCCGACGGCACCCCCGTCATCCGATCCGGCGATCGCAGCAGCAGCGCGGCGTCCGCGAGCCACGGCCGCGTCTGGTCCGGCGTGAACCGCCACCGACCGAGGTCGTCCTCAAAGCCGCACTGGCAGACCGGCACGTCGCGCAGGTGGTTCATCACCCAGCCCGCGTGCGACGCATCCTCGCGGAACACTTCCGACTGCCACTTGCGAAGCAGCAGATTGAAGCGGTCCCCGCTGCGCCGCAGCACGCCCGCAGCGTCGATCCCGAAGCGCTCGCTCGTGCGTCGCTCGAACTCGGCGAAGCGGGCGAGTTGCGTCGGCAGCCACCACGGGCGATCCTCTCCTGCGGCCTCCAGCAGGTCCGGGGTGTCCGGCCACGACGTGCCGATGATCGTCTCGCCCATCACGAAGGGCCTGGGCTTCATCGCGCCGAGCGCGGCGCGCAGGTCGTCGAAATACGCGGGCCACCGGCCGGGGTTGTCGTAGGTGTGCTCGTCGTGCAGGTCGGTGCGCACCCCGTCGCTCCAGTTGAGAAACCCGGTCTGGACCTGGAGCAGTCGCCCCGGCAGTTCGGCCCGGGCCGACTCCCACCACCATGCGGCCAGGTCGGGGTGGAACCGCTCATGCTCGCAGGTCGCGCTCACGATCACGACCGATGGGTGGCGGCGATCGCGCCGCATGAACGCCGCGAGCAGCCGGCGATACTCCGGCAGCAGCCGCTCGTCCATGTCGGACTTCCAGACCGGATGGATCTGCCAGAGCAGCATCCCGGTCTCGTCGGCGATGTCGTAGAACCACCGCGGCGCATACCACATGCACATGCACACCGCGTTGAAGCCCATCTCACGCAATCGCGCGAAGCGCTCGCGCACCTGGTCGGGGCGGGGCGCCGGCGCCATGTGCTTCGGCTCATGCCCCCAGTCCAGCACGCCGCGCACGAGCAGCGGCCGGCCGTTGAGCAGGATGCGCGTGTTGCCCGGCCCACCCGTCTCGACCGATCGGAACGCGAACCGAACCCGGTCCACGTCGGGCGGACCGGGTGTGGCGCCGCGGACAATCGCCACCGCCTCGCCCAGGTGCGGGTCGGCGGGTGACCATCGAACAACGCGCCCCACACGTATCCGCGCCTCGACCGTGCCCTGGGCTTGGTCGAAGCGGACCTCCTTCTCGATCGCCTCCCCGGTGCCCGGCGCGCGCACACGGAACACGACGCGACCGCCCCCGTGCCCCGGCTCGAGTTCGACGCGCAGCCGAACCTCGCCGGACTCCGGGTCCGTCAGCGCGGAGAAGCCGTCGGGCCTGATGGCGGGAAACCCGGTCTGTCGGACCGACACGCCGCCCCAGACGCCCGCGTGTTGGAGGCTGATGACGTCGTGGAAGCCCTTGGTGATGTGCCCGATCCACGGCTCCTCGCCGACCGTCTCCGGTCGCCGGGCGACCACCTGATCGACTCGGCACACGATCTCGACCCGCTCGTTGCCGGAGAGCGCGTCGGTGATGTCGAACTGGAAGGGCAGGTAGTCGCCGGAGTGCGAGCCGACATCGACGCCGTTGACCCATACGGTGCAGTCGGTGGCGACAGCTTCGAATCGGAGCCGCACGCGCCGCCCGCTCCCCAGCCACCGCGCCGGGAGCCGCGCGCGCCGCCGGTACCACGCGATCCCCGTCACCCCGTCGCCGAGCGCGATCTGCCACGGCTCATCGGTCCGTGTCGAGACCCACCCCTCGCGCGGCGGGCGCTCCCACCATCGTTCGCGCAATCCGATGTCCTCGGGATCGTGCCGAACAGACCATCGGCGCAGCAGGTCGAGCGAGTCGGCAGGCATAGCGCGAACTGTAGCGTGGGGCGTCGCGGCCTACTCCGCACGGGCGCGGCGCGCCGCGTCGGCCATCGCCCGGCACCGATCGGCGTCCGGCGGGTTCGACCAGACGCCGGCACGCTTGATCCACGAGCCGACGATCACCGCGTCGGCGTGCTCGAAGAGCGCGGCGAGCGACTCAGGAGTCGCGCCCGAACCGACCCACACCGGCAGGCGCGTCGCCCCGCGTGCCTCGGCGAGGTCGCCCGGCGCGACCGCCTCGCCGGTGAAGCGGCCCGTCACCACCAGCCCGTCCGCCCCGAAGAACTCCGCAGCGTGGCACGCTTCCGCCAGCGACACGTCGGCCGTGATGGCGTGCGACGCGTGCTTCTTCTTCACGTCGCACATGACGGCGATCGTCTCGGCCCCGATGGATCGCCGGTACCGGAGCAGCGGACCCGCCGCCGCGTCCGGCAGCAGGCCCTCGTCCGCCACGTGCGCATACACGAAGTTCTCGCAGCGGATGAACCGCCCGCCCGCGGCCTGCGCGACCGCCAAGGCCTCGCGTTCGCCCCCCGAGAGCACCTGGACGCCGAGCGGCAGGTCGGTGGCGTCCGCGACCTCCAGGGCAATCCGGGTCATCGCGGCCGCGACCTCAGGCCCGTGGCGACCATGCACATAGGGCCTGTCGTGCATGTTCTCGGTGATGATCGCGTCGAACCCCGCGTCCGCGAGCAGCCTTGCCTCGCCCGCCGCCTGCACCGCCAGCATCTCGACCGAAGTCTCGTTGAACGGCGTCCCCGGCAGCGCGCCGACATGCACCATTCCGATGAGCGCCTTGGGCCGCAGTGGCCACCCGTTGCTCGCCATCCCCGGCTCCTCCGATCGCCGCCTCCGCGGACGGTTCGACAAGTCTATCCGTCCCCTCGCGTGTTACACTCCCGCCATGACGCCCGACCAGGCCCGCCGCCTGATGCACGAATGGACCGAGTCCCCCTCGCTCCGCACGCACATGGAGTGCGTCGCCGCGTGCATGGCCGCCTACGCGTGCCTCCTCGCACCGGACGACGCGGATCGGTGGATCGTGGCGGGTCTCCTCCACGATTTTGACTACGAGCGGCACCCGACGAAGGAGGAGCACCCGTTCGTCGGCGTGCGCCACCTCGAGGCCATCGGGGTGGACGCCGAAGTCCGCGAGGCGATCCTCGGCCACGCGGAGTACTCGGGCGTGGCGCGCCGAACCCCCATGGCGCACGCCCTCTTCGCCGTCGATGAACTGGCGGGGTTCCTCGTGGCCTGCGCGAAAGTGCGCCCCGACGGCTTTGCCGGCCTCGAGCCGAAGAGCGTCCGCAAGAAACTCAAGGACAAGGCGTTCGCCGCCGCCGTGAGCCGCGATGACGTTCGGGTCGGCTTCGAGGAACTTCGGCCTCTTCTGCCGGAAGGGTTCGACGAGTCGACGCACTTCCAGACCTGCATCGAGGCGATCCGGACGCGCGTTCCGGAGTTCTCCGCCTCGCCCGCGTGAACCCGGAGGAACGCGATGCGACAAGGGCCGGCGATGATGGTAGCGATGCTACTCAACACAGTCTGGTGGCTCGCCGGGTGCGCGATCGCCCAGCCCATCGCCGGGGACGACGCGCGCGCTCTGGCCGATCGCGTGCGCACGGAGTACGTTGTCTCGCTCGCCCAGGCCCACGCGCAGACGGTCGAGATCACGCTCGTGCTCGAAGGCATCGACGCGCCGGTCCTGGACCTCCACCTGCCCGTCTGGCGACCGGGCCGATACGCCGTCAACGACCATGCCGGGACCGTGCGCCGCGTGCGGGCGGAGGACGGTGATCGCCGCCCGCTCGGCGTCGAGAAGACCGCGAAATCGACGTGGCGGGTGCGGACCGGCGGGGCCGAGACCGTCCGCGTCCATTACGACCTGTACGCCAACTCGCTCGCCGATCGCACCCGCCACGCCGACGACACCCACGCTTTCCTCAGCGGGTCCTCGGTCTTCATGTACGCCGAGGAGCGTCGCGCCGAGCCGGTGCGCGTGACCATCGAAGCCCCGGACGGCTGGCGCGTCGCCACGGGCCTCGACCCGGACCCGCACCTCGACCGCTCATGGATCGCCCGCGACTACGACGTGCTCGTGGACTCCCCGATCGAGGTGGGATTGCACCACCTGATCGAGTTCGACGTGGACGGCGTGCCGCACGAGATCGTCATCTGGGGCCGCTGCGAACCCGCGGCCGACAAACTGCGCGAGGACTTCGCCACGATCGTCGCCACCCAGCGCGATATCTTCGGCGAACTGCCCTACCAGCGCTACGTCTTCCTCATCCACGCCTACCCCGGCGGCAGCGGCGGCACCGAGCACCTGAACTCGACCATCATGCAGACTACGCCCGCTGCCATCGAAGGCGCAGACGCCTACCGCCGCCTGCTCGGGCTGACCTCCCACGAGTTCTTCCACACCTGGAACGTCAAGCGTCTGCGGCCTGCCGGGCTGGTGCCCTACGACTACCTGCGCGAGAACTACACCGACCTGCTCTGGGTCGCCGAGGGAACGACGGTCTACTACACCGACGTGACGCTCGTTCGTGCGGGGCTTGTCAAGCCGGACGACTACCTGCGCGACATGGCCGGCCGCGTGGCGAGCGAGCGGGCACGCCCGGGCATCGGCGTCCAGAGCCTTGCCGATTCGTCCTTCGACGCCTGGATCAAGTTCAACCGCTCCACGCCGGACTCCGTGAACGCCACGGTCTCGTTCTACTCGAAGGGATCGCTCGTCAGCCTCATGCTCGACATGGAGGTCCGCCGGCTGACGGGCAACGCCGCCTCGCTCGACGACGTGATGGCCGATCTCTACCGGCGTCATACCGTCGAGTCCGGCGGCTTCACCACCGGGGACCTCCTTGCCTCGCTCGAACGACACACGGGGACGAGTTTCGACGAGTTCTTCGAGCGGTACGTCTCCGGCGTCGAGCCGCTCGACGTCGAGGCCGCGTACGCCGTCGCCGGCCTGACGCTCGAACCCCGCAAGCCGCGCGACGAGGACCCGAAGTCCTACCTCGGCCTTGACCTGCGCCAGGAGGGCGATTTCGCGGTCGTCGCCGCGGCCCGCGCCGACGGGCCGGGCTACGCGGCCGGGCTGATCGCGGGAGACCAGATCGTCGCGCTCGACGGGATGCGTCTGCGTGCAGCCGATCTCGACCGCCGTCTGCGCCGGATCGAGCCGGGCCAGGATGTGCTGGTCACGTTCATCCGCCGCGAGGAACTCCGCGAGACCCGCTTCAAAGCGGCCGCGCCGAAGCCCACCGGCTACACGCTCACGCGTGTCAAGGAGCCGACCGACCTCCAAGTCGCCGTGTACGAGTCGTGGCTGGGGCAGGAATGGCCCGGGCGGTCGGCGTCTCAGCCCGCGTCGTCCGAGCCTGCCGATCCCGACGACCCGCACGCGGAGTCGAAGCCCTGATCGGCCTCACGCCTTGACCACGCGCGCCGCCGAGGGTCGTATGCGCGCCATCGCATCGCGCGTATCCACCACCAGCCGTGCGTGGTCGGCCACGGACTGCCAGTCGATCGCGTCGTGGTGCGTCACGACCAGCACGCAGTCCGCCCGTGCGAGCCGCTCCGGCGTCAGCGGCTCCGAGGCCAGATCGAACTGGTACCGCCGCATCCGCGGGAAAACCGGCACGTGCGGGTCGTGGTAGGACACGCGGGCGCCGCGTTCCAGCAGCAGCCGGATGATCTCGGCCGCCGGCGTCTCGCGCACGTCGTCCACGTTCGGCTTGTACGCCAGCCCGAGCACCAGCACGTCCGCGCCGTGCGGCCCGAGCCCCTCGTCGCGCAGCGCGGCCTCCACACGATCGACCACCTGCTCCGGCATCCGGCTGTTGATCTCGCCGGCCAGTTCGATGAACCGCGTCCGCTCGCCGACCTGCCGCGCCCTCCACGCGAGGTAGAACGGGTCGATCGGGATGCAGTGCCCGCCGAGGCCCGGCCCCGGATAGAACGGCTGGAAACCGAACGGCTTGGTGGCCGCCGCACGCACGACCTGCCAGACGTCGATCCCCATCGCCGCCAGGACCGGCTTGAGTTCGTTCACAAGGGCGATGTTGACCGCGCGGTAGACGTTCTCCAGGAGTTTGGCTGCCTCGGCCACCTCCGCCGACTCGACGGGGATGACCCGTTCCAGCGCGGCCGAATAGAACGCAACACCCACCGCCGTCGAGACCGGATCGACGCCCCCGACGAGACGCGGGATCGTTCGCGTCGAGTGCGTGGCATTGCCGGGATCCTCGCGCTCGGGGCTGAAGACCAGGAACCAGTCACGCCCGCACTCGAGCCCTCGTTGCTTCGCCGCCCGTTCGACGATGGGAAGACAGACCTCGCGGGTCGTGCCCGGGTAACTCGTCGACTCGAGGCTGACCAGCGTCCCGGCCCGAACATGCTCGGCCACAAGTTCCGTCGAACGTTCGACGAACGACAGGTCCGGCTCGCGTCCCGGCCCGAGCGGCGTCGGCACGCAGAGCACGATCGCGTCCGCCCCGGCGAGGCGGGCGGGGTCGTCGGTCGCCTCGAATCGCTTCGATCCCGCCAGGTCGCGCACGAACCCCTCGCCGAGGTGCCTGAGGTACGCCTCGCCCCGCCGCAGCATGGCGATCTTCGCCGAATCGACGTCGAACCCGACGACGCTGAAACCCGCGTCGTGCATGGCCCGAACCAGCGGCAGGCCGACATACCCGAGGCCCACGACTGCCACCGTCGCCGATCGATCGTGGAATCGTCGGACCGCCTCGCGGGCGTGCGGCGGCAGCGTGTTGTCCGGCTCGGTTGCCATGGCTGAACGCGAAGTCGGTCGGGCGGGGGCTACCGTTTGACCGCGGCACTGTACCCCGCGAGTGCGGCGGACGCGAGGACGGCCTGATGCTCATCACCGGCACGCTGCTCCTGCCCGACGAGCGAGAAGGCGGGCACGGGCTGCGCCTCTCGACCGGCAGCCTGATCGTGCGCAACGGGCGCATCGCCGAGGTGCGTGAGGGCGAACCCGCGGGCAGACCCGACCTCGGCGGCGGCGACGCGATGATCCTCCCCGGCTTCATCGACGCCCACCTCCACCTGCCCCAGTTCGATTCGATCGGCGCGGACGGCTTGGAGTTGCTCGAGTGGCTGGAGCGCGTCGTCTATCCGGCCGAAGCGCGATGGGCGGACCCGGACTTCGCCGGCGCGATGGCGCTGCGTGCCTGCCGACAACTCGCCTCCTTCGGGACCACAGGCATCGGCGCGTACCTCACGGTGCACCACGGGGCTTCGCTCGCCGCGGCCCGCGCCGTCGAGTCGTTCGGGCTGCGGGGCATTGTCGGCCAGACCCTCATGGACCGCGAAGCCCCGGCGGAACTCACCCGGCCCGCCATGCAACTCCTTGCCGAGGCCGATGCCTTCGTTGAGTCGCTCAAGCGACGGCCGCGGATCGAAGCGGCGATCACGCCGCGGTTCGCGATCGCGTGCTCGCCGGAGTTGCTCGTGGGCGCGGGTGCGATCGCGAAGCGAACAGGCTCGCCGGTGCAGACGCACCTCGCGGAGACCGAGGCCGAGTGCCGCCGGGTTGCCGAACTCTTCGGCGGCACGCCCTACACCGAGGTCTATGAGCGGGCAGGCTTGCTCGGCGAGCGAACGATCCTCGGCCACGGCATCCGGCTCGACGACGCCGAGCGCGCCACACTGGCGCGCACACGGAGCGTCATCGCCCACTGCCCCACCGCCAACACGTTCCTGCGCGCCGGCAGCATGGACCGCGCCGGGTTGCTGCGCGCGGGCGTGCGGCTCGCGCTCGGCAGCGACGTCGCCGGCGGCCCCGATCGCTCGATGGTCCGCGTCGCCCGAGCCATGCTCGAGGTCGCGAAGGCACGCGGCGACGCTCCGCCCACCGCCGCCGACTGCTGGCGACAGATCACGGCCGGCAACGCCGAAGCGCTCGGGTGGACGGACTCGGGCCGCATCACGCCGGCGGCTTGGGCCGATCTCGTCGTGGCCGCGCCCGACGTGCCGTGGCGCGACGCGCCGGACCCGCCGGCGCGGCTGCTCTACGCCTGGGACGACCGGTGGATCACCGCCACGCTGGCGGCGGGAAGGCTCGTCTACTCGCGAGGTTGAAGGCTCAATGCCCGGCCTCGTAGACCAGCGGCCCGCCCGGCCCGAGGCTGAATCCGGCGCCCATCCACAGGAGCAGCATCGCGAGCCACACGATCGTGAACGTGATGGTGTACGGCAGCATCATCGAGATGAGCGACCCCATCCCCGCCTTCGGCGCGTACTTCTGCATCACCACCAGGATGATGACCAGGTAGGCGTTCAGCGGCGTGATGATGTTCGTCGTCGAGTCGCCGATGCGGTACGCCGCCTGCGTCAGTTCCGGGCTGATCCCGATGATCATGAACATCGGCACGAAGATCGGCGCGAACATGGCGTACTTCGCGCTCATCGAGCCGACGAACAGATTGAAGACCGCCGTCAGCAGCACGAACGCGACCATGAGCACCGACGGGCTGAGGTTCGCGCCCGCCAGGAACTCCCCGCCCGTGTAGGCGAGCATCTTGTCAAGGTTCGAGTACTTGAAGTACTCGATGAACTGGGCCGCGAAGAACGCCAGCACGATGATCGGCGCCATGCCGGCCATCGACTCGACCATCAGCCTGGCGGCGTCCGTGCTGTTCCGCACCGTCTTCACCGCGACGCCGTACACGATGCCCGGCAGCAGGAAGAGGATGAAAAGCAGCGGCACGATCGCCTCGACCCAGCGGTCGAAGTGGTCGCCGGCGCGGCTCAGGCCGGGGATTACGCCCATCCGCCCGCGGGCGTCATCGAACGGCCAGCCGGGGATCAACTTGAAGCACACGAACAGCAGCGTCGCCGCGCCCAGCACGCCGAATGCCCAGAACAGGCCACGGATCTCCTCCGAGCGAAGCCGCTGCGCTGCCGCGTCCTCCGCGGTGACCGGCGAAGGCCCGCCCTCCGCCGCCGCCTTTCCGGCGTAGCGGGGCTCGACCAGGAAGTCGCTCGTGATCCAGCCGACGCCCGTGATGACGATGGTGGACGCGATCATGAACCACCAGTTGCAGGTCGGGGCCACGTTGTAGCCCGGATCGATGACCTGCGCCCCGGCCGTGCTGAACCCCGCGAGCAGCGGGTCCAGGCTCGTCACCAGCAGGTTCGCATTGAAGCCCGCCGACACGCCCGCGAAGACCGCCGCGATCCCCGCCAGCGGCGAACGGCCCACCGACTTGTACAGCGCGGCCGCGACCGGCGGGAGCACCACGTAGCCCGCGTCCGTCCCCAACGACGACATGATGCCGAGGAAGATCATCGTGGGCGTGAGCAGTTGCTTCGGCACCACAACCATCATGGCCTTCAACGCCGCGCCGATGAACCCGGCACGCTCCGCAAGCCCGATCCCCAACATCCCCACCAGCACGACGCCCAGCGGCGGGAAGTTCACGAAGTTGTCCACCATGCTCGAGATCGCGTAGTACAGGCCATCGGCCGAGAGCAGGTTGCGCGTGCGGAACGGCCGGCCGTCGTTGCGGCTCAGGTCGTCCACGAGTTCCAGCACCGGCCGGCTCTGCTCGTCCAGCAGCGGCCGCGTCACGGGCAGGCCCGACTCCGCGTCGAGCACCGGATTGCCCGCGTCGTCGAGCACGGTCTCGACCACCGGCCGCAGCATCTTCGGTTGCACCGACCACCCGGCGAAGTGCCCGACCGCCGAGAGGGCCATCACCAGCACGGCCCCGAAGACGAAAATGAAGGCCGGGTCCGGGAGTTTGTTGCCGACCCACTCGATGAAGTCGAGGGGGCCTCTGCGGCGGGCTGGGGCGGCGTCGGGCATCGGGTTCCTCCTGCGTCGTGGGACGGGCGGTCAAGGTACGCCCTCGGGCCGCCGCCCACAAGTCGCGGCGACCGCGGGCACGATCCGCTATGCTCCCCGCCGCCGCATCAGGCACAAAGGGACGCAGATGGCCGCCTCGAAGTACCGCTCTTCGCCCGACCAGACCCGCACGACGATGCCGCCGGGCGTCCCCTACATCATCGGCAACGAACTGGCCGAGCGGTTCTCGTTCTACGGGATGAAGACCATCCTGACCGTCTTCATGACCAAGCACCTGCTCGACTCCGCCGGCCAGCCCGCCTTCATGAGCGACGAGCAGGCCAAGCAGTGGTACCACCTCTTCAGCGCGGCCGCGTACTTCTTCCCGATCCTCGGCGCGCTCGTCTCCGACATCCTCTGGGGCAAGTACCGCACTATTTTGCTGATCTCGCTCATGTACTGCCTCGGGCACGGTTGCCTCGCGCTCATGGACCTCGGCCCGATCACGGGCGCGTGGGACATGAAGCCGCTCCTCTTCGCGGGACTGATCCTGATCGCGATCGGCGCTGGCGGCATCAAGCCGTGCGTCTCGGCGCACGTCGGAGATCAGTTCGGCAAGGGGAACAAGCGTCTCCTCACGCAGGTGTACAACTGGTTCTACTTCTCCATCAACCTCGGCGCAACCGCGAGTTCCCTCCTCACCCCCGTCTTTCTCGCGGGCATCCCGCTCGAGAAAGACCCGGCGACCGGCGAGGTGCTGCGCAGTTTCGGCGGTCCGTGGCTGGCCTTCGGCGTCCCCGGCGTGCTTATGGCCGTCGCCACCTTCGTGTTCTGGCTGGGACGCAAGCGCTTCGTCCATGTCCCGCCGGCGGGATGGGCGCGCTTCCGCGAGGAGACGTTCAGCCGCGACGGGTTGCGCGCCGTCTCCAACCTCGCGCCGCTCTTCCTCGTTTTCGTGCCCATGTTCTGGTGCATCTTCGACCAGACCGGCTCCGCGTGGGTGCTCCAGGCGAAAGCGATGGACCTCAAGTTCTTCGGCGTCACCTGGCTCGAATCGCAGGTGCAGGCCGTCAACCCCATCCTCATCCTCATTCTCATCCCCACGTTCACCTACGGCGTCTACCCGCTGATGGGCAGGTTCTTCGAGCCGACGCCCCTGCGCAAGATCGGCATCGGCCTGGCGCTCACGGCCTTCTCCTTCGTCATCTCCGCGTGGATCGAATCGGGCATCCAGGAGCGCGCCCCGGAGGCCGCCGCCGCGCTCTGGGCCGCGTTGAACGAGGCCGGCATCGCGGGCGCGGGCGACCTGAACGCCGCCCTCCGCGCCGCGGCCGAGGCCGGGTGGCACGACTCACGCGTCCAGCAGTACCTCGGCGACATGCCCAACATCGGCTGGCAGTTCCTGGCCTATGTCGTGCTCACGTCCGCCGAGGTCATGGTCTCGATCGTCTGTCTCGAGTTCGCATACACCCAGGCACCGGCCCGCATGAAGTCATTCATCATGGGCATCTACTTCCTCGGCGTCTCGCTCGGCAATCTCGTGACGGCCGCGGTCAACAAGGTCATCGAGATCCCCGAAGTTCGCGATCCCGCAACCAACGAGATCATCACGGCGGCGGGCGCACGCCTCGGCCCCGTCGACTACTACTGGTTCTTCGCGGGTCTGATGGCTGCAACGTCCGTCGCCTACGTCGTCTTCGCGAAGTTCTTCTACCGCGGCAAGACCTTCATCCAGGGGATGCCGCCGGATGAGGCGCAGTCCGCGTCCGAGGCCGAAGCGCCTGACGCACGCTGATGTGTCCTCATTCCACCGCCGGTTTGAGCGCCCCGCTCAGCAGCCCTCCCGCCGCCACCGCCAGCCACAGCCCGAAGTGGCACGCCATCAGGATCAGTGTCTCGCGCGGTGGTAGCCGGAAGAACGACCACACTACCCCCGCGTACGCGACGGTCGCTAGCACGAACTCGTCGATGCGCCCCGGGATCGGCACGTTCAGGTTCACGACCAGCGCGAAGGCGGCCACGGCCAGGAACATCCGCCCCGCCGCCTGCTCGAAACGCGAGAATCGACGCTCCGTCAGGAGCGACGCCACGAGCACCGCCGCCACGCCCGTCCCCGTGTGCATCAGCGTCTCGTAGAGCGTCTTCACAACCGCGAGCGCGACCGGTCGATACGGCGTGTTCAGCCCGTTGAAGACGAGCGCGGCGACGAGCGCCACCGTCCCGAGGACCGCCGGCAGCCTCCACCCCCCCGCCATCGGCAGCACGAAGTCGAGCCGCACCTTCGGCTGCTCGTCCTCGGGCCGCGCCCGGGCGGTCTTCGGCTTCCCCTTGACGGCCGCCTCAACCTCGGGATCCGAAACCAGGTCCGCATCCTCGTCGAAATCGTCCAACAGCCCCTCCTTAAAGGGCGCGGGCTTCGGGGCCTGCGGCTCGGGTCCGAGCGGGATCGGGCCTGACTCATCCGGCCTTGCCTTGCTGGATTCACTCGCGTCGCTCATGCCGGCTCCCGTGTGGTGTTGGGATACCACAGGATAGCCGTTCGGCTATCGTGCCCGACACGGGCCGAGGCCCGCGCACGAGGAGTTTTGAGATGACCTTCGATCCAGACGCGGCCGTGCAGCCCGGCTCGGGCGTGTTCGGCCTGCCCAACACGCGCGACGAGGCCCGCATCGTCCTCATCCCCGTGCCCTTCGAAGCGACCACGTCCTACGGCGGGGGCACGGAACGAGGTCCGGAAGCGATCCGTGCCGCGTCCGAACAGGTCGACCTGCACGATCGCCGCTTCGGCGCGGTCTGGCGGCAGGGCATCTTCATGGAGGACGAGGACGCCAGGTTCCGACTCTGGGGACGCGAGGCCCGCGAGCACGCACGCCGCATCATCGGGCGCGGCGGCGCTGGGCCTGGCGACGAGGAGGCCGTCGGCACGGTAGACACCGTCGGCTCACGCATGAACGCCCTCGTCGCGGAGCGCGTGTTCGCTGCCCTGGATGAGGGCCGCGTGCCCGGCGTCGTCGGCGGCGAGCACAGCGTTTCCTACGGCGCGATCCGCGCCTGCGCCGAACGATGGGGCGAGGTCGGCGTTCTCCAGATCGACGCTCACATGGACCTGCGCGACCGCTTCGAGGGCTTCCGCTGGTCGCACGCCTCCGTCATGTTCAACGTGCTCGAGGACGAGCCGCGCGTCAGGCGCCTCGTTCAGGTCGGCATCCGCGACTTCGGCGAACGCGAGGACGAGTACGCAAGCCAACGATCCGGCGAGGATCGCCGCGTCGTCGTTCACTACGACGATGACCTCTTCGACCGCCTCGCGAGCGGCCGGTCGTTCGCCAAGCGCTGCCGACGCATCGTCGAGGCCCTCCCCGAGCGCGTGTACGTCACCTTCGACATCGACGGCCTCGACCCGGCCCTCTGCCCGCACACGGGGACGCCCGTCCCCGGCGGACTGTCGTGGCGGGAGGTTTCGCTCCTGCTGGCGACACTCGCGGCATCGGGGCGGCAGATCGTCGGGTTCGATCTCGTCGAAGTTGCCCCAGGACCCGACGGCGACCAATGGGACGCCAACGTCGGATCCAGGGTCCTCTATCGGCTGTGCGGGGTTGTCGGGCAGTCTCCCGCCCGATAGACGCCTGTCAGCCGCCACTCGCGGGGTGATCCCCCGGTCCCGGCGGCGGGAATCTCCCCGACGTGCGGCGACGAAGTTCCGCCCGCAGTTCAAGCCGCATCGCGTCGATCTCGCACCTCAGTCGGTCGAGGGCCGCATCAGGGCCGTCACGCAGGAGTTCATCGTGCGAGATCGGCACGCCGTAGCGGACCGCGACGCGGCAACCGAACACCCGCGGCCATCTCGCCGACCGCGGCCAAGCATCGAAGACCCCCTCGATCGCCACCGGCATCACCGGGCACGACGATCGCCGAACCAGCACCGCGACACCACGCTTGAAATCGTGCATCGCACCGTCCGTCGTCCGCGAGCCTTCCGGGAAGATCAGCACCGCCCGCCCCGCTTCGAGCCGCCGGAGGATCTCGCGGATCGCGGCCGCGTCCGCCCCCTCCTCGCTGATCGGGATCGAGTTCAAGGCCCGGATCAGGCCGCCGAAGACGGGTGACGTGAAAAGCCCCGCCCGGGCCACATAGTCCAGATGCCTCCTCGTGACCGCGAACCCGACCACCGGCGGGTCGAGGAACGACTGATGGTTCGCGGCGAGCAGCACCGGCCCCGTCAGCGGCACGCGCGCAAGTTCCTGTACGACAGGCCGGTACAGCACACGGACGATCATCGCAAGGAGTCGCCGCATCCCCTCGTAGACGAGCAGGTTGCCCAGCGAGGTTCCCGGCCGCTTCGCTCTGAGCCGCGCGAACATGAGCGGAGGGTACCGGCCACGCTTCGCGGTCGCATCCAGACCGACGTCATAGCAGTGTGGCAATCCTGGCCCGCACCTCGTCCTCGAGGCGGTCCACGACTTCCTCGAACGACAGCCGCGTGGTGTCCACCCGCACCGCGTCGGGAGGGCAGACCAGCGGACCGACCGGGCGGGTCGAGTCCGAGCGGTCGCGTTCGACGATGTCCCGGAGGAGACCTGCCTCGTCCGCGGGCAGCCCCGCCGCACGCAACTGGTCCGCCCGGCGGCGGGCACGCTCGGCCGGATCGGCGTCGAGATAGAACTTGACGGCCGCATCTGGGAACACCACCGACCCCTGGTCCCGACCCTCGCTCACCAGCCTCGGGTGCTGGTGCCAGATGATCCGCTGCTTCTGCACCATGTGGGTCCGCAGGTCAGGAATCGCGGAGATGGGCGACACGATCGCCGTCACGTCAGGCTCCCGGATGCGCCCGTTGATGGGCCGGTCCCACGCGAGCATCGCGGGCGGGTCCATCGACCAATCGAAGTGAAGGTCCGCGCTGCGAACCTTCTCTACGATGGCTTGGTGATTGTCTTGCGGGATCGCGTGGTCGAGCACGATCGCCGCCGCGGCCCGGTACATCGCCCCGGTATCCAGGAAGTCCAGCCCGAGCCGGGACGCGAGCGCACGGGCAACGGACGACTTGCCCGTCCCGGCGGGGCCGTCGATCGTGATGATGATGGGCAGGTCAGGAGGCACGACGATCTGGGGTCTGGACCGGGTCGGGATCGTTGCGCCGCGTGATTCCATCGCTCGGCCCAACCCCCGGCCGCAAAGGCGTTATGCCTCGACGGCCCGGCGGATCGCATCCTCCAGGGCCGCGCGGCTCATCTTCACGCCCAGTGTAGCGTCTCCTCCCCCGCGGTACTCCACCGCAAGGTTGCTGTCGAACCCCACCGAGAGGACCGCCCGAATCATCGGTTCGAGCGGATAGGCTGTGTGCGCCGGCGGGGGAGGTTCGTCCGCGATTCCAACGTCCGGGTCAGCGTCGGCCTTCCTGCGAGGCTTGGACGGTTTCGGCGCCGCGAACGTCACCGTCGAGGCGGAGACCGCGGCCGCGTAGGGCGTCAAGCGACGCAGGTAGGGCACGGCGTCGCCCGTGGCCGCCGCGGCCTGGAAATCGGGGAACGTGCCGATCCGGAACCCCCCCACCGTCTTGATGAGTTCGGTCAGGCGGACCGGCTCGGCCGTCAGCCCGGGCGATGGCGAGAGGGCGAGGTTGATTTCGAGTTTCTCCGCCCGCTCGACGACAAAGCGAAGCCGCTCGGCGACGATCTCCTCGCTCTCTTCCGACGCGTCCGCCTCGACGCGGACCGAGACCGCGTTACACCCGAGCAGCGCGCCGGCCTGGAGCACCCGCTTGGCCCGTTCAACGGCCTTGTCCCCCTCGTCCTCGTCGAGGCTTCCGAACGTCAGCGGACGAGGCTCCATGAGCAGAAGGCACGAGCATCGGGCCTTGTCCGCACTCTCGCGGAGGCGCTCCAGTTCGCGGGATTCGGTGCCGGCCAAGAGAGCGGTGGACAGGTTCAGCCCGTGCAGGCCGAGCTCCTCTGAGACGATCCGCGGGAGAGCGTGCAGGTCCGGCGGGCCGGATGGGCGGCGCGTGGCCAAGAGGGGTCGCGCGTCGGTCACCGTCAGCGTCAGCAGCATGTCTGCGAGTGCCCCTCCTGCCGCCACACTCTACCCAAGCAACCCCTGAACCGCCACGACAATCCGGGAAGGGGGGGCAAGACAAAGAAAGACGGTCGGGCCGTGAGGCACCGACCGTCCGGAGGGGAGAGACAGTGGGAAGCAGCCACAATAGCGGAAGTGTTCTGACCGTGTCAAGCAGGCCTTGACGGGAGGGCAAGACTTGGGGTTTCCACTTGCGGGGGCCGTCCATACCATTCGTCCCGCTCGGGGCCGCCCGGGCGATGAAGAGACCCGTTCAGCGCGAACTCAACCGCTCGCAATCCCGAAGGAACGCCCATGGCAAGCCCCTCCGATCGTCGCTACTCCGACTCCCACGAATGGCACAAGATCGACGGCGACACGCTCACGCTCGGGCTGACGCGGTTCGCCGTCGATCAACTCACCGACGTGACCTACGTCGAGATGAAGAAGCCCGGCTTCGCGTTCCGCGCCGGCGATTCGGTCGGTGAGGTCGAGAGCGTCAAGACCACGAGCGACGTCTACTGCGCGTGCGCGGGCGAGGTGGTCGAGACCAACTCCGCCCTCGCGGAGGACCCGAGCCTGCTGAACAGCGATCCCTACGGCGCGGGATGGCTCGTCAAGCTCGCGATCAAGGACGCGGCCGGGCTGGACGGGCTGATGGACGCGGCCGCTTACGACGCCAAGTACGGCACGTGAGCCGCGAACCCTCCAACGTCGAGCGGCGCGGGCCGTGGGCGGGCGACGCATGATCCGGTGCGTCGGCGTCCACAAGGCGTACCAGACCGGAGCGCAGCGCGTCGAGGCCCTCCGCGGCGTGGACCTGCACGTCCCCGAGCCGGGCTTCTACGCCATCATGGGGCAGTCGGGCAGCGGCAAGAGCACGCTCCTCCACCTGCTGGGCGCGCTCGACCGGCCGGATGCCGGCGAGGTCTGGCACGGCGATCAACCCTTGCACACGCTCGGCGAGCGCGCCGCGACCGAGTTCCGCCGCCGCGGCGTCGGGATCGTCTTCCAGCAGTTCAACCTCATCCCGACACTGACGGCCCGCGAGAACGTCGAACTGCCCGGCGTGCTGGCGGGCGAACCGTCGCGCTCGCTCGCGCTTCGGAGCCGCGATCTGCTGGACGAACTCGGCGTGGCGCACCTCGCCGACCGAAGGCCCGATGCCATCTCCGGAGGCGAGCAGCAGCGCGTCGCCATCGCCCGGGCCTTGCTCTTCTCGCCCCCGGTGCTGCTCGCCGACGAGCCGACCGGCGCGCTCGACTCGGCCAACGCGGACCGTCTTTGGGGGCTGCTTGCCTCGCTCGCGTCGCAGCGGTCGATGACGGTCGTGATGGTGACCCACGAGCCGGCGGCCGCGACGCACTGCCGGCGCGTGTACGTGCTTCGCGACGGGCGCGTCGAGGGCGAGATCGAAACGGAGGGACTTGATGCGTCCGGCGTGGCGGCTCGCTACCAGCAGTTTGTCAGGGCGGCGTAGGCGCACCGCGCTCCTCGTCGCCGCGGTCGCTCTCTCGGCCGCCCTCATCGCCGCGGTGTCGTGCGCCATGGCCTCGATCAACGAGTCCGTGCGCATGCGGCTCAACGCCGCCATCGGCATCGCCGACCTCCAGGTCCGATCGACCGGCACCGGCCAGACCTTCGACGCCTCGCTGCTCGACACGGTGCGCTCGTGGCCGGAGACGAAGGCCGCGGCGGGGCGACTGCAGGACACGGTCTCGATCGTCTTCACCCCGCGGTTCCTGGCGGAAACGAGCGAAGGACACGCGGCGGGGACGCTCACGCTCCGAGCGTCCGCGCTCGCGTTGGGCGTGTCGTTCGAGGACGAGCAGCGGGTCCGGCCCATCACCATCCTCGCCGGACGCGATGCACGCCACCCCGGCGAGATCGTCATTGACGCCGCCCTCGCGGAGCGGCTGACCTGGCTCGCTGCGCGAGATGCCGAGGCTTCGCTCGGCGGATTCGCTCTCGTGGCAGGCACCGGGGTGTGGGAGACCCCGACACCTGAGATTCCCGATCGCGTCGACGACACGGCCCGGGCCGAGCAGATCAACCGACGCGTCGGCGTTCGCGTGGGCGACGAGGTCGAGGTCGTCCGCCTGCTCCGTCGGCCCGTCCGCCTCACCGTCGTCGGCATCGCCGCGCAGCCTCCCCTCGGCGGGCGGCCGCAAGCATTCATGACCCTCGACGGCCTCGCTTCCATCACGGGCAACGCCGGCAGGCTCGCCGAGATCGACGCGGTGCTGCGCGAGCCGGATCGGGCGGAGGAGGTCGTCGAAGCACGCCGCGCCGACATGCCGCGCGGCGTCGTGCTCCAGACCAGCGCCCGCGTGACCTCCGGCGTCGAGCGCAGCATCGCATCGACGCAACTCGGTCTCGCCTTGGCGACCTTCCTCGCCTTCCTCACCGCAACCTTCATCACCTTCACAGGCATGATGACCGACGCCGTCGAACGCGAACGCGAACTCGCCGTCCTCCGCTGCATCGGCGCCTCGCGCGGCCAGCTCGGCGGGGCACAACTGCTCGTCGGCGTGATCGTCGGCGGCCTCGGCGGGCTGATCGGCGTCCCGCTGGGCCTGCTCGTCGCCGGGTCGCTCGTCGCCGCCTTCCCGGAGCAAGTACCCGCAGGCCCCCGCGTGCAGCCGCTCGGCGTCGTGCTCGCGTTCACGGGCGCGCTCGCCAGCGGCGTCACCGGCGCGCTCGCCCCGGCCTGGCGGGCTTCGCGCACCAGCCCGCTGCGCGCCCTCGCCGCAAGAGCACGACGACCCACGCGCCGTGCCGTCATCGTCGTCACCATCGCGGGCCTCGTCGGCATCGCCACCCACGCCACCGTGATCGGCACGCCGAACGACGGGCAGGTCGCCTTCTGGCTCTACGTCACACTCGGCTTGCCCGCGTTGCTCACCGGCTACTTCCTGCTCGGTGTGTCGGCGATGCTCCTCGCCTCCGCCGTCTGCGGCCGCGTCGTCTCCGCCGCGCTCGCCCTCCCCCCTCGCCTGCTCACGCGAACCATCCGGGCCACGCCATTCCGCTACGGCTTCACCGCCGGCGCGATGATGGCCGGCCTCGCCCTCATGGTCGCGCTCTGGACCCAGGGCGGCGCGGTGCTCCGCGACTGGTTCGGCAAACTGAAGTTCCCCGACGCCTTCGTCACGGGCCTCGCGCTCTCGGACGAGAGCGTGCGCGCGCTCGACGCCCTCCCCTTCGTCACCAACACCTGCGCCATCACGCTGCACCCTGTGGACACCGACGCCTTCGGCGTGCGTGCTCTCCAACGCTACCGCACCACCTTCATCGCCTTCGAGCCTGAGCCGTTCTTCCGCATGTCGAACCTGACCTGGGTCGAGGGCGACGCCGCCACCGCTGAGCGCCGCCTCAAGGAGGGCGGCGCGGTCATCGTTGCCCGCGAGTTCAAGGTCGCCCAAGGGATGGGCGTGGGCGGCGTGTTCCGCTGCGAGGACAACGGCGTCGGACACGAGTTCGAGATCGTCGGCGTCGTCACCAGCCCTGGCCTCGACGTCGTCAGCAAGTTCTTCAACGTCGGCGACGAGTACCTCCAGCAGGCCGTCCACGCCGTCTTCGGGAGCCGAAAAGACCTCCGCGAACGCTTCGGTTCGGAAGCGATCCACATGATCCAGATCGACCTGGCCGACGACGCCGACGACGCGGAGGCCATCCGAACCATCCGGCGCGAGCTCTTCTCGGCTGGCATTCTCGACGCCGGAAGCGGTCGCATGATCCGCCGCGAGATCGAGGACTTCATCCGCGGCACGCTGCTGGCCGTCAGCGTGCTCGCCGTGCTGTGCATGTTCATCGCGTGCTTCGGGGTCGCCAACGTGATCGTCGCCGGGGTCGAGGCCCGACAGTTCGAGTTCGGCGTGCTTCGAGCCGTCGGCGCTCAGCGCGGGCTGCTCGTCCGCCTCCTGGCCGCCGAGGCCGTGCTGATCGCGCTGGCCGCGTGCCTGCTCGGGACGCTCATGGGCGTGCAGGGCGCGTGGGGCGGCACACGACTGAACGCACTGCTGCTCGGGCTGTCGCTGTCGCCCCGGCCGCCGTTGCTTCCGATCGCGGCGGGGTGGGGGTTCGTGCTGGTGATGTGCCTCGGGGCGGCTGCGCCGTCGATCGCACGGCTGAACAGGCGGAGGCCGCGGGAGTTGCTGGCGGCGGTGCGAGGGTGAAGGGAAGTGCGTCGGCGGGTATGCTGCGCAACGATGCCACGCGCCCCTGTCGATGATCGCGGCGTGCCGTACCAGCCCGTCGCGTTGGCGGAACTGGCGCTCCACGCCGACTCGCAGGCGGATCGCGACTCGGCGCGACGGCTTCAGCGGCAACTGAAGCGGGTGCGGGACGAGGTGTCGCGGCGATGGTCCTTTCGGCGGATGCTCGTGACCATGCCCGTCGCGCTCGGCGTCGCCGCCGTGGCGTTCCCGGCCTTGCTCTGGCTGTTCGGCGCATGGACCGGCGGCTTCCCCTCCATGCTCGCCGTGCTGGTCACGTTCGGACTGATGCAGTGGATCGACTGGAGGATCTCGCTGCGCAGACTGCGTCACGGCGTGGGCGCGACCATCGTCGCCCACGGGTATTGCGCGCGGTGCGCCTACTCGCTCAAAGGCCTCGAAACGCATCCCGATGGTGCGATCGTGTGCCCGGAATGCGGCGCGGCCTGGATCGCGGCGCGAATCACCCGCCCGCACTGGACGGGCGTGCAGCCGCCCCTCGCTGAGGCCCCGCCGCTCCTGCCACGCCTGCTCTTCATCCGCCCGCCGCTAGTGAACGATGCACGGGGTGTGCTCGTGCGCAGGATGGATTCGTGGCTGCTCTCGGTCTGGCCGGACCGTCGCCGGGCGTTGGGCAGGGAGCGCGTCCAGCGGCTGCGCCGCACGCTGCGCAGCCGCGGCCGCTGGCTCCGCTGGACGCTCGCGGCATTCCTCGCGGCGACGACGATCTGGGTGCTCACCCTGCTCGCTCACCTGGAAGGCGTCGAGGACCCGGCCGGATGGCTCGCCATCGTCGGGATCGTGGCGGGCGCGCTGTTGCTGGGCTTCGCCTCGCTCGCGGCGGTGCTGGGCGAACTCGACATCCCCGAGTCTCACTTCGCGCGCACGGCCGCGGCGGAGGGCCTCTGCGCCGCCTGCGCTGGCGAACTCGGCCCCGCCGACACAGACGGCTACCGCGTTTGCATCGCCTGCGGCGCGACCTGGCGAGCCGAGCATCCGCCGGATCAACCCTCACCTCCCGCCGCGTAGAATCGCGCATGCCCACGCCCCGCGGCTTCGAACTGGTCAGCGACTTCGCGCCAACCGGCGATCAGCCGTCGGCGATCGAGGGTGTCTGCCGCGATCTGCGGGGCGGCTCGCGCTCCGTTTGCCTGCTCGGCGCGACCGGCACGGGCAAGACGTTCACGATGGCCAACGTCATCGCCGCCCTCCAACGCCCCACGCTCATCATCAGCCACAACAAGACGCTCGCGGCCCAGTTGTACGAGGAACTCCGCCAGTTCTTCCCCCGCAACAGCGTCAACTACTTCGTCTCGTACTACGACTTCTACCAGCCCGAGGCGTACATCCCGGCCCGCGACATCTACATCGAGAAGGACGCCAGCCGCAACGACGACCTCGACATGCTCCGCCTCGCGGCCACCAGCAGCATCCTCAGCCGACGCGACACCGTCGTCGTCGCCTCCGTCTCCTGCATCTTCGGCCTCGGCTCCCCCGAGGCCTACGCCCAGCGCGTTCTGACCATCACCCGCGGCAGCCGCATTAACCGGCGCGACTTCTTCCTCGCCCTCAACGCCATGCAGTACCAGCGAGTGGACGTCGAGTTCAAGCGCGGTTCCTACCGCGTGCGCGGCGACGCGGTCGAGGTCTGGCCCGCCTACGAACGATTCGCCGTCCGCGTCGAGCTCTTCGGCGACGAGATCGACCGCGTCGACCTGATCGACCCGACCGGCGGCGAGCTGCTGGCCGAGGAGCGGCAGTTCTTCCTCTACCCCGCCGTCCACTACGTCATGCCCGAGGACGAGATCAGGCCGATCCTCGACTCGATCCGGGCCGACCTCGACGACCGCGTCCTCGAACTCCGTTCGCGGGGCAAACTCCTCGAGGCCCAGCGCCTGCTGGCTCGCACCAAGTACGACCTCGAGATGATCGAGGAAGTCGGCTACTGCTCCGGCATCGAGAACTACTCGCGCTACTTCGACGGCCGCGCCCCCGGCGAGCGACCCTTCACGCTGCTCGACTATTTCGAGCGTGCGCCGAAAGGGACCGAGGGATCAGGGGATCAAGGGGTCAAGGAAGGGGAGTCGCCCAACGATGTGCCCGCGGACCGCCTCGATCCCTCGATCCCTCGATCCCTCGATCCCCCTTCGTCTCCTCGCACACTTCGTTCTCTACAGTCCGATTGGCTCCTCATCATCGACGAATCCCACGTCACCATCCCCCAGGTTCGGGCCATGTTCAACGGCGACCGCGCCCGCAAGGAGGTTCTCGTCGAGCACGGGTTCCGCCTCCCCGCCGCTCTCGACAACCGGCCCCTCCGGTTCGAGGAGTTCGAGTCGATGATCCCGCAGGCGCTCTTCGTGAGCGCAACGCCGGGGCCGTACGAACTCGGCAGGACCGGCGGCGCGGTGCACGAGCAGGTGATCCGCCCGACGGGCCTGCTCGACCCCGAGATCGAGGTCCGCCCCGCCGCGAATCAGGTGCAGGACCTGCTCGTGCGCTGCCGCGAGCGGGCGGTCGCGGGCGAGCGGGTCATCATCACCGCCCTCACCAAGCGCCTCTGCGAGGACCTCACCGGCTACCTCGACCAGCAGGGACTGCGCGTGCGCTACCTGCACAGCGAGATCGACACGCTCGAACGCGTCGGCATCCTCACCGACCTGCGCCTCGGCGAGTTCGACGTGCTCGTCGGGGTCAATCTCCTCCGCGAAGGCCTCGACCTGCCAGAAGTCTCCCTCGTCTGCATCCTCGACGCGGACAAGGAAGGCTTTTTGCGTTCGGCCACGAGCCTGATCCAGCAGATGGGGCGGGCCGCGCGCAACGTGAACGCGAAGGTCGTCATGTACGCCGACTCGATCACGCCCGCCATGCAGGCGGCGATCGACGAGACCGAGCGACGCCGAGCCAAGCAGGCCGCCTACAACCGCGAGCACGGCGTGACGCCCACCACCATCCGCAAGGCCATCCGCCGCGGGCTGGAGGACGAACTCAAGGCCCGGCGCACCGCCCGCGAGGCCGCGCTCACCAGCGAGCGTCCGCTCGACGCCGCGACGCTCCTCGCCGAGATCGAGAGCGAGATGCGCGAGGCCTCCGAGTCGCTGAACTTCGAGCGTGCCGCCGAACTGCGCGACCAGGCCGCCATCGTTCGCCGTCTCATCGAAGAGCACGGCGGGCGTGCCCCAGGACTGTCCACGGACGACGAACCGGACGAACCGCTTCTGCTCCGACGCGCCGAGGTCGAAGAAGCGCTGCGGACCAAGGGCGGGTCGCGTCGTCGCAAGCCCGGCATGGCGGGCGTGCATCCCCGTGCGAAGGAGCGCCGCACCCGCCGCAAATCGAAGTGACGCCACGCCCTACCATCGCCCGTGCAAACGAACGATGCCACGCGACCCCCGCCGCGACGGAAGGGCGAGTTCCCGCGCCGCCTCGGGCTGTACCTGCTCGGGGTTGCGATCGGCCTCATCATGCTGGGGCTGATCCAGCAGGCCAAGCGGGCCGCCACCGCACCGCAGCCCGCACCGACGGACGCCTCGACGCCAGCGCCCTGAGGCCCACGACCTACGATCGCTCCACGGAGGGAGACGGATGCCCCGCGCCGCGGCCAAGCCCCGAACGACACGCCCGAAGCGACCCTCGCCCACGAGGTCCGAGCCGGCCCCCGATGGCGCACCCGAGCCGCGCCGCCAGCCCCCGCCGGACCGGTTCATCCGCGTCCGCGGGGCGCGCGAGCACAACCTCAAGAACCTGGACGTGGACATCCCGCGCGACCGGCTCGTGGTCATCACGGGCCTGTCCGGGTCCGGCAAGTCGTCGCTCGCCTTCGACACGATCTTCGCCGAGGGGCAGCGCAAGTACATGGAGTCGCTCTCCGCGTACGCCCGGCAGTTCCTCGAACAACTGAAGAAGCCCGACGTGGAGGAGATCGAGGGCATCCCCCCCACAATCGCCATCGAGCAGCGGTCCGCCTCCGGCAACCCCCGCTCCACCGTCGCCACCACCACCGAGATCTACGACTACCTCCGCCTCCTCTACGCCCGCTGCGGCACGCCGTACTCCTGGGCGCCCACCAAGACCCGCAAGGACGGGACCATCGTCGAGCGCGCCGGCGTCCCCATTTCCGCGACCAGCGCGACCCAGATCGTGGACACGATCATGGGCTGGCCCCTTTCCACCGACCGGCTCATGGTGCTCGCCCCCGTCGTCCGCGGCCTGAAGGGTTTCCACAAGGACGCCGCCGAGCGCCTCCACCGCCAGGGCTGGGCTCGCGCGCGCATCGACGGCACGGTCATCGATCTGCGCGAAGCCCTCGCCCGCGGCGGGGAGAACCCGCTCGGCCTCGGCCGCTACGAGAAGCACACCATCGAGGCGGTTGTCGATCGCCTGACGCTCGAACCCGACTCGCGCCAGCGCCTCGCCGAGTCCGTCGAGGCCGCGCTGCGCCTGGCCGAAGGCTCCGTCATCATCGCCGTCGAGCACGCGCCCCAAGCCTCAAGCCCCAAGCCCCAAGCCCCTTGGACTGACCACGCCTTCTCGACCCGCTTCGCCGATCCCGAGCGCCCCGAGTTCGCCCTCGAAGAGATCAGCCCACGCCTCTTCAGTTTCAACTCGCCCTTCGGCGCGTGCCCGCGCTGCCACGGCCTGGGCAACCTCGCCGAGTTCGACGAAACCCTGGTCCTGCCCGACGACGCCAAGAGCCTCGCCGACGGCGCGGTCGCGGCGTGGAACAAGAACGGCCCCGTACGCGCCTGGTACAACCGCAAACTCCGGCGGTTCTGCAAAGCCTTCGGCGTCTCGTTCCATCAGCCCGTCCGCGAGTTCCCGACGGACGCCCGGCGCGCGCTCATCCACGGCACGGGCAAGGACACGCCGCGCACACGCCAGTTCGAGGGCGTCATCCCCAACATCGCCGCGTGGTGGGAATCGACCGAGAACCCGGGCGTCAAGGAGTGGCTGAGCGGGTTCTTTTCGCAGCGGCCGTGCCCGGAGTGCCGCGGCGACCGCCTGCGCATCGAGGCCCTGCACGTGCTGCTGACGAGCGAGCATCGCGCGAACGCCGCCCGGGCCGCCTCCGGCTCCGTCATCGGCCGCCCAGCCAATGACGGCACGATGCTCAACATCGCCGAACTCTCCCGCCTCACGATCAACGACGCCATCGCTTTCGTCGAGGGCCTGCGCCTCACCGCCGAGCATCGCACGATCGCTGAGCCGATCCTCAAGGAAGTCGGCAGCCGCCTGCGGTTCCTCACGAGCGTCGGCCTCGAGTACCTCAGCCTCGATCGGCGCACCAGCACGCTCTCGGGCGGCGAGGCCCAGCGCATCCGCCTCGCCACGCAGGTCGGCTCCGGCCTCGTCGGCGCGTGCTATGTGCTGGATGAGCCGACCATCGGCCTGCACCAGCGCGACAACGGTCGGCTCGTTCGCACGCTCCGTCATCTCGCCGACATCGGGAACACCGTCATCGTCGTCGAGCACGACGAAGAGATGATCCGCGCCGCCGACCACCTGATCGATGTCGGCCCCGGCCCGGGCGTGCATGGCGGACACGTGGTTGCACAAGGGACCGTCGAGCAGGTCTGCCGCACGCCCGGCTCGATCACGGGCGATTACCTCGCCGGGCGGCGCAGCATCGAGACACCCGTCCGCCGCCGACCCCTCGATCCCGCCCGCAACGCCATCGCCGTCAAGGGCGCGAAGCAGAACAACCTCAAGGCGATCGACGCCGCGTTCCCGCTCGGCGGCATCGTGTGCGTCACCGGCGTCTCCGGCTCCGGCAAGAGCACGCTCGTCAACGACGTCCTGCTCAAGGCGGCGCGCAAGCACCTGCTCGGCGCGAGGGAGACGCCCGGAGAGCACGCCCGCGTCACCGGCCTCAACCGCATCGACCGCGTGATCGAGGTGGACCAGTCGCCCATCGGCCGCACGCCGCGTTCCAATCCGGCGACGTACACCGGCTTCTTCGACGACGTACGACGCATCTTCGCCCAGACCAAGGAGGCCCGCATCCGCGGCTACAAGCCCGGACGGTTCAGTTTCAACGTCTCCGCCCAGAACGGCGGCGGCCGCTGCGAGGCGTGCCAAGGCCAGGGCCTCAAGAAGATCGAGATGCACTTCCTGCCGGACGTGTACGTCGAGTGCGAAGTCTGCCGCGGCCGACGCTACAACCGCGAGACGCTCGAAGTCACCTACCGCGGCAACAGCATCGCCGACGTGCTGGACATGACCATCGAGGAGGCCCGCACCTTCTTCGAGAACCACCCGAAGATCCACCGCTTCGTCTGCTCGCTGCACGACGTCGGGCTGGACTACCTCACGCTCGGCCAGCCCTCGACCACGCTTTCCGGCGGCGAGGCCCAGCGCATCAAACTCGCCTCCGAACTCGGCAAGGGCGTCCGCCCAGACGGCACGGGCACGGGCGAGCGCACGCTCTACGTCCTGGACGAGCCGACCACGGGCCTGCACTTCGAGGACGTCCGCAAGCTCGTCGCGGTGATGAACCGCCTCGCCGACGCCGGCAATACCCTCGTCGTCATCGAGCACAACCTCGACGTCGTCAAGTGCGCCGACTGGATCATCGACCTCGGCCCCGAGGGCGGCGACGCGGGCGGCACGATCGTGGCCGCGGGCACGCCCGAGCAGGTCGCCCGAGTCCAGCGCAGCTACACGGGGCGGTACCTGTCCCGAGTGCTTGCATGAGCGGCGCGTCGGCTGCCTGCTCGCCCTATCATTCCTGCGCATGAGCCGCGAACCCGATCAACGGGACAGCATCTTCATCATCGGGCCTGGCGTCGATACCGCTCGACTCCCCGACGAGCCGTGCTGCGCTGACCCGCGGGCCTACTCCGCCGCGGCGGACGAGGAGCACAACCGCCGCGAAGGACGCCGGCTGCTGCTCCGCCTCATCGTCGCCTTCGCTCTCGTGATCACGCTCGGTTTTGTCTGCTTCGTCGTGCTGCCCGGCTTCGGCGTCCACCTGCCGCCGATCGTGCCGCTGGCGGCGTTCGCGGCCATCGTCGTCGGCTCGCTCATGACGGCCAAGGCGGAAGGGCACTTTCCGCCCCCGCAGCGCAGGAAGGAAGACGAAGGCCGCCCCATCGGCTGCTGCCCCGGACCGCGCCCGCCTCGCAGCCTGCGGTAGCGTCTACGGCCTCGCGGTCACGAACACGATCGCGGCGGCGAGCGCGACCGCCACAAGCAGAAGAGCGACCAGCCATAGCCCGGCGGTTTTCGCCTCGACAGCGATCGACCGTCCGACCGATGCCTGGCGGATTGAGCTCACCGAGAGGGTTGCCCCACACGCAGGACAATCCGGCCCGGTGTGACCACGCAATCGGAGGCTGCACTCGGGGCACGCTGCGTCCTGCCTTGCGAGGTATTCCACCAGCCGGCGACGCTCGGCCTCCGGATCCGCGGACGGCACGGCATCGACGCGAAGACCAAGCCGCACGACCACGCCGCACTCCGGGCAACGAGGGCGATCGATGCCGCGTAGCGAATAGCGGCACCGCGGGCATGGCACGCCGCGATCCGCCAGAAACACGATGAGCATCTCGTCGCGCGTCAAGGTCGCTTCCCCGCTACGCCCCGACCCCCGTCTTCTCCTTCTCCGACCGTCGGCGCTTCAGTTCCGAGTCCACGAACGGCTCCAGGTACCCCTGCAGCACCTTCTCGTAGTTGCTCTCTTCGTACCCGGTGCGGTGGTCCTTCACGCGGTTGTCGTAGAAGACATAGGAACGGATCTGCGTCCCCCAGCCGCGGCCCATCTCCGCGCCCTTCGCCTCGGCGATCTCACGCTCTCGCCTTTCCTCCTCCAACTGCTCCAGCTTGGACCGGAGGATCGCCATCGCCTGCTGCCGGTTCTGGGGCTGCTCCTTGTAGGTTGAAGCGACGACCATGATGCCCGTCGGCTTGTGCACGACGCGGATCGCTGTCGCGACCTTGTTGACGTTCTGCCCGCCGGGGCCGCTCGAACGCGCGAAGTACGTGATCTCCAGGTCCTTGTCGGGGATCTCGAGCGCGACTTCATCAAACTCCGGAGTCACGTCCACGCTGGCGAAACTCGTCTGCCGCTTGCCCTGCGAGTTGAACGGCGAGACGCGGGCCAGCCGGTGCGTCCCGCGTTCGCAACTCAGGTACCCGAACGCATACGGCCCCTTGACGTGCAGCGTCACGTGGTCGATGCCCACCTCCGTGCCGAACGTCTTGGAGATCTCTTCCAGCTTCCACCCCATCCGCTCGCAGTAGTAGATGTACATCCGCAGCAGCATCTCGGCCCAGTCGTTGGCCTCGGTGCCGCCGTCGCCCGCCGAGATGGTCAGGTAGCAGTTGCGGTGGTCGTGCTTGCCCGAGAGCAGCGACTGCCGCTCGACCTGCTCCATCCGGGTGACGAGGGCGAAGAGGGCGCCATCCGCCTCGGTCAGGAGTTCCTTGTCGCCGGACTCCTTCGCCATCTCGTACGCGAGCCTGGCGTTCTCGAAGTCCTCCATGATGGACTTGAGCGGGTCCGTCTGCGCCTTGAGCAGTTTCAGTTCCGACACCGTGGCCTTCGCGGCCTCCGGGGTGTCCCAGAAGCCCGTCTCCCCCATCTTCGACTCGAGTTCCGACAGCCTCCGCCGCTTGGACTCGTAGTTAAAGAGAGTCGCGGATGGTTACGATCCGCGCCTCAAGGTCGTCGATCACGGGCTGGTGGGCGTCGAAGTGCATGGCGGCTCCTGTGTGGAGGGACTCTAGGCCGATCCTTCCCCCGCTTCGCCCGAACAGGCAACCGGCCACCATCCCGCCGATATTCTTGGGCAGGACGCGCCGAACCCCCGCCCCGACGGCGTTTGTGCTCCGCCGGCGGCCGCCGCCGCCCGACAAGGAGTCCGCCATGCCGAAGCCCCTCGCCCTCGCGCTCACCACCCTTGCCCTCGCCGCTCCAGTGCTGACGGCCCAGCAGGATCCCACTCCCGAGCGCACGCGACCGACGGGTGCGCAGATCGCCGCGGCCCGCACGCAGGACACCTCGCCTCTCATCACCCTCCGGTTCCCCGGCGGCACGCTCCCCGAGTACGTGCAGGCGGTGAAGTCGGCCTCCGAGGGGGGCCCGATCAACGTCGTCATCCGCGGCGAGGCCGGAGACGTGCGCGTCCCACAGGTGTTCCTCGAACGCGTCTCCGCGCGGTCCGCCCTCGAACTCGTCTCCGGAACCCACATGATCGGCGATCTCGCCGTGCGCACCGAACTCACGATTCCCGGCTCGTTCCCCGGCGGCTTCACGGGGCCGGGCGAGCCGATCTACCTGCTCGAAGTCCGGCGCGAGGCGGTTCGTCGAGCATCGTTCGCATCGATGCCGATGCCGTCTCAGACTCTCGTGATCTCCATCCGCGACATCATCTCCGCGCTCCCCGGCGAGCCGCAGGAACTCGCCATGCCGCGCGAGGCGGTGCTCACCGCGATCGAAGCCGCGCTCACCACGACCGCCGCCGAAGCCGACCCGAGCGTTCGGTTCCACGAGGACACGGGCCTCGTCATCCTCCACGCGCCGCCCGACGCGCTCAGCGCGGCCCAGAGCGCGATCCACGCGATCAGCGCGGACCTCTCTCGCCGACGCGAGATGATCCGCGCGCACTCGTCCCGCTCGGCCGCGGAACTCGCCAAACTCGAACTGGAGTTGGCCGACGCCGCGACGCAGGTTGAGTTGCAGGGGGTCGGCCTCGAACGCGCCCGCCAGCGGATCGCCATCGCCGAGCAGGAACTGACCCAGCGCCGTTTGCTCGCCGAGAAGGACGCCGTTCCGCCCGCGGAAGTGCGCGAGAGCGAAGAGCGCCTCAACGAGGCCCGCACCATGGCGAGAGCGGCCGAGATCGAACGCGAGCGAGCCGCCAAACGATTCGCCGCCTTGCAGGCCATGAAGTCGCGTACGGCGGGTGATCCGAGTCAACGCGAAGCGGACTCCCCGGCCCCGCGCCTCGCCGCCGAGAACGCCGCCCTCCGGGAGCGCATCGCCGCGCTCGAAGCCGAACTCAAGGCCCTGCGCGAGGAGGTCGCCCGGCTCCGCGGCAGGGACGGAGGCGGCCGCTGAACGCGGCGAGTGCCATCGCGGCTCGACCGCTCACCCGCGTGAACACCACGCCATCCATGCCGCGTCCCGCGCCAGCCGCGCTCAGACCAACCGAGCGCGGCGACGCCACGCGCGACCTGACCCTTGCCATCGCACGAGGCGACGGTGCCGCTTTCGCCCGGTTCTACGAAGCCTGGTTCGACCGCGCCTACGCCGCCGCCCGCTCGCTGACCGGACGCGACGAGGCGTTCTGCCTCGACGTGGTGCAGGACGCGATGCTCCGCGCGGCGCGACGCATGCCCACGCTTCCCGACGAACGCTCGCTCGACCGCTGGCTCGCCCGCGTCGTCCGCTCGGCAGCGCTCGACCGGCTCCGTCGCGAGAGGCGTCGCGTCCTCCGCGAGCGGTCTCGATCGTCCACGCCGATGCCCTCTCGACCGGACGAAGCGACCGAACTGCTCGAACGAATCGACTGGCTCCGCGCGAGCCTCGCGGAACTCCCGCAAGACGACCGGTCCCTCCTCGACTCCCGTTTCGGGCGGTCGCGCACCCTCCGCGACGCCGGTACGGAAGCGGGACTCACCGGCGACGCCGCCCACGGCCGCCTGCGACGCATCATCAACCGCCTGCGCAACGCCGCGACGGAGAATCAGCGATGACCACCAAGCCGACCGACCCTCCCCCCCTCAGCCCGTCGGGTCAGGACCGCCGGGACGACATCCTCTCGCTGGCACAGCGCGCCCTGCGCGCCCGCGTGCGCCGCCGCATCATCGCCCGAACCGCTCTCACCTCTGTCCCGCTCGCGGTCGCCATTGCCGCCGCCGCGGCGTTGACCCGCCAGCAGCCCACGCCCGCGCCGATCGCCCGGCGCGACGCCGGAGCCTCCGCCGATCCCCACGCGCCGGCCCCCGCGCACGCGACGCGCATCGAGTTCGTTCACTCCGATCCCGGCATCCTCCAGCGAACCGCGCTCGTCGCCCTGCCAACGCGCACCGAGTTCCTCGACGACCGCGCCCTCGTAGACGCTCTCGCGCAGGCCGGCGTGCCCGCGGGCGTGATCCGCACGCCAGACCGCGTCACGATCGCCCCGATCGTGCGATCGGCGTCCCTGCCGCCTCCGCCTTCGGCCGGCGATCCGGGCGCGCTGCCCGCCGCGCCGACAGGCTGACCGGGCGGCGGCTATCGTCTCCCCGTGCCGATCGTCTGGGGATCCATCATCGCGATCGCGACGCAGCCCGCCGCTCCCGCGCAGAGTGAGGCGATCGCCTTGATCGCGCTCGCCGTTGTGCTGATCGCCGCGTTGCTCGTTGTCATCGCTCTGGGCGCGCTCGCGCTCGTTGTCTCGCGCCGCCGCCGCCTGGCACGCGAGCGAGCCTGCCCCCCCCCCGATGAGCCTCTCCTGGACGCCTGGGCCGAGGCCGGCCGCCGGATGCCGCTCGAGGAAGGCCCCGCCACCGAACCCGGCTCCGACTGATCCGCCGACGAGGACCGACCATGCCTCGCTCCGACTCCGACACCGCGGGCGACCCGACCAGTTCGATCGCCGATCGTCCGGTCGCGCTCGTGACGGGAGGCGTGCGTCGCGTCGGGCTTGCCGTCGCGCAGGCCCTCGCCGCAGCCGGGTGCGACCTGATCGTCACGTGGCGAACCGACGCCGAAGTCGCCCGCAAAGCCGCGGCCCACCTGCACAAGGTCGGCGCAAACGTCCGCCTCGAACGCCTTGACCTCGAGGACCTCGCCTCGGTCGCCGCGCTCGGCGAGATGCTCGCCGTCGAGCTCAAGCGTCTGGACGTGATCGTCCACAATGCCTCCGTCTACGGCCCGACCCCGCTCGCTCGCATCACCTCCGAGGCGATCTCGCGCCACTTTCGCGTCAACGCTCTCTCTCCCCTCCTGCTCTCGTCGCGCCTGGCCGGCAGGCTCGCCGAGTCGCCCCGGCCCGGCGGAGGCTCGATCGTCGCCATGCTCGATATCCACGCCCTCGGCCGCCCACGCCGGGGATTCGCCGCGTACTCCATGTCCAAAGCCGCCCTCGCCGAGATGGTCCAGAGCCTCGCCCGCGAGCTTGCCCCGCGCGTCCGAGTCAACGGCGTCGCCCCAGGCGTCGTCTCCTGGCCCGAGACCGGCCCCGAAGCCGACCCGGACGCCCAGAAGGCCTATCTGCGGCGAGTGCCGCTCGGGCGTGCCGGCACCCCGCAGGACGCCGCCGCCGCCGTCCGCTGGCTCGCGCTCGACGCCCACTACGTCACCGGCGAAATCGTCCGCGTCGACGGCGGCCGCTGGGTCGCGTGACCGAGACCCACCTGCACGCGGTTCACCCCGCGCGCAGTTCGGGCGACCCGCGGGCAGTTCCGGGATGTAGAAGGCGACCCCCGGCAGGGGCCGGGGGTCGATCGCCGCGCGAAGCCGGTGGGTACGGCGTCACGGGCAGGCCTGGTTGTACCAGTTCAGGAACTTCAGGAAGTCCAGGGTGTTGATGACCGTATCGCCGTTCGCGTCGGCCCGCGGATCGCCCGCTACGAACAGGTTGAGGAACTCGAGCACGTCGAGGGAGTTGACAACGCCGTCGCCGTTCGCATCGCCCTGGCACGACACGCGCAGCACCGTCGACGTGGGGGTGTACTGCACCCGCCAGGCGAGGGGCGCGCTCAGCCCCGACTGCGTCACGTTGGCGAACGCCCCGCCGATCGACGGCGCACTCACGATCACGAAACTGTCGCCTAGCGAGGGCGTGTAGTTGTTGAGCACCGCGACCTCGAGCGTTCCGCCGAGCGTCACCGCAGCGCCCCAAGCGTTGAACCGGTCCGCGGAACCGGCGGACTCGACCTCGATCTCGAGCCTTCCGTTCGGTCCGAACACGGTCGAGCCGGCCGACTGCCCGATCGTGCCCACGCTCTTGCCCGGCGCGAGCCGTCCCTCGAAGACGAACGCCCCATCGAGCCGCCCGATGCCCTTCACCGTCTGCTCCGCGCCGACGGTGAGCGTCGCGCCCGGCGCGACGCTGCACGTCGCCAGCCAGTCGATCCCGTTGAGCAGCACTGTCCCCGAGCCGTCCAGCGTGCTGTCGGCCGGCGCGTGCAGCGACGTGACGTACCCCCAGTCCTCCGGGTTCACGGTGATCAGGGCGTCGTTGGTGAGGTGCGACCCGCCGATCCGGGCTTGATGGCTGGCCTGCACGCGCACGTCAGCGTTCGAGTGCAGGTCGGAGAGCGTCGACGCGCCGGTCACGTGCACCGTGCCGCCGTTCACGCTCTCGAGCACGCCGCCCGTCAGGCCCGCGTCGTGGAACTGGATCGACCCGCCGTTCGCCTGGACAACGCCCGACTCCGACTGCACGATCGACGTGCCCGTGACGAGCAGGTGCGCGCCGTTCACAGACTCGATTGTCCCTGCGTTGATCTTCGGCGAATCGGAGAAGATCATCTGCCAGCCGCCCACGTCGGACCGGATCGTCCCCCTGTTGTCGAGCGCGGCGTAGATGCGTCCCCGTCCTCGGATCGTGTGGTCCACGTCGTTCGTGAGCGTCGTGCCCTCGCCGCTCGTGATCGAAGCCGCCCAGTCGGCGGCATTCAGGACCACCTCGCCCATTCCGGTCAGGATCGCGTCCGCCGGCGCGTGCAGCGACGTGACGTACCCCCAGTCCTCCGGGTTCACGGTGATCAGGCCGTTGTTGGTGAGGTGCGACCCGCCGATCCGGGCTTGATGGCCGGCCTGCACGCGCAGATCGGCCGTCGAAGCGACGTTTGTCAGTGTGGACGTTCCCGTGATCTGGACGATCCCACCCGCCTGGCTGTGCAGCAGCCCGCCCGAGAGTCCGGCGTTGTCGAACTGGATCGACCCGCCGTCGGCAAGGACGAGGCCCGCCCCCGACTGCGCGATCGACGTTCCGGTGATCAAGAGCTGCGCTCCGTTGGTGGCCTCGATCGTCCCCGAGTTTGACTTCGCCCCGTCCGAGAAGATCATCGGCCACCCCCCGACGTCGCTCGAGATCAGGCCGAGGTTGTCGAGCGCGGCGTAGATGCGTCCTCGCCCCCGGATCGTGTGCCAGGCGGCGTGCGTGACGATCGCGCCCGCGTCCGACGTGATGGACGAGGCCCAGTCGTGCGAGTTGAGATGCAGCACGCCCACCCCCCCGAGCGTTCCGCTCTGCGGGTAGTGCAACGACGTGAAGTACCCCCAGTCCTCGGGGTTCATGGTGATCGTTCCGTTGTTCGTCAGGTGCGCGCCGTACACGACCGCCTGGTGGCTCGCCTGAACCCGCAGGTCCGAGTTCGACAGGACGTTCGTGAGCGTCGTGGTGCCTGTGATCTGGAGAAAGCCACCGTTGGCGCTCTTGAGCTCGCCCTCGAACAGTCCGACGTTGTGGAACCGGACCGATCCGTTGTCCGCCAGCACGATGCCGTCGCCGGACTGCGTGATGGTCGTGTCGGAGACGAGCAGGTGCCCGCCGTTCGTCGCCTTCATCGTGCCCGCGTTCGCCTTGTGCGCATCCGTCAACATCATCTGGTGGCCCGCGACGTCGGCCGCGATCGTGCCGATGTTGATGAGTTGCGCGTAGATCCTGCCTCGCCCGCGGATCGTGTGCTGTTCGCCGTGCGTGACGGTTATGCCGTCTGCCGTGGTGACGGACGACGTCCAGTCGGGGGCGTTCAGCACCATGACGCCCGATCCGACGATAGAAGCGTCTGCCGAGAACGCCAGTTGCGTGAAGTACCCCCAGTCCTCCGGGTTCACGACGATCAGCCCGTCGTTGTGCAGCGTCCCGCCGAGCGTCAGGCCGTGCGACGCGCCGATCCGCACCGTCGCGTTCGGATTCTCTATGGTCAGTGTGTCGATCGTCGGCGACATGTTGAGGTGCACGACGTACGTCCCGATCATCTGCACGAGCGCGGACTCTCCCGGAACATCCGGCACGTTCTGCAACGCCCAGTTGACGGCGTCTCCCCAGAGTCCCCCCCCTCCGTTCACCCATTCGGTCTGCGACCATGCGGCCGACGTGGTACCGGCGAGAGCGACCAGCAGGGCGGGCAGGCAGGTTCGGCGACTCATGGCACACTCCTCGGATATCGGGCGGCCCTCGGCCGCGGGTTCTCGGGCGTTGGGCGGGCGAACGGCCCTCCCGCGTGAGATTGCGGGAGCCCTGCCGGATCTGACACGACTTGTGCGGACATTCAGATGGCCTGGGGACCAGCCGGGATTACACTGGACGTGTGATCCGCGCGACGACCACGCACGTCAGCCTGCTCTGCCGGTTGGCTTCCGGTGAGGATCACGACGCCTGGCGTGACTTCGAGTCTCGATACGGCGACCTGATCCGCTCCTTCGCACGCCGGCGCGGCCTCCAGGAGTGCGACTGCGACGACGTAGTCCAGGACGTGCTCGTTGCGCTCACCCGCAACATGCCGGGCTTTCGCTACGACCCCGCCAGGGGACGATTCCGCGGGTACCTCAAGACGATCGCCGTCCGGATGATCCTGAAGAAAACGTGTCAGACCCGCGGCCCGGCAGGGCAACAGGTCTACGACGAGGCCGCGGCGGTCGCGGCCGACGACTCGGACACCGAGTCGGCATGGGAGGCGGAGTGGCGTCAGCACCACCTGAGGCTCGCGATGGCGACGCTCCGGCACGAGTTCAACGAGACCGACCTGGCCGCGTTCGACGCGTACGCGGGACGCGGCACCGCTCCGGCAGACGTTGCCAGGCAACTGGGCATCAGCGTCGAGAGCGTTTACCAGGCGAAGACCCGTATCCTCCGACGCCTCCGAGAACTGATCGCCAGCCAGACCGACGAGGAGGGGTAGGTGGCAGCGGCGCAGGCGGAGACCTCATGGTTCGACGACCCGGCGGCCCTCGAGCGCGAGGTGCGCGCCGCCTATGCCGGCCTCGAAGCCCCCCCGCACGTACTCGGCTATGAGGGACTCATCGAAGTCGCTCGCGGCGGACAGGCGACCGTCTTTCGCGCCAGCCAGCGATCGACCGGCCGCACGGTCGCCGTCAAGGTGCTCCACAGGCGGTCCGGTGCGCTCGCGGACCGTCGACGCTTCGAGCGCGAGGTCGCGGCGGTCGTCTCCCTCAGGCACCCCGGCGTCGTCACCGTTTACGACAGCGGCGTCACCGAGACGGGCCTGCCCTACATTGTCATGGAGTTCATCGACGGCCTGCCGCTCGACCGTCACGTCGCGGAGCGCCTGGCCGGCCCAGCCCCCGGCGCGCCCCCGATCCGCGCGACGCTGGAACTCTTCCTCGCTGTGTGCGACGCCGTCCAGCACGCCCACCAGCGCGGCGTCATCCACCGCGACCTCAAGCCCAGCAACATCCGCGTGGACGCCGACGGCCGACCCCGCGTGCTCGACTTCGGCCTTGCCCGCGTCGCCGACGACCCGGCGATGACCGTCAGCGCGGGCGGGCATTTCCTCGGCTCGCTCCCCTGGGCCAGCCCGGAACAGGCCGACGGACGCGCGGGCGACGCCGACGTCCGCAGCGATGTCTACTCCCTGGGCGTCGTGCTCTTCCATCTTCTCACCGGCCGGTTCCCCTACGACGTCGAGAGCGGTGTCCGCCGTGCGATGGAGAGCATCGTCTCCGCCCCGCCCGCACGCGCCGGATCGCTCCGCGCCGAAATCGGCGACGACCTCTCGACCATCCTCCAGACCTGTCTGGCCAAGGACCCGGCGCGCCGGTACCAGAGCGCCGGCGATCTCGCCCGCGACCTTCGACGCCACCTCGCGGGCGACCCGATCGAGGCCAAGCGCGACAGCGCATGGCGCGGCGTCCGCGCACGCATCGTGCGCTACCGGGCGGCCGCCGTTGCGTCCGGGATCGCCACCGCGCTCCTCGCCGGGGCGGCGATCACGGCCAACGCCTATCGGGCCGACGCCGTGCAACAACGCGACGCCGCACGAGAGGCCGCGCGCGAGACCGCAACCATCAACGAGTTCATGGAGGAAGTGTTCACATCCGCAGACCCGTTCCTCGGTGCGGATCGCGACGTGAGCTTCCGCGACGTGCTCGACGCGGCCGGCGAACGGGCCGCCGCGCGATTCGCCGACGTGCCAAGGGTCCGCGCCTCCGTCCATGCGATGCTCGCGGGGGCGTACTGGAGCCTCGGCGACCTCGCCGCCGCGGCCGGGCAGTACCGCCCAGCGCTCGCTCTGCGCCGCGAGCTGCTCGGCCCGAACGACCGTTCCACCCTCGACACGCAGAACAACCTCGGCGCTGTCCTGATGGACCTCCAGGAGTTTGTCGAATCGAGGACCTTGCTCGACGATGCCCTCGAACGCGCGGAGCGATCGTTGGGGAGCGACGATCCTCTTGTTCACGCCGTGCGCCACAACCGCGCGTACCTCTCGCACTACATCGGCGACCTCGCCGCGTCCGAGCGGGACTACCTCACCGCGCTCGACGGCATGCGCCGGACCTACGGGCCGAACCACCCTGAAACCCTCACGACGATGAACTCGCTCGCCGCCGTGCTGCTGGACCTCGGTCGGCTCGATGAGTGCCGTTCACTCGTCGTCGAGGTCGTCGAAGGGAGGCACGCCTCGCTCGGCCCCGGCCATCCCCAGACCCTGCTGGCCATGCAGAATCTCGCCTCGCTCGAACGCAGGCGCGGGCGGGCGCTGCAGTCCGAGTCCATCGAGCGCGACACCGCAGCCGCGATGATGCGCGTCCTCGGTCCGTCACACCAGTGGGTCATCGCCGCTCGCGCCAGCCACGCCGCCTCCCTCACCACGCTCGGCCGATACAACGAGGCCGAGCAGGTCGCCGGCGCGACGCTCGCCGACGCCCGCGCTCACGTGCCCGAGACCCACGACGCCGTCATCCGCCTCCGCGCCGTGCTCGCCCAGGCCGCCCTCGGCCTCGGTCGATACGACGAGGCGATCAACTCGTACACCTCCATCGTCAACGACCTCGAAGCGAACTACGGGCCGGACGACACACGCACGCTCACGATGCGGGGCAACCACGCCGCCGCGATACTCGATTCGGGCCGGGCCGATGAAGCCGAGCCGGTGCTGCGCGATGTCGTGCGAGCGTTCGAGCAGGCCCGCGGCATCGAGCATCCCGAGAGCATGCTCAACGCATCCCGCCTCGCGGACTGCCTCGCCGGGCTTGGTCGGCGCGACGAAGCCTCCGCGCTCTACGAGCGCACGCTCGCCGCCGCGACGGCCACCCTGCCCGCCGGCCACTGGCTCACCGCGACACTCCGTCTCGGGACAGCGAAGTGCCTCGTGATGGAAGGTCGTGCCGACGCGGCCGAGCCGATCATGCTCGCCGCGCACGCGGCGCTCTCCGAATCGCTCGGCGCTTCGCACCCGCGAACGCTCGACGCCGCCGGCGCGCTCGCTTCGCTTTACGCAGCGGTCGGTCGCCATGACGACGCGGCACGCTTCGCTCCCGGCTCCGCGCCCCCCTGAGCATGATCAGCCGCACCCCGTCGTCCATGCGTTCAGAAACACCAGCACGTCCAGCGTGTTCACCTCGCCATCGCCGTTCAGGTCCGCGCGCGGATCACCCCCGGTCCACGCGTTCAGGAACCCGAGCACGTCCAGCGAGTTCACGTCGCCGTCGCAGTTCCAGTCCGCCGGGCACTCCGGCGACGGGCAATCGACCCCGACGATCGTGATCGACCCTGGCGTGACCGCCGACACCGGCGGGTTCGTCGCCAGCGTGAAGCGAAGGTGCGCATCCACCGTCGAGGGCAGCGTCGGCGGCAGACGCCACTGGTACCGCCCGTTGCTCGGAACGCCTCCCGCGATCTCGCTCCATGGGCCGCTCGGGCCGGAGATCGAGAGTTCGATCGTCATCGTCGGCATTCCTCCGGCCCGATCCGCCTCCGGGATGGCCGCGTGCCAGCGCACGAACCGCGTCTGCCCGGCGATGAACGTCTGCCCGCCGCGCGGATACGCCGGATGCACGGATGCCTGCTGGGGCACGGCGGCGTTGGCGTAGAACCGCGGGCGGTTCGTGCCGCCCGTCCACCAGTGGCAGTTCTCCTCCGCCACCGTCACGATGTCCGGGTAGCCGTTGTGATCGGCATCCGCTCCGGTCCGCAGTGCCGCGGCCGTGCCGCAGCCCTCCGGCGTCACGATCGTCGCCAGCATCGACCATTGGCCGCCGCCGTCCCGCCCGTAGATGTCCACCTGCCCCGGCCGGTACGCGACGATCTCGCCCTGGCCGTCGAGGTTCATGTCCGCGATCTGGGTGCGGTGATACGTGACGCCGATTGACGAGAGATTGCCGGAGATGTTCTGCCACTGCCCCGGCGCGATCATCTTCCAGACGTGCAGCGCGCCCGAGGTCGTCCACGCGATCTCCTCGCGTCCGTCGCCGTCGACATCGCCGATCGAAAGCCCCGACCGCCACGGCCCGCCACCGAGGTTCCCGTCAGTGAGCGTGAACGCCCCTGTGCCGTCGCCGAGGTAGACGCTGCCGCTCCCGTGCGACGCCGCGAAGTCCGCGTGCCCGTCGCCGTTGAAGTCGCCGAAGTGGAACTCCATCGACGAGTTGCCCCCGAGGAACCCGAACGTGCGCGTCCACGTGCCGTCGCCGATGTTGCGGTAGACGTGCACGCCGTCGCAGCACCCGAACGCCACCGAGCCGACGTCGAGCAGGCCGTCGTTGTTCACGTCCGCCACGTCGGTCGAGAACATCCCCCACGACTGCCCCTGCTCCCCGAGGCCGTCGTCCCACGGCGTCCAGTTGCGGCCCGTGCCGTCGCCCAGCGCGACCTCGAGCACCTGGTTGCCGAAGTCGTTCGACGACCAGTCGTGGTGCACGCCGTACGCGGCGTCCATCAGCCCGTCGTTGTTCATGTCCGCGAGCGCAACGCCGCCGTACCCGAAGTGGCCGGTCTGGAAGTGCGACCACACCCCGAGACCGTCGCCGAACCAGACCATGATGCCGGTCTGGCTGCTGTTGACGAACGGGCTGCCGTGGTCGCCGACCGAGATGAGATCGAGGTGCCCGTCGCCGTTGACGTCGGCGAACTCGAACTCCGTTCGCCCTCCCTCCATGCCCGGCACGTGCAGCCCCGCCGAGCGATCGACGAACGCCAGCGACGCGACCTGCCCCGGGGCCGCGTGCACGACGAGAAGAACCGCAAGCGCACCGAGCCGCCGTGTTGCTGACGCCATGTCCGGCCTCCTTCGCGCCCGCGCCGACCCCCGCCCGGCGGCGCGCCCCGCCGTTCCCAGCCTACGGAACCGCGGCCGGCGGTCAAGCCGCGTCCCGCGATTCCCCCCGCGATCCGGGGCGATTCAAGGGGAAGAGCCGTGCTCGTCGCGCCGCCACGCCGCGCCGCACTCGGGGCACACCGTGCATCCGTCCTCGGCCTCGGGCACGCCCGCGAGCGGGTAGTCGCACGATGCGCACGCCCCCGCGCCGACGACGAACCGGGCGATCTCGGACGCCAGAAGCCGCCGCGAGACGAGGATCATCGCCAGCGGACCCGCCCCCCCCATCGCCGCGCCGGCCACGATCACCAGCCCGATCCGCCACGCCTCGAACGACGGCGGCGTTCCCAGGATCGCCCGCGACGCCGGCGATATCAGCAGCGCCGGCGCAAAGAACACCGGCAGCGCGATCGCCCCCGCCACGAACCCCACCCGCCGAGCCCGCGGCGAGCGCGACAGCACAGCGTGCATGCGCCACCGGTCCTTCGCCGTCGTCGCCGACCGCCCGATCAGCGGCACACGCCGCCCGCGGGCATCGACGACCCATGAACGAACCACGAAGCCTGACGCACGCACGCGCAACCTCCCGGCCTACGCCGCGTCGCCGCTCCCGGCCCGCAGCGCAGCGGCACGCACATAGTCCGAGATCGAGCGGAACCCCGCCTGCGCGGCCCGGCCCTCCAGCCGCAACTTCTCCTCCGCCGTCAGCCGGATGTTGACCTGCTGGTCCCGCCTCTGCTCGCGGGCCGGCGCGGGCGGGCTGTCGCCGCGTTCGAGCAGCGTCGCGATCGCGGTCGCCGTCGCGTCCAGCACATCGCGCACGCACGCGGGCACCGTGCGGCCGCCCCCCATCACCAGCGGCATCTCGACCGTGCTCCCGACGTACCCGCCGTCCTCATCCGACTCGATGACGAGCCGGTACTGCCCGGCCAGTTTCTTCGCCCGCGCGAGCACCCCGGCCGCGAACGGCCGCGTCAACCGCTCGCGCTCGGCCGCCGTCAAGCCCCCCTCAGACCTTGATCCCGAGCGCCTTCTCGATCCGGCGGATGTACCCCGCCTAGACGCGCCCCCCGTGGACCGGGACCGAGATCGGCTGCTCGCCCTCTTTGCAGAAGACGTGGTGCGATCCCCTGATCCTGTCGAGCGTCCAGCCATGTGCTTCCAGTGCCTTGCGGACTTCCGCGAACCGTCGTTCGGACGCCATGCCTTGCCTCCCGTCCTGCTCCGCCGGCGGAGGATGAACGCCTGCCACCGAAATCGGTGGCAGCTCCACTCTCTCCACCAGCGGGAGACGGGAAGCACGCTGCTGCCCGACGCTGGCTCCCTGCTGCGGCCAACAGTATAGCGTCCGCTATGCGGCCGTCAACACCCCACACCCCCGTCGCGCGAAGCCCCGTTCTCCGCCCGGAGGGCGCATGTGCGTTGCCAGGGGCGCAGCGAGGCTCTGCGAGCAAGCCCCTGGAAACGGGCCCCCCACACACTTCCTTCTTTCCGTGTTCCCGCCCGGCAGGGCGGAGGAGCGAGCCGCATCGGGCATGTCACTCTTCGGAAACACCCCGGCGACGCGCAGGCACTTCCCGGAATCCGGCTCACTCCTGCCTCGCCAGCCGCGTGAACGACGCCGCGAAGAGCGTCGCCACGATCCACCCCGAGATGATGTGGAACGGCAGGTAGACCGTCTTCACGAACCACGCCCACGACCACCGCGGCCCGCTCCCCGGCGTCCAGTACTCCTCCTGGTGGAAGTCCACCAGCGGCAGGAAGGCGTCGATCGAGTACACCGCCGCGTTGAAGCCCGGGTACCTCGCCACCCAGCGCGGGTCCTGCCCCGCCAGCCCCTCCGCACGCCCGGGGTCGGCGGCGAGCCATTCAAGGAGATCGCCCGGCCGCCCGCCCTCCAACACTTTGACAGGCTGGGCGTTGGGCTTTACCATGGAGTCGATTGGAGCGGAAACGCATGTTCGACGGATCGGAGCGTTAGGCCGCACGGCGGGAAGCAGTAGCATGCGAATCTCTGAGGTCACTCGACGCGACATCATCGACGCAATCCAGGTCGAGCAAGTCAACTGGTGCGGTCGCCTCGAAGAGCCAGCGTTCCTTTCACGGCTCTTCGATCTCTCGAGTCTACCCTCGACCGATCCCCGCTTCCGCGATGCCGCGGGCGACATTTGGCAACACCGGATCAACAACTATGACTGGGACGACGACTGGGTCTTCTACGACTCTAGGTTCAACCTCATGAACGGAGACGATGAGACTTTTCTCCGTTTCCTCTGCGAGACAATCCATCCAGTAGTGCGGCCGGACGTGACCGAATCTGAGCGACTCTGCCAGCTCTACAACGAGTTCCTCAAGAGTGACGGATTCCAGCTTGTAGAAAAGACTCGAATCTCGGGCAAGGCGGTCTTCGTCGGACGGCATGTCGGCGTCTTGTCTGCTCCCGTCATCGGAACGGCACGGGACGCCTTGTCCGGAGCAGACGCCGGCCATGTCGCCCAGCAGATCACCCGGATGGAAGCAGCCGTTCACAACGACCCGGACCTGGCGATCGGCACGGCGAAGGAACTCATCGAGACCTGCTGCCGAACCATCCTTGCTGAGCGCGCCGTTGACATCCCTCACAATCATGACCTCCCGCAGTTGGTCAAGCTAACCAGTCGCGAATTGGAGCTTACCCCGGCTGACATTCCCGAACAGGCGAAGGCAGCAGACACGATCAAGCGCCTGCTCAGCAACTTGGCGACCATTACGCAGGGAATCGCGGAACTCCGGAACCAGTACGGCACGGGTCATGGCAAGCATGCCTCAGCGCAAGGTCTGAGTTCACGTCATGCCAAGTTGGCGGTCGGCGCGGCGTCGACTCTGGCGGTTTTCCTCGTGGAGACCCATCGCTCGCGCTCAGGCGCGAAGACCGCGGAGGTGTGGGATTGCGGCCTAGCAACCGCTTGCAGGGGACGGTCCGCTGCGCGGCCTGCCGCTGAACCCAAGCGTTCGGCGGACAAGGTGAACCCATGATCGAACTTCTTACGAAAGTGGGCATACCCTCATTCTCGGCGCTACTGTTGGCAGTTGGCGCAGCGATCATCTGGAAATACTGCAATCATCGGCTGGAGAACCAGCGGAAGCAGTTCGAAAGCGATCTCGCTCTGATCCAGTCCGTCCACCGTGATCGCCTTGACACAGTGCAAATAATCTACGGGCATCTTGCTGAGCTATACCACAATCTCTCGGACATCCATGAGCCTGAGAGGAACGAAGATCGTAGACGGGGCGTCCGGCGGCATGTGACTGGATTGCGGTCCTTGGTTCGCGAGAGGGTTCTCATCCTGGGCGACCCGATCTTATCTTCAGCGTATGCGGTCACCGACTTTGCTACGGCTGTGGCAATAGGTGAAGTTAGTTTCGATCGAGATCGCTGGCATGAGCTCGAAGCCGTTCTGGTTCAGGAGTGTCGGGCAGTTCTGAAATCTATTCCGAGAGTATGTCGTGAGCTCAAACAGATCGAGCACAAGAATCGCGGCGCCGAACAACCGCGTAAACCGGACTCTTGACAGCGCCGCGTACGCGGACGTTACGCCCGCAGCCGAAGGGAGGAGGAGCATGGAAGCCATGGTGAATGGCCTACTGGCAGGATGTCCCGACGCTAGGTCAGCCGTAGACACATTCTTTGACGCTCTCCCAAAGCCCACGAGGGATTGCCTACCGCGCGCGATGATGGTCTCGTCGAAGGCGCAGCCAACCAGCCAGATGTCGAAGGGCACGACCGCGCCCTGAAGGTCGAGCCTCCCCGTGACCGCGGCGTTCCGGAGCCGGATGCCCCGCGGGTCGGCCAGGTCGTGGGCCTCGCGGCGCGTGCAGATCGCCCGCAGCACCTCTGCCCGCACGGTCCTGTGCGCCCCCCACTGCCTCGATGCGTCCGGCTTACTGTCCTTGGTCAGTCTCTCATCGCCTTCCTCGGTCGCCGCATCGCACAACTCACCCAGCGCGACGGCCCGCGCCAGCCGCCCCTCGGCGGGCAGGAGCGTCCCTACCTCCTTGCCCAGCAACTCGACCAGCGCATCCCCCCGCGCCACCGCCCCCGGCAAGCCCCCCGCCCGCGCCGCCCCCTCCCCCGCGTCCTGTCCAGCACCGCTGTCCGCCACGCCGCGAGTGTACCGCGCCCCCCATCCTCCCCGCCTCGGCGCGCACGGGCCGCGTTGATCATCCCCGGAATCTGAGGGTAGCGCTTGGAGGTTTCCCGCCGCGCCCCGCACGGAGTATGGCGGCGGCGCGGTGCCGCGGCCGTCGGAAGCGCGAGCGACGCCTCGCGTGCCCGCGCTCCGACCCCTTGTTCGACCGCACTCCCTTCAGCACGGAGGTTCACCCATGCACCGGATCACGCGCATCGCCGCCATGGCCGCGGCCGCCACGCTCGCCGCCGCGGGCACGAACGCGCAGACCAACGACGCGTTCACCTTCTCGGGCGTCGTCACGTACATCTCGGGCAACCTTGCACACCCCTGGAACCAGGCGCAGGTCGGCGACCCCTGGAAGATCACCTACCGGTTCGACCCCGACGCCCCGGACCTCTTCGCCGGCCCCGAGATCGGCAGCTACACCCCGCTCGTGTGGTACGAACTGACGATCGGCGCGGCGAGCGTCGCCGGCCCCCTCACGCCCCAGCAATCGTTCGTCAACGTCTTCAACGGGCAGCCCGTGGGCGTGGACCAGTACGAGGTCTGGATCGACTGGCAGGACCAGAGCAACTACTACGGGTGGTTCATGCAGCTCGATGACGGCACCGGCACGGCGTGGGACAAGGCCGGGCTGGACCCGCGCGACGCCCTGCCCCGCTGCGGCCAGATCGACCTCGACTGGTTCAACGTCAAGGACTTCATGTTCTTCGATCACATCGGCCAGCACAACTGGATCTGGGGCAGCATCGACTCCTTCTCGTGCGGCAAGACCGCCGACGTCTTCGGCGGACTGCACTTCGAGGCCCTCGGCGCGGCGACGCTCAACCGCGGCCAGGACGGCAACCTGCTCGTCGGCAACCTCGGCCCCAGCGGCAACGACGGCTACGCCGTCCTCCTCGGCGACCACTTCGACCACACCGGGCCGCAGGGGATGGGGATCATCCTCGACAAGAACCCACCCCCGCCGACCTGCTGGCCGAACTACGACTATTACGCAACAACGACGCACTCGACCGGCGATCTGTACCACGTCTTCACCGTGCGGGACAAAGACTGTACCGGAGGCGGCGGCGTCGCGCTGCTGAACGCATCGATCGAGAACGTCGTCCCCTACGACAAGCTCACTGTCGTCGTCCTCAAGGATGGTCAGCGAGTGCATTCCGAGAGTGTGGTGCATGAGCTCGCGTCCCGGTGCCAACACCAATGGCAGCGGCACATGACGGACAACATCCGCATCCTCGGCCCCGCCTGCGGCTATGTGAAGATGGCGTCGTACGGACCGCTGGGGACTCCGAAGTACTGGGACTTCTTCCGCTTCGGACCGAGAGGCTGGGAAGTCGGGCTGGCAACCCTCGATGGCCAAGGAAACGAAGGCCCGGTGACACTGCGCCTGCCCAGCGGCAAGGTGGTGGTGGGCGACACCCTCTGGGTCCATCCGGTCCTTCCTGATCCCTTCGAGGCGTTCTCCATGAAGGACTTCGCCGGCGTGGTCCGCCCCGGGGATTACGACGACGGTGTCGGCGAGCTCAGCGTCCTGCACCCCTTCGTCTCCATGTTCGGCGGGATCCTCCGACAGATGGGCGAAGCCACCTTCGGCTTCGGCTCCGGCGAGGTCACGATGAGCAACCTCGGCGACACCGGCAACGACGGCCTCTCCATCGACATCGCGCCGGCGAAGAGCGGCGGCATGGTGGTGGATACGGCAGACCTCGGAGCAAACGCACAACTCCGAAGCGTCGCCCGGGGGACCGTTTCCGGAGCGCAGGACGCCTTCCTCAGCGCGGTCACCTTCGAGCAGGAGTCGGAGGGAACGCGCCTCGCACCGGACTTCACCGGACTGGGAGCATCAGGATACGCCGTCACGGTCTACAACGACGACGAGGTTGTCCGCTCAGATGAGAATCCGCAAACGATCCTCATCAAGACAGACGTGGGCGGCGTCATCATCTGGTGGGATACGTTTGAAGGTGACCACTGGTCGGACATCTGGTGGCGGCTGATCTTGCAGGGAGGCGGCATCGTCGTGATCGACGACGGGAACCAGACGTGGGAGGTGATGGGTGATCGCATCGAGCTCACGCCGATCGATCCGCAGGTACGCCCCGACAGCGTCGATCGCATCGAACTGACCGCCTCCGACATGGCCGCCTTCACGGTCTCCGACTTCACCTACGAGCCGATCCCGACCTGCCGCCCCGACGTCAACGGCGACGGCACGGTCAACACCCTCGACTTCATCGTCTTCCTGAACGCCTGGTCGAGCCAGAGCCACGAAGCGGACTGGAACGGCGACGGCGCGGTCAACACCCTCGACTTCGTCCTCTTCCTCAACGACTGGGCCGAGGCGGTCCTCAACGGGGGCTTGTGCCCGTAGCCCGACGAACCGCCAGCGCTCGCCTCACTTCGACGACGCGGTCCCGCCTCATCGCGGGACCGCCGTCGCGCGCGCACTGTCCTCACGACAGACGCCGCACGATTCCCGCACGCCTTTTCAAGGCGAACTTCGCGAGCGAACTGCGAGAACGCTCTCCCTGCGCCGCACTCATGGCGTGCGGCGAGCAGTGCCCGCCGCGACCGGAAACACAACCGCAAGAACAGAGGAGCGTTCAACATGCGAACCATGCACACCTCGTGTACGATCGCGGCCGCCGCCTGCCTGGCGGCGCACGCAGCCGCCCAGACTCCCACCGTCTGCTGGCACTGGGAACTCATCGACACCGCCGGCAACGTCGGGTTCGTCGTCCCGGGAGCGCAGGCGTACCTCACCCTGTGGGCGCAGTTTGACCCGCCCAACCACGGGTTCGCCCAGGCGGGGCCGTACACCATCTCCGGCGACGCCGAGTGGCAGGCCGGAACGGTCTTCGGCCACGACAACAGGCTCTGGTTCCTGAGCGGCCACGGCGACCTGAACCCCGACGAGAGCATCACGGGCGTCGAGAACTTCCAGTTGCCCGAACTCTTCAACACGGACTACGTCGCCGACAACCCCGTGCTGCTCTACTCCATCTGGTGGCAGCCGGATCGATACCAGAACCAGTGGGTCACGATCACCAGCGGCGCGCCCGACGCCTACATCTACACCAACGACTTCGGCAGCAGCCTCCTGCATCACGGAACCTGCGCCGGAACCTACACGTTCCAGGTCATCCCCACGCCTGGCTGTCTCGGGCTGCTCGCGGCGTGCCTCCTTGCGGGCGTGCCCCGGCGCGGTCGCGTCGTGCCGGCTCGATCGTGGTCTGCCCGGACATTCGCCTGATCCGCCCCCCGGGAAGCACGCTCCCTCGATTGACACCGTCGGAGTGCGAGACGTGACGTGCTCGAACGCAGACAAACCGGGCGGGAGCGTCCCGCCCTGAACTTCGGAACAAGACAGGAGGACTCTGCCATGCATCGCAAGCCAGTCTCGCTCACCGTCGCAGCAGTCATCGGCATGGTCGGGGCGTCCGCCGCCGGCCAGACCATGACCTTCAGCTGGATTCCTGACACGATCGTCATCACGCCGCTGAAGCCGTCCGCGACCGTCGCCGTCACCGCCCTGATGGACACGGGCGGGGCGCCGTTCTACGGCTTCGCGTCCGACATCTTCGACGTTCTCGCGACCGGCTTCGACGCCACCTTCGATCAGGTGGCCTGGGAGCCGAATGGACTCCTCACACGGCTGACCAACGGCTGGGGCGATCCGCAGGCCAACGGCGACATCCTCGACATCGACCTCTTCCAGTTGCCGGAGTTCTTCAGCCCTCACATCGACAAGAGAAACCCGATCCCGATCGGCTGGCTCACGTTCAGCACCACCAACTTCTTCCCCCGCGGTGTGAACTTCAAGGACCGGAACCACCGCAACACCGCGGTCTACATAGACTCGTTCGGCGCCACTCTCCCCGTCACGCCGATCGATCCCGGCGTGACATTCGACATCGTCCCCGTTCCGGGGACCTTCGCCATCCTCGCGCTCGGCTGCGCCGCGGTGTTCCGGCGCACGCGCTGATGCACGCCGCACCGGCCCACGGCCTCGATCGCGGACCCGCCCACGATCCGCCGAGGCGCGTGGGCCGGCGCCGCCACGAACCGCGCCCCTCAGCGGTCGGCACCGATCTCCGCAGCCCACAGGCGCATCGCCCCGAGGTTCGAAGGCTCCCGCCCCAGCGACCGCGCCACGCGGGCGGCCTCGTACTCCAGGCTCCCCGCGATGTGGCGCCGATGCACGCCGAAGTCCCACAGCCGCACCTCGGGGCTGTACCCCGCGCTGCTGGTGGCGATCGTCGCCCCGTCCGGGCTGACCGCGATGCACATCAGCAGTTCACGGTGCGGCGGGAGCGCCGCGATCTGCCTTCGCCCATCCACATCCCACAACAGCAGGTTCCCGGCACGATCGCCGGACAGCAGCACGCGACCCTCAGGATCGAACGCGAGCGCGAAGACCTGGTCCGGATGCCCACGAAGGACATGGCGCTCCCCGGTTCGCAGGTTGGTGAGGACCACGTTGCGGTCGTTGCCCCCTGACGCCAGCCATTCGCCGTCAGGGCTGAACCGCACGATCCGGGATCCCTGACCACCGTGAGGGACCAGCGCCGCACGACTCGCACCGGAACCCGCATCCCACAAGCGCACGGAGCCGTCCATCGAGGCGGATGCAAGCGTGCGGCCGTCCGGGCTGAACTCGACGCAGGGAACCCGGTCCGTGTGCCCCGACAGGAACAGCGGCGAGCCGCCGTCGAGCCGACGGACAACGATGCCATCGTCGGCGGCGGAAGCAAGCCGATCCGCCACGGGATCGAAGCAGACCCATGCCACCTTCGTCGAGTGCTCAGTGAATCGCCGGACGAGCGCCCCATCATCAGCACGCCACAGGCACACCACGCCGTCCGCCCCGCCCGAGGCGAGATGCTGACCGTCCGCGTTGTATGCGACCGATGTCACGACCCGTTCGTGACCCACCGCCTCCCACCCCCGGGCCTCGCCGTCGATCGCCCGCACGACAACGCCGAACCCGTCGCCGACGCCGCCGCTGATGGCCAAGGATTGCCCGTCCGGGCTGAACGCCACGGCATGGTTGCCGCGAAGGTCGCCCGAGCGGAGGGTCGTCCAGGGGAGGCTCGGATGCTCCCACTCCCTGACCGAGAGGCTTCCGGCCGTCACGATGCGGATCGGATCGCCCGGCAGAACGGACATGCTCGCGATGCGCTCGGTGTGGCCGCCGAAAGCCGCGATCTGGCGCTGGTTCGGAAGATCCCAGAGGCAAACCATGCGTCCGGCGTCCGCTGTCACGACCAGCGCATCATCGCCGCGATACCACATCGCTACAATCTCGCTTGCAATCGGAGCCAGCGATTCTACCTCCGCTGACGCGCCGAACTCCCACCGCGCGACCTCGAACCTGCCGCTCGACAGGACGAGAGCGCGGCCATCCTGAGCGAACTCGATCGCGTTGATCATCTTTCCGTGCTCCGTACTCGCGATCAGCACATTGTCAGGCACCGTGCAGACGCTGACGATCGAACGGGGGCTGTAGTAATCCGAACTGTCGATCGCGACGGTGGCCAGCAGCGAGCCGTCCCGGCTGAACCGTGCCGCTCGCACTTCACCGTCCCCGTAGTCAAACTGCCGGACGACCGGGAGCGTCCCCCCCGACGATTCTGCCCAGTACACCACCCGGAGCGGGTTTCGTCCGTCAAGGAACGCCGCGGCTGACGCTTCAGCGCTGACGCGGACGCTCCAGAACCCCGCCGTCACCGCGTCGAACGACCGGATCAACTCGCCCTGCGGCAGGCTCCACACGCCGATCCGTCCGCCGCGCGTCACGGTGACGACCGACCGGCAGTCGGACGCGAACGTGACGGAGAGAACCTGCTCATCGCTGGGGAGGGCGCACACCAGCCGCATCTCCGGCACAGTCCAGACCCGCGCCCCGTCCGCTTCAGCGCACGCGATCAGCGCTCCGTCCAGCGACAGAACCGGGCTTCCCGACGCGTCGCGCACCTGCGTTTCGACGGCCCGCACGCACGGATGCCGGACGTAGAACTCCCAGAGCGCCCAGTACGAGTCCAGCGGCTCGATCGCGCCGCCGAAGCGGATCGTCCGCGGCGGCGGGGCGGACACAGGCTCCAGGTGCGCCCGCCAGAGGAGGTCCAGAGCCAGCCCCGGGTCGCCGGAGCGCGCCTCCGTACGCCCATGCTCGATGTCTCGCACGCGGAGGAGACGCAGCGCCTCGATCTCCGCCGTGAGCGTCCGACCGTACAGGTACGTCATCGCGCCGGCGAAGACCGCCAGCGTCGCGACGACGGCTCCGACGACCGAGGCCGCTGTGCGGTGCCTGCGGACCGACTTGCGCAGGACGTACCACGCGCTGTCGCTCCGCGCCTCGACCGCATCGCCTGCAAGGTAACGCATCACGTCCTGTTGGAGCCCGGCGACCGAGCCGTAACGCCTGTCCTTCTCCTTCACGAGCGCGCGGAGCACAATCGCGTCGATGTCCCTGTCGGCGTGAGGCGTGAGCGACGAAGGCGGACGCGGCAGCGTGCGCTCGATGTGCCACACGACGTCGGACAAGTCGCCGGTCGCGGGGTACGGGAGCTGCCCTGTGAGCAACTGATACAGAATGACGCCGAGGGAGTACACGTCGGTCCTGGTGTCGATGGCGCTCGGGTCGCCGGAGACCTGCTCGGGCGAGGCGTACGCCGGCGTGCCCGCGAACTCGCCCGGAAGCGTGACGAGAGAAGCGCCGAAGTGCTGGCCGGGCGAGACTTCGGCGACGGCTCCCCCCCCCGGAACATCGATCACCGATGCCTCTGACTCCAGAGCCTTGGCGATGCCGAAATCGAGAACGTGCGGATGATCTTGCTCGTCGATGAGGATGTTGGCGGGCTTGAGATCGCGGTGGATGACACCGTGCCTGTGCGCGAAGCCCACGGCGTCGCAGACCTCAGCGAACAGCCGCAGCCTGCCGCGGACCTGCTCTCCCCCGCGGATCGGCCGGGACTGCGCCCACTGGTCCAGCGTGACTCCCTCGATGTACTCCATCGCGAATCCGTAGCGGCCGTCCTCGAGGTACCCGCCGTCGTACACGGTCACGATCCCCGGATGTCGCAGGGACGCGACGATCTCCGCCTCGCGCTCGAAGCGCTGCCGCTGCCTGGGGGTGGCCAGCGTGCCCCGGAGCAGCATCTTCATCGCCACGCGACGCTTCGTTCTCACTTGGGTCGCCAGGTAGATCACCCCATGCCCGCCGCGGTGGATCTCACGCTCGAGCGTGTACCCAGGAATGCCGTCCGGAAGTGGAACGGTGGGAGCAGCGACCTCTGCCGGCGTCCCTTCCAACGCCTCGACCATCTCGCACAGGAAGCGGTTGTTCTCGCGTATTCGTTCCAGCGTTGCCCGACACTCCGCGCACGACTCGACGTGCCGTGCCGTCGTTGCATCGATCGTCTCGCTGCCCGCGAACTCCTCCAACGCTTCAGGCTCAGGGCACTTGTCCGCGTCCATATCGCGCCTCACCCGTCCGTCTCGTACGCCGCGGCCAGTTCCGCCACGATCTCGCGCAGCCGTTCGGTCATGCGGTGCTTGATCCGGTACACCTCCGCCGTCGCCATCCCCAGTTCCTGCGCGACAGTTGCCGCCGGCACGTTCCCGAGAGTGAGCAGCTCGAACGCCCGAATCGTTCGCTCGGTGGCCCGTGTCGTCTCGCGAAGGATGCCCATCGCCCTTGCGAACACGACCCGCCGCTGCTCCTCCTCCCATGCCCGGCCGATCGTTCTTTCGTCATCCAGGTCCACCATCGCCGACTCACCCCGCCGTCCCCGCTCGAGGGCGCGCCGCCGGTGCGCATCAGCCACGCGGTGCCGGCAGATCCCGATGATCCATGCTCGAAGTCGGCCCTTGCCGCGATCGTACCGGCCGTCCCGGTAATCGCGCACAAACTGGACGAGCGATTCCTGCGCCGCCTCGGACGCGGCCTCCTCATCCAGCCCCAGCCTCACGCCGACCCCGACCAGAATCGGCCGGTACCGCGCGTCAAACTCCCTCCACACCTGGACATCGCCGGGATCCCGAAGCCGCTCCAGCAGGAGCGTGGTCGTCGTTGTGCGCAGAGTCCCGCCCATCCACGCGCCCCTTCACCCGCCAGCATAACGAGCCAGGGCTTGAGCAACCATCCCCATTCAAGCCGTTCATGCGCGCTCGTGCAGACACGCCGCCCCCGCTGTCGCCTCTTCAACCGCACCTACCCCGACCTATGAGCAAGTCCCCTGCGTCGCTCATGCCCCTTCCTTTACTGCTTCGCCCACCCCCCTCACCACACCCTCCAACCTCCCCGCCTCGCGCCGCACCGCCTCCGCGTCGGCGTCCTCCACCGCCCGCCTCAGACCCGGCAGTGGCCAGGAGCCGTACCCGGTGTCCGGGTCCGTCGCGATGTAGAGGCTCTTGTACCACGGGCGGTCCGCCAGGCCCGCTTCGTCGCTCCATGCGCGCTGCGCCGCGAAGAGCGCGGCGTTCGCCCTCGCCAGCGCATCGCCGCTCAGCCTTCCCTCCGCGAGCGCAGCCTCCAGTGTCTCGCACGCCCGCAGCGCGGCCGCCTCGCACTCCGCCGCCGCGGCATCCAGTGCGGCCAGTTCCGCCGCCACCGGCCCGAGGCCCCCCCCTTCGGCCTTCTCTCCTTCCGCCTCCGGCCCCGCGAACACCCCCGTCTCAAGGCCCCGTCTCGTGATCTCCCGCAGGTGCCGGCGCAGGCTCGACACGCCCGCCGCGGGGTCCAGCGGCAGCAGGGGCGCGTCCGCGAGCCTGGCCGTCGTCGCCACGGTCATGCGCGCGATCATCAGCGCCGGCTCGTAATCCTCGCCTACGACGTGGCGGTACCACCGCAGCGTGTCGTACGCCGTGTGGTAGTTCACGCCGTCGCTCCCGCCGCCGCTGAACCCCGCCCCCGCCACCCCCGCGTGGGCCACGAAGGGCAGGTGGTCGCTCCCCCCCCCCAACTCCCCCATCGACGGCTCGCCGCCCTTCCCCCACGCCTCGAACACCGACCGTCCCGCATCCCGCGCCTGCGGCACAGCCTTGGCCGCGCTCGCGATCACCCGGCGCAGGCTCGGCGTCGCCGCGGCCCCGAAGTTCGGCCCCATCGAGGCCATGTCGAGGTTGATGTACGCCACCGCCCCCGCCTCAAGGCGTGCCCGGTTCCCCTCCACCCACTCCGTCGAGCCGATCAGCCCGTGCTCCTCTGCGCCCCAAGCAGCGAACACGATGCTCCGCCGCGGCCGCTCTCCGGCCGCCGCGCGCTCCGTGAACGCCCGCGCCGCCTCCATCAGCGAGATCATCCCGCACATCGCGTCCGCCGCCCCGTGTCCCCACGCGTCGTGGTGGCATCCGATGACGACGAACCGCTCGGGCTCCTCGCTCCCGCGGAGCGTCGCCAGCACGTTCGCCGACTCGACGATCCGCCGCTCCTGCTCGACCTTCACCCGCACACGCAGCCCCTCGCCACCCGTCACCCGGTACGGCAGCGGCAACCCCCCCTGCCATCCCTGCGGCACGAACTCCCCGCCCATCCGCCGCATGATCGTGTGCGCAGCCCCCCACCCAATCGGCTGCACCGGGATCCGCGGCAGGGCGACCTCATCAGGGTCCAGCCGCGGCGCATCGCGCGTCGCCTCCACCCCCGGCGTCAGCGGATCGCCCGGCGACGCCAACGTCACGATCGACCCCCGCTGGATGCACGAGTCGTTCAGGTACCCGCCCTCCGGGTACATCAACCCCTTCGCGTACCCGTCATCCGCCGGATCGCTGTAGATCAGCAGCGCGGCCGCGCCAGCCGCCTCAGCGAACTTCGCCTTGAACCCGCGGTAGTTCTCGCCGTACCGCGCGATGACGACCTTGCCCGTGCAGTCCACGCCCAGCGCGGCCAGGCGCTCGAAGTCCTCCTTGCGCCCGTAGTTCGCGTACACGACCTCGCCCGTCGCCTCGCCGCTCCCCGAGTACGCGTTCCACCCGAAGCCGATCGGGTCTTTCGCGGTGTCGGGGTCTTCCGCCAGCGGCGTCTCGCCGAGCGGGAGCATCCCCCCCCCGACGACCTCCACCTCCGCCGCGATCGGCCGCGACAGGTACGCCCAGAACCGGTGCACCTCGACCTCCAGCCCCATCTCGTCGAACGCCGCGGCCAGCGTCTCGATCGTCTCCCAGTCCCCCTCCATCCCCGCGATGTGCGGCCGCGACGCGAGCGCATCGTGCCAGTCCCACAGCCGCTGCGCATCGGGGACCGCGTTCAACCGCCCCTCGTACGCCGCGTAGTCATCGCGCTGCGCCGCCGGCCACCACGGCAACTCGTACACGGCCGCGAACGCCCCGCCATCCTGCCCCGCAGCCCCAACCGCCGCACCGACCACGACCGCCGCCAACGCCGCACCATGCATCACCCGCATCACGCGCCTCCCGACTCTCATCCCCGCCCCACTCTACCGTCCCGACGATTCGCAACTCGCTCCCAACGAGCCGCAACCGTCAGGGAGCGGTTTCCCTCCCCATGCCCACCGTCCATTGTTCACTGTCTAAAGCCCACCCCCACGTCCCACCCCCACGCCCCACCCTCGACCAAAGAGAAAAGCGGCGGCCCGCAGGTCGCGGACCGCCGCTCTCGTTGTACGCGTGAAGTCTCGACCACCGCCTGCCGTCAGCGGCGGCGACGCAGCGCGGCGAGAACGCCGAGCGCGAGCGGCGCCAGCGTGCCGGGCGCGGGAACCTGGCAGACGTAGTAGTACAGGTTGCGGTGGAACTCGTCCGTGTTGTCGGTCCAGAGCGGGTGCTCGCCGAAGAACGGCAGCGTCAGCCCGCCGAACACCACGTGCCCGCTGCCGTACGACTTCTCGGCCAGGATCACGTCCGGGCCGTTCGAGCCGAACATCAGGCTCGTGAGGCCGGAGCCGTAGACGATATCGTGGGCCAGAGAGTCGCCGTCGAAGAACCCGCCGGTGACGCCGAACGGCCCCTGGTAGATCGGGTGGTTCGTGTCCACCGCGTTGCCGGTGTCGTGCGGGAAGTTGTTGTCCAGGAAGACGCCGAATCCCACGTCGAGCACCATCGGGGCCGAGCCCCAGCGCGCCGCGTTGATCAGCATGTTCCCGCCGCCGGCCACGAACGCCTCCATCGCCGCGCGGTTCGCGTTGACGAACGCGTTGAACTCCGCGTCCGCCCCGTCGCCGCCGTCCATGATGACGCAGTCGTAGTTCGAGAACACACCCTTGCTGACCGCGGTCGGGAAGTCCAACCGGTCCCAGCCCCCGGGACCAAACACGTCGTTCATCGCGTTCACGTTCCCGGGCATGCCCCACGGCTCACCGCCGGACATGCTCACGTACGCCACCTGCGAGGACGCGGCGGTGCAGACCGACGCGACCACGCCCAAAGCCAGAAGCCTTCTCATGCTTGTCTCTCCTTCAATCTGTGCGGGAACTCTCTCAGCGACCGGTCCACGGGGTCCGGCTCCTACGGGCCACATCGTACCCGCCCGACCCGACCCCTACCTAGGAAAAAAACAGTCGCCAGCCAGAATCATCACGGGCAAAAACACCGGATTCACTCCTCCCCCTTTCCTCTTCCCTTGTGTGGGACGGCCGCCCCGGCCGCCGCTTTCGTGCCCTCGAACGCTGCATCCGAGCCACCGAATGCGGCATTCGGTGGCTCGAACGGGGCATTCGGGCCGTCGGATGGGTCGCCGGGGGCTTCGGATGCCTTGTTCCAAGCCTCTGACGCGGGTCGCGGGGCCTCGTTCGTCCCGCGCGGGGCTTCCACGACGCCGCGCGGGGCAGCGCGCGGCCTCTGAAACGGCTCAAACCGGCCGCGCAACCGGCACAGACCGCACAGACCGCCCGGTTCCGGCCCCGGCGCGGCCCGGCCGCTCCCCCCATGCCCCCCCTCGGCCGATCGACGGGGCATGGCCACCGTCCCCGAAACCACCCGGGCGCGCATCGAGTTCTACGAGGCCCACCTCGACGCCTGGGCCGAGCACGCCGACGCCATCGGCCTGGCCGGGGGCCAGGTCGCCGAACTGGCGGCCCTCACGGCCGCGGCCCGCGAGCGGTGGCTCCGCGCCGATGAGGCCCGCAACGCCGCCCGCGCCGCCACGCTCGACCTGCGCAGCGCGGGCGAGGCCATGCACCGGGCCGGCGCGGCGATGATCGCCACCGTCCGCGCCCACGCGGAGACCGCCGGCGACCCCGCGGTGTACGCGCTCGCCCAGATTCCCCCCCCCGCGGCCCGCTCGCCCGTGCCCCCCCCCGGCCGCCCCTACCGCCCGCGCCCCGCGCTGCTGGCGACGGGCGAGGTGCTCCTGTCGTGGAAGTGCGACAACCCGCGCGGCGCGGGCGGGACGGTCTACGAGGTCCACCGCACCGTCATCCCGGCGACCCCCACGACCCCAACCCCCACAGGTTCCACGACCCCCACCCCCGCAAGCCGCACCCCCACAAGCCGAACCCATGCCGCGGACGCCCACGCCGCGACGGAGACGTTCCTCGGCGTGACAGGCACGCGCCGCTTCCTCGACGCCACACTCCCCGCCGGCTCGGCGACCGCCCTCTACCGCATCACCGCCGTCCGCTCCACCACCCGCGGCGAACCCGCCCTCTTCGTCATCAACCTCGGCGTCCGAGCCGCGGACGCCCCCCACGCCGCCGACCTCCACACCCTCCGCCGCGCGGCCTGAACCCCGACCCCCCGACGCCCTAAAACAGAGCACGAAGCGCAAGCGAGTGCCAGCCCTCATACGCCAGCACCACGCCTCTTTACCAAAATACCGGGTACACCCGCCACGCCCTCCCCGAAGCCACGGGCTCAAGTCAAAACGGTCACTCCGACCCTCGCCTCGGGTACGGCCGTGGGGCTGCTCGCCCGCAAACGATATACTGGATGCCATGGAACGCTACCCGGTTGGACTGGTGTTGCCACTTCGCGAGAAGGGCGAGTACTTCGCCGATGTGCGCGTTGTTCGCAGGTACCGAAACGACGAGGGCGAACAGATGATCGAGACGGAGATCGTTGCTCTGTCGAATGCCTATCGCGGTAATTTCGCAATTGGAACGAAGATCACTTTTCCAGAGGATGGCTTCATAGGCACGTTCGCGAACCCATGAGCCCAGCTCTAGCGACTAACCACTTTCACTGAAGGCAATGAGCGCCAAGGCCGCCCCGAGTACGCCCAACAAGTGGCCGGTTCGCGCCAGCACGCCACGCGTCAGCCGATCTTTGTCGGTTGTGTCTTTCGTTCCATCCGACAAGATAGCGGCGGGCGTTTTGAGCCAACGCAGCCAGAGTATCGCATCGGCTGCGACGCCTGCACCACCGGCGATCGGAAGTGCGATGCGACATGGAAACATGAAGCCATCAAGCGGAGGCGCGAGCGCCTTCCGTTCAGCCTCGTCCACCTGCGCGTACACGCGTTGACTCCTGTACACCCCCCAAGTGCGACCTTGCCCTGCCGGCAGAATTCCCGCACGAAGCGCATGGCGCAGAAGCGGCTTCAATGACGCATCAGGCTTCAAGTTCGACTTTGCGAGTACTTTGATTTCTATTGCTTCGCTTGCAGACACAGAAGAAGCATGGAAGCCGTGCGATGATGGATCATAACGAAGAATATAGCACAGATCGGCACCCGTGAGACCTCGGATTCTGGCAGTGAACTCGTCGAGCAGGTCTCCGCAGTTCTTGCAATCACACTTCGCGATCTCACGAAGCTGCTCCAGCTGCGTATCGCCAATCGCATGGCCAGGCTCGCCTGTTTCGCTTCTTACATCGAGACACGCGCCCGCAAGGAGTCCCAGCAACTGGGCAAAGTGCAAGTGTTGATCCTTGAAGAACCCCGGGGCTTGGTGCTCTCCTGCGATCACGGCGTATGGAGTCTTCGCAATCTTATCCTCGATGTCCTGCCGGCACGGAACAAGAACCACGACCTCGGAATGAGTCGCATCAGAACTGGTGTGGCGTCGCGCTGCCGACTTAGGGTAAGACACCGGCACGTCCTGCTCAGACCAACTCCATCCCCTTTTATAATGGTGCTTCTTGCAGATGTCATCAATGATCAGCGGCGTATCCCAACAGACGGCTTGCGCGGAAACGCTGCCACCCTGTCCGTCAGCCACCAGAACGCTCTTATCTGCCGGCATGATCGGTCTCGGGTGGCCATGTCCTGGGTAATCCCTGCTCAGCTTGACGCCACATTGCTCCGCAGGGGGACGCGTCAGGCTGAAGGCCGCAGTCTCATCCAATGACACGATCGCATTCACTGTCCAGTGCGGAAGCACATCGGCTTCAGAACGCCACTGCTGCGCCGCCAGGATTTCTTGAATCCTGGTCCATGATGGCGTATCATTTTCGATCATCGCGCGTATGACAGAGCAGATATCTCTCAGGGGATCCGAGACATTCCCTGCACGATCGCCCACCACGTGGAGACCTGTATACCGCAACCACCCGGTGAGGTATCGCAAGGCAAGCTCTGCAACTCTCGGAGACGACCAAGTCTCATCAGAAACCGCTTTCCGAGCCGCCGTCATACCAGTCTGCACGAACTTCTCGGTTGCGGACTCGCTGGGGTGCGGCTTGTTTTGATCCCGCCATCCACAGAACGCCGCTATCCTTGAGCGGTCCCACGCAATCCTGAACGCCCACGCTCGCGTGACGCCCTCTCGCCACGTGAATCTTCCTCGCCCACGAAGCTCCGGTCTCGCGCGAGCAACCTGGGCGATCTCAGATTCGTTCCAAGTTGGTCCTTGTTCATCCTCGAGCATCACAACTCGGGGAGCATCATCGAACGCCGAAAGACCACGAATCGCTTCTGGCCAGCGAAGACCATCGTTACGATTGGGGCCTGTGCGCATGATTGACACCCGGTTGAGTGCTTCATTGCGAAAATACACCGTGCGGACATCGGGGGAGACGAGATCGAGAAAACGATCCACAGCCTCCCGCACGACCTCGCGCTGCTCGCGCTCCGCTGCGGCGATCATCTCTGCTCGCCTCTCACCGTTCTCTAGATGAGCCACTGGATCCTTGCGCGGCCCTGTCGCTTTCCCCGGTTCACTCTGCCCAGTTGCGGCCTTCTCGTTGGGAGTATCGTCGCTCAGCGGAAGCGCTGCCGCGTCCTTGTACGTCTTCACGGCCTGAACTGCTCGACACAGAAGTTCGTTGTCAAGGCGATACACCATCGCAACCAGAAGCTGATAGGCCGGCAGTGCGTGCGCACGGCTGGCGAAAACTGCCAAATCAAATCCACCGCCCCACGCCCGTTGAACACGCCTGTCCACGTGTTCTGACTTCAGACTTCCGTCAAAGCGTGCAAGGTTATCGAGGTCGACCTTCGTTACCCCCGTCGCCTTATCCCATCCCGCGCACTGACGAGCTCTCTCCCGCTCCTTGTGGGGAAGTGCTTGCGACGACAACAGCCTCTTTAGGAGTTCTTCAACAACACCGGGGCCCCATGGGGCAATTACCGGCTCGATCCTGCGATCATCGAGCCCAAGCTTGCCGTCGGGCGCTCGAACACCCTCGGCACCCGCACCTTCGCCCCCTTGTACCAACTCGACATCCCCCATTCGAGGAACTCCTGTATGGCGCAGGCACCACAAACTCGGAAATCAGCCACCTGCGCTGTGCAGCAGTATACCGCACCCCGGGACTTCCCGGTGCCTGCGCTTACCAGCCGTGCTGGTCGCCGAGGACGTGAGCTGAACCCCTTCCGGGCTTGAAAGCGACCGCCGACAATTTCTGGGGGCGTTTCAGCCTGCGCCGAACCCCGGGGGTTCCTATCGCGCAAGGGAGCGGGACGAACAAAGGAGTACGTACATGGTCGCTCTCTCGCCCCGTATCCGGATCAGTCAATTTCCCTTGGCGCGTTCGACACGCCCTGCTTACGCTCCGCTCGCTGGCCGCTCGCTGAATCAGGCCTGGAAGTCGGAAGATGCCGCAGAGCGAAACGCACGGATGGGGCGGTTGCCTCTCGCCCAGATTCAGTTGGAACAGGCTAGGATCTACCGCGCGCGTAGCTGGGTCCGCTGGCCCCCGCTTTCGGACCCGCTCGCCACCGGCGAAGGGTGAACCACCGTCGGGGACATCGTGCCCCAAAGCACTCGCCGCCGGAATTGTTGACCTCAAGAAGCGGGCAACCTGTCCTCTCCGTGCGGCACCGCAATCTTCCGCCCTTCACTCCCCCGCGGCCTCCACCTCTCGCAGCCATCCCCTCCCCCTCCCCACCACCCCCACGGCCTCGACCACGATCCACACCTCCAGCCCCAGCATCAGCACGCTCACCACCAGCAGGTGCAGTTTCGCCGTGCCTCCCGCGTAGAACACCCCGATCAGTTCCGCGATCGCCCAGCCCGTCATCGCCAGCATGAAGACCATCGGCACGGCCGTCACCCAGACCGGCCGACGCTGGCGCACCAGCCACACCGTCACCACCAGCAGCGCGAGGCCCCCGAGCAACTGGTTCGTCGCCCCGAAGACGGGCCACAGCACAAGCCCGCCCATGCCCGCGCCCTCCCACCGGCGTGTCGGCACGTCGCTCAGGGCGAGCATCCCGGCCGAGAGGACGGCCAGCGCGGTCGCCCCCCACCGGTTCGAGAGCACGGGCACGCGCAGCGACGCCGCGCCCGTCGCCGGCCCCCCCCCGAAGAGTTCCATCAGCACGTACCGCTGGAGGCGGCAGGCCGAGTCGAGCGTCGTCGCGGCGAAGGAGGCCACGAAGACACCCATGATCGCCACCGCCAGGGCGTGGTTGATGCCGATCGTCTCGATCATGTTCGCCGAGCCGACGACGAACGGCGCGAGGTTCGCCGCGAGGCCTCGGTCCCCCCCCCACGTCGCGTAGTGGTGCAGCCACGCCTCGCGCCCGACCAGCCCCCCCGACGTCCCCAGCCCGATCCCCGCCGCGCACGCGAGGATGACGAGCACCGCCAGGAACCCCTCCGTCAGCATCGCCCCGTAGCCGACGTACTGCGCATCGGCCTCGCTGCGCAGTTGCCGGCTCGAGCACCCCGACGCCACCAGGCAGTGGAACCCGCTGATCGCTCCGCAGGCGATCGTCACGAACAGGAACGGCAGGAAACTCGGCACCTTCGCCCCTTCGGTGGCCGGGGCGGGCGTGAAGTTCACCGCATCCGCGACGATCTCCGGGCGCGATGCCGCCAGCCCGACCCCCAGCAGCCCCATCGCGATCAGCAGTTGCCACGAGTTGATGAAGTCCCGCGGCTGCAGGAGCGTCTGCACGGGCAGCACGCTGGCGATGAAGACATAGACCAGGAGCGCGAGCGTCCACACCGCCACCGGCGAGATCACCGCCGTCAGCCACGACGGCAGCAGCGCGACACCCTCCGGGTTCTCGACCGTCGCCCACGGGATCGACGCCGACCACGCGATGGTGCCGTACATCAGCCCCACGGCGATCAGCGTGCCGAGGATGAGGTTGCCGCCGCGCCGCACCCAAACCCCCAGGCCAACCGCGATCGGGATCTGCAGCCACACGGGCGCGACGCTCGACGGGTACAACTTGAAGACCGTCGCGATCACCAGCCCGAAGACCGCCAGCACGATCCACAGCCCGACCACGACGACCAGCAGGAAGAGCAGCCGCACCCGCGCGTTCACCACCGACCCCGCCAGGTCCGCGATCGTCCGCCCCCGGTTGCGCATCGAGACGATCAGCGATCCGAAGTCGTGGACCGCCCCCATGACGATCGACCCCACCAGCACCCAGACCAGCGCGGGCACCCATCCCCACACCACCGCGATCGCAGGCCCGACGATCGGCCCAGTCCCCGCGATGCTCGTGAAGTGGTGGCCGAAGACCAGGTCCCGGTGGCTGGGGACGAAGTCGATGCCGTCGTTGACCTCGATCGAGGGCGCGGTGCGTTCCGGCTCGACCCGGAAGATGCGGCGGGCGAGGTACCGGCCGTAGGTGTGGTAGGCCACGAGGTAAAGGACGAATGTTCCGGCCGCAATGATGACGGTGGCCATCTGGGACTCCGGGGTCGGAAGCCGGACTGCCGCCGCCCGGACGGCATGATACTGGCCGGATGGGGCTTTGCGCTGGCGTCCGCGGCGGTTAGACTCAGGGGATTCCGCCCGGAACCCACTCACCCATGCCGCCACATCTGCTGAATCGTGCGGGGCCGAGGAGCGTGGCGCTCGAGACGACGCTGCTTGCGCACGGCGTGCCGCGTGGCGAAGGGCCGGGACTGGCCGAACGGCTCGCCGACATCGTCCGCGAGCAGGGCGCGGAGCCGGCGTTCGTCGGCGTGTACGCGGGCGTGCCGACGGTCGGCCTCACCGACGCGGAACTGGCCGAGATTCTCGGCGCCGACGACGTGCCCAAACTCAACACCGCCAATCTCGGCATCGCCCTGCACCGCGGCACGCACGGCGCGACCACCGTCAGCACAACCCTCGAACTCGCGGCCGCGGCGGGCGTGCGCGTCTTCGCCACCGGCGGCATCGGCGGCGTCCACCACGGTTACCACATGCTTCCCGATGTGTCGTCGGACCTGCACGCCCTGGCGCGCCACCCGGTCGCGGTCGTGGCGAGCGGCGTGAAGTCGATCCTCGACGTGCCCGCGACCCGCGAGGTGCTCGAAACCCTCGGCGTCACCGTCGTCGGCTACGCCACCGACCGCTTCCCCGCCTTCTACATGCGCGACGGCGGCGCGAGCGTGGACGGACGGTTCGACTCCGAAGACGACCTTGCCGCCTACCTCGCCTCCGAGTTGCCGCGCCGCCCCTGCGCCGTCCTCGTCTGCAACCCGGTGCCGAGCGAACTCGAGATCGCCCGGGCCGACTGGACCCGCTGGATGGCCGCGGCACAGAAGCGGGCGGCCGGCGCGGGCGGCCGATCGCTCACCCCAGTGATGCTCGAAGCCCTCCACGAGGTATCCAGCGGGGCGACGCTCCGGGCAAACCTTGGGCTGGTAGATTCGAACGCCCGTCTCGCCGGGGCCGTCGCGGCGCGCATGGCGTTGTCGAGCAAGGCCTTGGGAACTTGGGCAACCTCGGTTTGACGGAATCTTGTCGGGAACCGAACCGCGCAAAATTTGTCCGGTTCCCCCCATTCGCTACCATGCTGGACGCTCGAACGCCCGTGCTCGGGTCGCGGTTTCCCCGCCCTGCCCGACCGGCCTGAAGCAGTCTTCGTACCGGGTCGTTGGGGGAGATCGAGAGACCCGCCGACCCCGATCGCACGAATGCCCGCGGCCGCGCCGAGCGTCGGCGCTCGCGGGCGGACCCGAACGGCACACACCTCGAAGGAGCCAGAAGTCATGACCACGGCGAAGCGGATCGCCATCGTCGTCGCGGCCTGCGGGATCGCGGGCGCAGCGTGCGCGCAGGACAGCATCTCCAAACACAAGGCCCTCCCCGGCGATGCCCCCGGCGCATGGGAAGCAGCCGAGACCTGCAACGAGTTCGTCCTCGACCTCGTCGACCTCACCGGCTCCTGGGGCACCATGTTCAAGGCCGGCCCGCTGCTCAAGTCCCACAAGGCCCAGGCCAACTTTTACAACAACCTGCTCAGTGCGCAGGCCGTCAGCCGCGACCTCCGTTCGGTCTCCGGCTTCCCCGCCTCGTCGTATGCAGTGTGGTCGCAGCCCGGCCAGGGCGTGCACGGCCAGAACAACGATGCGCCCGGCAGCATCAGCCCCACCGGCGACAACTTCCAGTTCGCCGCGGCGTTCGCCGAGTTCGGCGGCAGTTACAACGGCATTTCGTCGGCCGTCGTGAACTACAAGGGCGACGACCCCACGCGGCTGTACGTCAAGGCCGTCCACGCCGCGTCCAACGGCTCCTTCGACGGCGCGAACCTCTCCCAGTTCGGCTTCGGCGGCATCGACGCCCACGGCAACCTCGCCTTCCGCGGCGACGGCTCGGGCACCTCCGGCGCGACCCGACTCACCGGCAACAACCTCTTCCGCGTCTCCACCCTCGCCCGTACCTGTGGCGTGCTCAACGTCATCGACAGCAACGGCGGGTCCGACGCGGGGACCACCGCCCACCTCTTGGTCAACGTCGGCGACACCTACAGCACGCCCGGCGTCATCCCGCAGAGCGTCGCCGGAAGGCCGCTGCTGATCGGCACCAACTTCCTCCAGCAGTACGTCTATGAGTCCGCCGCCGGCGTGCTCTCCTTCACGTCGTCGCACCTCCAAGGCGCGCCGGACCACCGCGGCACGGTCGGCTTCACCAAGCGGCCGTGGTTCAACATCGCGGGTTCGGCCGGCACCGTCGGCTTCCTCGTCCGCAGCGCAGCGAATCGAACGGAGTCGCTGTCGGTCGTGAACGTGGACGCCAACGGAAACCCGCTCCTCCCGGGTGTCGTTCTCATGAACCCCGCCTCGCAGACCGGCGGCGGCTCGATCACCGACAACGACGACGGCTTCACCATCACCTCCGCGGGCGAGTGGCTGTGGGGCAACACGCAGAGCCAGGTCCCCTTCCGCGGCGGAACCGGACAGGTCGCCCTCTCCGTCACGGGCCAGGGACACCGCCTCGTCGCCGCTCAGGCCTACGACAACGTCACCGCCGGCTCGGACGACACGCCCACCAACGCCATCATCGTCGCCCGCCACGACCCGTCCACCGGCGCGACGCAGTGGACGCTCGCAGCCTACTTCGACGCCATCGCCGCCAAGGGCAAGGTGATCAAGGACGGCCCCGGCGGCAGCGCGGTCGGCCGACTCGCGGGCCTCTACGAGGTCACCGGCGGCTCGCCCCTCGGACCTTCCATCTCCTCGCCCGCCTTCGATTGCGCCGGCAACATCTACTTCATCGCCGCCGCCGAACTCTTCGGCTCTGGCGGCTCCGACTTCGACGTCTGCCTCGTCCGCGCCGTGTACGACCCCGCCTCCTTCAAGTACGAACTCGAACTCCTGATGACCACCGGTGACATCTTCGTCGGCGCGAACTCGGCGACGCCCTACATGATCACCTTTCTCTCGATCGCCGACAGCAACTCCATCGACTCCTCCACCATCTATTCCGGCAACGTCATGGAGGACTGCTGGGGCGGCGTCTCTCCGCAGGACCTCCAAGGCTCGACCGACCCCCGCGCTCTCGGCGGCCTCATCGTCAACGCCCGCGTCACCTACGACAGCAACGGCGACGGCGCCTTCGACAACACGACCGACGAGAACTACCGCGTCGCCTTCTTCATCGGCGCCGGCGCGGTCGTCGAGGACGACTGCTACGCCGACTGCAACGGCGACACCGTCATCAACTCGCTCGACTTCCTCTGCTTCCTCAATCTCTACGTCGCGCAGGATCCGAAGGCCGACTGCAACGGCGATACCGTCGTGAACTCTCTCGACTTCCTCTGCTTCCTCAACGCCTATAACGCGGGCTGCCCGTGATCGGGGCGACCCGGAACGTCTGAACACGAGCCCCCGTCGAGAGGCGGGGGCTTGTCTTTGCCCAAGCGTCCGTAGAATCGAGTGCCCCACCGCTCGGGTCGGGGGTTTGGAGCGTCACGATGCGGAAAGCCGCCGCGTTTCTGATGATTGCCTGCGTGTTGCCCCTCGGCGCACGAGCGCAATGGGACCCGAACAACGGCCAGTGGCGCACCTCCGACCCCGCCCACGTCCGCGTCATGACGTGGAACGTTCGCGACGCCATCTGCTCGACCTCGAACCGCAAGCAGGAGCAGCACGGCAACTGGCACGCCGTCGTCTGCATCGTGGCCTCACTCCGGCCCGACGTTCTCATCCTCCAGGAGACAGGCGACAACAGCGGCAACGGCACCGGCTCGGGCGCCGATTCCGTCGCCGACCTTGCCACCACGCTCGACCTCTTCATGAACGGCGGCGCGGACCCCTTCGTCGGCGGACAGGTCACCTCCTACGTCCGCAAGTACGCCCCCGACTACGACCTGCCCCACGTCTTCGTCAGCACGATCACCGACGGGTTCAACCGCAACGTCATCCTCAGCCGCTTCCCCTTCGCCGACCTCAACGGCGACGGCAAGGCCGTCTATTCCGACATCCCCTTCAAGCAGGCCGACGGCTGCTCCAACGCGGGCACCGGAGGCATCCGAGGCTTCCAGCACGCCGAGATCGACCTCCCCGACGACACCTACGCCGGCGATCTCGTCATCGGCAACAGCCACCTCAAGGCCGGCAGCACCCAGAGCGACAAGGACGACCGCGCCATCGCAGCCGACAAGGCCGCGTACATCATCTACTACTGGTACGCCGGCGCGGGAACCTCCACGCCCGATCCCAACAACAAGATCTCCGACAACCCGCCCGCCACCAGCGTCCTCTCCGCCGATTCCGTCGTCATCTGGGGTGGCGACTGGAACGAGGACGAGGTCAAGAACGGCGGCTACCGAGGGCCCGCCGACCGCATGGTGCAGGGTTGCGCCGCGGGCGGGTCGGACGGCACCGACCGCGACACGACCGACGCCACCTACGACGCCGCCGCCGAGTTCTTCTCCGGCAACACGAGCACCTTCTCCACCAGCAAACTCGACTATCTGGCGTGGTGGGACAGCGTCGCCTCGCCCGCGCGCATGGTCATCTTCAACTCCTCGCCCATTCCAAGCGGCAAGTATCCCCCCGAACTCCTCAACTATCCCAACCCGGTCCTCGCCAGCGGCGCGGCCTCCGACCACCGACCCGTGATCGTTGACTTCATCCTTCCGCTCGCCGAGCCTGAGCCGCCGGGCGACTTCGATCTCGTTTTCCCCGGCGACGGCGCGACCGACGTTTCTCGTCTTGCGACTCTCAGTTGGAACGCCTCGTCGAACGCTGAAACCTACACCGTCCGTGTCGCCACCGATCCGACCATGACGGACCTCGTCGTGGACGAGGCCGACCTGACCGATACTTCGTACCCGTTGCAGGCCGGCCAACTCCAGCCCTGCACAACCTACTACTGGGGCGTCACCGCCTTCAACGCCTCCGGCGAGCGCGACTCGACGCCGCACCCCGCCGCCTTCGAGACCCACGGTGTCGCCGACATGAACGACGACGGCAGGTACGACACGCTCGACTTCCTCGTCTTCCTCAACTATTTCGCGGGCGGCCACCCCGAGGCCGACCTCAACCTCGACGGCAAGGTGGACACCCTCGACTTCCTCTTCTTCCTCAACAACTGGACCGCGGGCTGCTGAGCACGCTCACGCCTCGCCGCGCCGCCCGCGCAACAGCACGATCAACGCCGGTCCGCCGATGATCGCTGTCAGCACGCCCAGGGGCATCCGCCCGCCGCCGAGGTCGATCAGGGCGATCAGCGCATCCCCTGCCACGATGATCGCCGCGCCCGCCAGCGCGGAGCCGACGACCAACGTGCGGTGCCCCGGCCCCGCCGCCAGGCGCACCACGTGCGGGCAGACCAGCCCGACGAACCCGATCGGCCCCGCAAGGTACACCGACGCCGCCGACAGCACGCCTGACGCGACGAACAGCCCCAGCCGCAGCGCGCCCAGCGGCACGCCCAGCGAACGCGCCTCGTCGTCGCTCGCGCTCGCGGCGTCCATGGCGGGTCCGCCCCACGCCCCGAACGCCACCGCGCCGACCGCGATCGCCCCGGTCACGATCACGGACGCGCGGCTCACGTCGTCGCTGATCGCGCCCACCAGCCACCGCCCCGTCGCCTGCCCGCGATCCGGCAGCAGGTACTGCACGAACATCGTGCCCCCGGCGCACATCACGCCGACGATCACGCCGATGAGAATGAGCGAGACCGGCTCGATGACCCCGCGACGCTGCCCGAGCGCATACACGACCGCCAGCGCAAGCAGCGCGCCCGCGAGCGCGGCCGGCGCCTGCGCCAGGCTCTGGTGCGCGACGCCGTGCCCGGCAACGAACCCCGCGTACACCGCCACCATCGCGCCAAGCCCGGCCCCCGACGCCAGCCCGAGCAGGTCCGGCGACGCCAGCGGATTGCGCAGCAGCGACTGGAGCAGCACGCCCGCGACCGCCAGCGACGCCCCTACCACCACTCCGCACGCCGCACGGTCCAGGCGGAGCGACCAGACGGCCGCCGAGTCCGGCCACGTCAGCCCGGCCGACCCCGCGCCGAGGCGAAACGCCACCGCCGCGAGCGCGAGCAGCGCGAGCACGATCAGCGTGGCCCATTGACGCGGTCGCATGACTGGTGGAGCCTATCGACCCGCGGGCGAGGGCGGGGTCTATCATGCCGACCCCGCGCCGGAACGCCCCCGGCAGACCCACACCGATCGGAGATGCGCGTGTCCAACACCTTCACCTGCCGACTCGTCACGCCGACGCAGAAACTCGTCGACGAGGCCGTGACCTACGCCTCCGTCCCCGCCTGGGACGGCCTCTTCGGCGTCCTCCCCCGGCGCGCCCCGCTCATGGCCCGGCTCGGCCTGGGCGAACTCTCGCTCACCTTCCCGCAGTCCGGGTCCGCCGCGGGGGGAAGCCGGTCGTACCTCGTCGACGGCGGGTTCGTGCAGATGGCGGGCGACACGCTGACGGTGCTGGCCGACCGCGCCATCCCCACCGAAACGCTCACCGAAGCCGAGGCCCAGGCCGAACTGGCGGAGGCCGAAGCGCGGACAGTCCCCGCCGATGCCCCCGACCGCGAGGCCCAGTTGCAGCGTCTCCGCGCCGACAAGGCCCGTGCCCGTCTCAAACTGCGCCTGGCGCAGGCCGCTCGCGGCCGCGGCATCTAAGCCCGGCGGCGTCGTGACGCGATGAGGGCAACCCAAGCGAACGGCGCAACGACTCCCGGCGCGGGGATCGGGCGCACTCGGAACTGGCTCTCGATGCAGGCGTTGCAGGTGCCGTGCGACCACGGGAAGTAGCCGAACGACGTGTTGCCTCCCACCTGCTCCGAGAACGACTCCCAGTGCAGGATGTACGACCCCGGGTTGAGGACGCCGCTGAACGGGATCGTCTCGCTCCAGTCGCCGACGCCGAGGATCGAGTGCCGGAACTCGTTGACGAGGTACGTGCCGCCCGACACGTCGAACAGCGACTGCTCCGCCCAGACCTGGCTGAACGAGCCGTTGGCGTCCGACACCCCGCCCCAGCCCAGGTCCCACTCCCAGATCATCGGCGTCGAGACCGTGAAGTGAATGGTCGAACGCGCGAGCGCATCCGCGTTCTCCCACGTGTTGGGTCCGATGTTCGAGGCGTACACGGCGGCCGACGTGCAGGCGGTGAGATCGACCTGATGGAAGGTGCCGAAGATGCCCGGGCTGGACGGGCTGTAGGCCGCGCCGTCCTTCGCCCACGCGTTCCCCTCGAAGCCGTTGTGCGAGAGCCATCGATCCTCGTAGAGCAGCACGTCGTTGCCGGAGAAGTCGGTTTGAAGCCCGTTGTTGTTCGTCGAGTTCACCTCCATCACGACCTTGGCGCGGTGCTCGGCGTAGGTCAGCGTGGCCTGCCCGTGCGCGGCCCCGGCGAGGAGGGCGAGGGCGGCGAGGGCGGCTGGGCGTCCGGCGATGGTGAGCGGCTGCATGGGGTTCTCCGAGTGATGGTTGCGATGGGCGGCCGATCCGCCCGCGAGGGACTTGGCGCGGGGAGGCCGGGTCTATCACCCCCGCGCACGACTCAGCCGCCCCCGGCCCATCGCGCACGAAAAAGCCGGGGGTCGCCCCCCGGCTCGGTGAACCCCGGATTGTGCGATCGTCAGGCGGCCAGGGCGAGGCCCTGCTGCCCGTTCTGCTGCCCGCCCTGGGCGGCGAAGGGGACGACGAACTGCTCGCACGGCTCGCCGGCGATGTCGCCGCGGTAGGGGGTGATGATGTAGGTGGCCTGGGCGGTGCCGACGGGGATGGTCTCGTCGGTGAAGGACTTGAGGCCGGTGGTGCCGAGGAGCCTGAAGGTCTGCTCGTTGTCGAGTCGGCGTTCGATCTTGAAGTACGCGCCGGTGCTGTTGGCGGCGTTGTCGGCCTTCCATCGGATGTCGATGAAGCCGCGGTTGTTGATGGAGGTGGCGATGTCGGTGGGCGTGCCGGGGGGGCCGAGGGGTGAGGGCTGCGCGGGCGGGGGCACGTCGGCCTCGGCGTAGACGGAGGGGTCGTCGGTGGTCTCGGCGTAGGCCTTGATGGTCTTGATGAGGTCCGCGCCGTAGCCGCGGAGGCTGCCGGCGGCGTCGTTGAGGAGGAGGGTTTTGCTCTTGCTCTCGTTGCGGGCGGTCTGTGCGTTCTGATATGCGGATCGCGCCGCCGCGGTGCGTGAGAGGAGTTGCGTGACCTGCGGGAGCGTCAGGCCGATGGCGGCGGGGTTGGCGGTCCAGACGGGGATGCGCTGCTCGAACCACTCGATCATGCGGATTGTGGAAGGCGGAAGCACGGCCATGGGACGCTCCTTTCTTTGCTCGTTGCGCGTGCCCTCGCTCGAGCGCACGCGCGTGCCCCGGCACGCGCCGGGATGAGGGAGCGTCGGCATGATGGGGTGGCGGCTTTGGCGAAAGTCGGGAAGTTGGTTGCATCCGCGGCCCCGGAACTGGGAGATCGGCGATCGGGAACCGCCCGTCCGCCGTCGAGGCGGGCCATCCTCCGGGCCGCCACGCCCGCCGGAGGGATCCCTGGGAGGTGGTCTTTCCCGGCAGTGCCAATAGAAATGCCGCAGGCCGGGGGTGCGGGCTGCGGCGGTCGCCTGTCGGCGGTGCCTGCGATTTCTCTTGTTGCGTGAAACCGCGGGCCGGGATCGATTACACTGACCGCAATGTACACTTGAACCGATAGTGAGTCAAGGATCGTCATGCAGCTATTTCGGTCTGGATCTCGATGCTTCGAGCCACCGCCGGAGGAACGGGCTCGCCGTCCCGCTGAAGCCCCTCGATGTGAAACTGGATCGCTTCCCTGATGAGGTCCGCGACTTCTTCCGCCGTGTCTCCGACCGCCACGCACCCCGGAAGGTCCGGCACGAACGCGCCGTAGCCGTCCTTCCCCTTCTCGATCACGACGGTATACCTAACCTGCTTCATGTCGCGGTTCTTCAATCCCGGCCTGACGGAGAACGCTCCGAAGCGTGCCCGGTGGCAACTCCTTCGATAGCTTCCCTGCTACGGTAACCTTGCCCGCCTTGGTCGGGTGCTTGAACTGCCGGTGGCTGCCTCGTGTCGCCACGAGGCACCAGCCATCGTCTTCGATCAAGCGTATGACCTCTCGCGCATTCAAGTGTAATCGATCCCGGCCTGCGAGCAACCCGCAACCTGCCCCAACTCTGCGGCACTCCGGATGAGGCAGCCTTGACGTCGGGAAATGGTACCGCTAGCCTGGGACGAAATCAAGAGTGCCATAGAGGCACGTAGTGCCCAGAGTAGGTGCAGGAATGCTTGATTTGCTGGCTTGGCGTGCTATGCTGCCGGAACGAACAAAAACCCCCCTCCGCTTGAACGGAAGGGGGGTTCAACCATCGGGGCGGCTGGTGCCGGGCACCCAACGGGCCATACACCCTGTTGTTCGGGGTTCGACTCCCCGCCGCTCCAGTATATCGGCGCGCCCCCTCCGGGCAAGCCCAGACTGGAGGTCATGTGAGTACTACCCGGCACGTCATCGGCTTTGACATCGGCTCGAACTCGGTGGGATCGGTCTGGATCGATCGGAAGGCGGGCGGGATCACCGCCGGCGTCTCGGTCTTCCCGGCGGGGGTGGACGAATCCGATGACAAGCGGGGCGACCCGAAGAACGCCAAGCGGCGGATGACGCGGCGGACGCGGATCACGCTCGCCCGGCGGTCGCAGCGCAAGCGTGAACTGCGCCTGAAGCTGATCGAGGCCGGTCTGCTTCCCGGGACCGAGGCGGAGTTCAAGACACTCCTCGAAACAACGGACCCCTGGGAGCTTCGCCGCAAGGGCCTCGACGAGCCTTTGACGCCGTTCGAGTTCGGGCGCGTGCTGCTCCACCTTGCGCAGCGGCGGGGAGCGCTCGGCCTGCACGTGCCCGATCCGAGCGAGGAGGAGGCCGATGCCGACGAAGCCGCGCAGGACGACGGCAAGGTCAAGGCGGCCATCGGCGCGGTCCGCGCGAAGATGATCGAGAAGAACGCCCGCACGTTCGGCGAGTTCATCTGCATGGTGCGAGCGGAGCGCGTCACCCCCATCACGACAGCCGACAAACGCCGCGCCGACGAGCGGAAGGGTCCGCGCGAGTGGCGTAAGGCCGTCCGCAACAAGGCAGCGTCGTACGAGCACTGCGCCGATCGGCCCATGATCCGTGATGAGTTCGCGAGGCTATGGGATGCCCAAAGCCGCCTCCGCGGCGAGACCGCGAGGCTCCTCACGCCCGAACTTCGCCTCGCCCTCGACGACGAATCCGGCGATGCAATCTGGAGGCACAAGGGCCTGCTCTTCGGCCAGCGCCGCCAGTCGTGGGACCTGGGCACGCTCGGCCGCTGCAACCTCCACCCGGAGGAGCGGTGCGTTCCCCACGCGGACATGGACGCCTCTCGCTACCTCGTCGTCGAGACGGTGAACAATCTCAAGATCATCGAGCGCGGCAAGGAGGCTCGCCCCCTCACGCCCGAGGAGCGTGCGAAGATCAAAGCCTTTCTGAGCGGCCCGCTCGGCATGGAGAAGGGACGGAAGAAGAAGGGCGACACCGGGCCGCCTGCCGATCGGCCCAAGCGCACCGTCAGCGTGACCGACCTCCGGAACTTCATGGGCACGACGAAGGACGGCTGGGGCCGCGCCTCGAAGACCTCGCGCTTCCGCTTCAACATCGAGAAAGACGAGGACCGCGCCATCAACACCGACTGGTTCAGCCGCGAGATCATCCACGGCGCGGTCACTGCCGAGCGATGGGCGGCGATGCCGGAGCGTGTCCGCGAGGGCCTGAACCGGGCGATCCTCAAGTTCGACCCGGACCAGGAGGAGGACGCTGCAAAGCTCCGCGCGGGCGTCATGGACTGGGCCGGGCTGTCGAAGGCCCAGGCAGATGCGCTCGTCGCCGCGTGGAAGACGCGCCCCAAGCCCGACGCCAAACGCCTGAGCATGAGCCGCCGCGCCGTGCGCAACCTCCTCACCCTCATGGATCGCGCCGAGCCGTGGCCCGATCCAAACCGTCCCGGCCAGACGCGATGGTTGACCCAGATCGAGGCGCGTAAGCTGCTCGCGGGCGATGGCGACTTCAAGGACCGGACGACAGGAGAGCCCTTCGACGACATCACACGCCGTCGCTACGCCACAGGCGCGAAGGGCGCGACCGCCCGCGACCGCTACTACATGGGCAAGCACGTCCTTCTTCGGGACGGCAAGCCCGTCATTGACCGCGAGACCGGCGAGCCTCTCGCCGAACCGCCGCCCGCCCCACTCATCGGCAACCCCGTCGTCCGGAAGGCCATCCACGAGGTCCGCCGCCATCTGGTTGAGTACATGAAGACCTTCGGCCGCAAGCCCGACGAGGTCTACATCGAACTCGCCCGCGAGGCGAAGATGGGCAAGAAGGACGCCGACCGGCTCCTCTTCAAGAACCGCCTGCGCAACCGCATCCGGAACAACATCATCCACGAACTCGACCTCGACTCGCAGACCGCGACGCAGCAGCGCGCCGCCGTCGTTCGCGTCATCCTCTGCGTGCAGCAGGGCGGCGTCTGCCCGCTCTGCGGCCAGAGCGGACTGACTTCGCGCTTGGCGGCTGCCGGGCAGGAGTGCGAAGTCGCGCACATCATCCCCCGCGCCAGCGGAGGCCACAACGGCCTCTCGAACATCGTCCTTGCGCACGAGAAGTGCAACCGCGAGATGGGCCGGCGCACGCCCCGCCAGTACTGGTCCGACGGCCCCGGCTTTGAGCAGGGCATGGTGTGGGTCGAGGGCATCTACGGCGACGTCCAGCGCCCCAAACCATCCGAGTGGAAGAGCGCAACCGGCGATGCGCTCTGGGCGTGCTACTTCACCGAGCGCGACGACACCGCCAAGATCGAGCAGTTCAAGAAGGACGTCAAGGACATCCAGGAGATGACCGCGCGGCAGGAGGCTGCCACCAAGTACGCCGCCCGGCAGGTCATGGCCTACCTCGCCGATGCGCTCTACGGCGGCAAGGGCCTCCCCGAACGGGCAACCGGCAGCGGCGACGAGAGCGACAAGCGTCGGATCTTCGCCACGGACGGCCTCTGGACCAGCCGTCTGCGCCGCGAGTGGGGACTCTTCTTCGACCCCCACGACGCCCGTTCGCAGGGCCTGAGCAACGACGAGGAGCGGGAGCGCAAGGAAAAGAACCGCGGCGATCACCGCCACCACGCTATCGACGCCGTCGTCATCGCCCTTTGCACGCAACAGGTCCGGAACGCCTGGGAGGAACGGGAGAAGCGGGCCGACAGGGAGGGCATCAACTCGGCCGACGACGAGAAGATGGAGAACTACCGCCGATTGCACCCGATCGATCCGCCAGAGCCGTTCAAGACTCGGGAGGACTTCCGCGAAGCGATCCGCCGCGCCGTCTTCGGCGACGACGGGAGCCTCCGGCCCATCTGCCACCGCCCCGTCAAGCGCAAACTCATCGGCGCGCTGCACGAGGAGACCCTCTTCGGCCCGGTTCTCGACAAGGCGGGCAATCTCACGGGCAACTACACCGCCAAGAAGAGCGTGCTCGCGCTCGACCCGAACCACCTGCGGCTCCCGCGCCCGGAGACCGAGAAGAAGGCCGTCGAACGCCTCGCCAGGCGGCGCATGCAAGAGAAGGGCGAGGACGAACGGTCGGCCCGAAAGTGGGCACGCGGCATCGTCGCCTCACCCGCCTATACGCCCGCGATCGTCGATCCGCCGCCGCGCAAGAGCGGGATCGTCCGCGACGCCACGCTCCGGCGCCGACTCCGTGCCTGCCTCGAAGAGGCGGGCCTGGACCCCGACAGCTTCTCCGCCAATCAGGTCAAGAAACTCTACGATGCGGGCGGGTTTCGACAGGCGTCGGGAGTGCCCATCCACTCCGTGGTCCTCCTGCGGACCATGAACGATCCCGTCGTCATCGACCGCAAGCGGCCGGACTACTCGACGGGGCGGATGCGCCGCGACGGCGATCCGTCCTCGAAGCGGGCCTACGTCGGCGGCAACAACCACCACGTCGAGATCCGCGTCGATGAGAAGGGCAACTGGACCGGCGAGATCGTCTCCGCCTTCGAGGCGGCGCAGCGAAAGCTCGCGAGGCTTCGCGCCCTGCGCGAGGCCCGCATCCCGAAGCCCGATGAGTTCCGCAAACTCCCCAAGGCTGAGCGCCGCAGACACACCCCCGTCCTCCGCGCAATCGAGGAAGCGCACCCGATTGTTGACCGACGCGACGACGAAGCCAGGGGCGGCCGCTTCGTCATGAGTCTTGCCGAGGGCGAGATGCTGCACATGAAGCACAAGGGGACCGGTGAGGTCGGCTACTTCGTCGTCGCCAAGCTCGACAAGCCCCGCACCGTCGTTCTCGTGCCGCACTGGGACGCGCGAGCCGCCACGGAGCGGAAGGACGCCGAGGGCAACAAGGTCCCCGATTCGAAGCGCGAGCAGTTCTCGGTGACGCCATCCGACCTCAAGGCCCTCGCCCCCCCCGGCCGCGACCACGCGGTCAAAGTCCGGGTCAGCCCCCTCGGCGTCGTCACCATCCTCGAAAAGGATTGATCCGGCCCCCCCAATCCGTTCCAATGTCGTCGGGAGGCGTGCGTGATCCGCCGAACCGTCGAGATCAGCCGTGAGCCGTGCCACCTCGCCGTCCGCGACGGCCAGTTGCTCATCCTCCGCCGCGAGGAGCCTCCCCGCCGCCTCCCAGCGCACCCCCTCAATCTCGCCGCGTCGATCCCGCTTGAGGACCTCGGCGTCCTCATGGTGGACGAGCGGGAGACGACCTACACGCACTCCGTCCTTGCCCAGCTTGCCGAGCACGGCACGGCCCTCGTCGTCTGCGGCCGCGACCACGCGCCGTGCGGCATGTACCTGCCTCTCTCGACGAACACGAACATCCTGTCCCGACTGGACGCCCAACTGGCCGCGACCAAGCCGGTCCGCAAGCGGCTCTGGTCGGCGATCGTCGCGGCGAAGATCCGCGCTCAGGCCGCGAACCTGCCGCACGCACCGGCGGTCCGCTCGCGGCTCCTCTCGCTGGCGCGTCGGGTTCGCAGCGGCGACCCCGATAACACCGAGGCCCACGCCGCGCGGCTGTACTGGCCGGCCATGTTCAACGACCTTCGGGCGGTCGAGTCGCCCTTCCGCCGCCGACCGGGTGAGCCGGACGCCACGCCCCCCAACAACCTGCTGGACTACGGGTACGCCGCGCTGCGTGCCGCGGTGGCGAGGGCGATTGTCTCGGCCGGCCTTCTGCCGGCGCTCGGCATCCGGCACCACCACCGGGCCAACCCCTTCTGTCTCGCGGACGACCTCGTGGAGCCGCTCCGGCCGCTCGTGGACGCCCGGGCCAGGACGCTCGCGGCCGAAGGCCGGCTCTGGCTCGACCAGCCGACGAAGGCTGAACTCCTTCTGCTCCTGACCGCGACCGTGCGGATGGAGGACCGATCCGGGCCTCTTCAGGTGGCCGCGACTGCGTACGCCGCGTCGTTTGCGCGGGCGTTGGAGGGTGGCCCGGACCTGCTTGAGATACCCGTCCGGGCGGATCAGCGGGCAGCCCCAACCGGTGGGGCGGGGGACTCTGCGGCCGCGGACGGCGATCGTGAGGCGGACGACGGATGCACCTGAGCGGGTATCGATTCATGTGGGTCGTGGCGATGTTCGATCTGCCGGTGGACTCGAAGCAGGCCCGACGCCAGTACGCCCAGTTCCGCAAGGCCCTCCTCAAGGACGGCTTCGCCATGATGCAGTTCAGCGTCTACATCCGCCACTGCGCCAGCCGGGAGAACGCCGAGGTCCACATGGGGAGGGTGCAGGCCGCCGTGCCGCTGGAGGGGGAGGTCCGAGTGCTGACGATCACGGACAAGCAGTTCGAGCGGATGCGCGTTTTCTGGGGCAAAGTCCGACAGCCCCCCGAGCCGGCGCCCGCCCAACTGGAGCTTTTCTGATGGGACATGCCGCGCAACCCCTGCATTGGCAGGGGTTTAGGGCGGGTCTAGTGTAATCGATCCCGGCCCGCGAGCAACCCGCAACACGGCCCGGTGAACTGCACGCGCACGAGAGAGTGTAATCGATCCCGGCCCGCGAGCAACCCGCAACACACTCCACGCGCTGAAGCCGATGAGGCCAGTGTAATCGATCCCGGCCCGCGAGCAACCCGCAACCGCAGCGTCTGGTTCAGCGCGGCGATGTCCAGTGTAATCGATCCCGGCCCGCGAGCAACCCGCAACTCGATCGACCGCACCGACTTCGCCACGTCGAGTGTAATCGATCCCGGCCCGCGAGCAACCCGCAACCGGTCCTCGCCGATCGCCGCGAGCATCTCGAGTGTAATCGATCCCGGCCCGCGAGCAACCCGCAACCGATCTCGACCGATCAGGCCGCGGCCTACAGTGTAATCGATCCCGGCCCGCGAGCAACCCGCAACTCTGGGAGGGTTACGGCAGCGCGCTCGTGAGTGTAATCGATCCCGGCCCGCGAGCAACCCGCAACTCGTGGAGGAGCACCCGGAGGGGTGCATGAGTGTAATCGATCCCGGCCCGCGAGCAACCCGCAACGAGCGATGGCCGCTACCGCGATGCAGGCGGAGTGTAATCGATCCCGGCCCGCGAGCAACCCGCAACCGCACCCAACAATCTCTGCGGTCGGAGTAGAGTGTAATCGATCCCGGCCCGCGAGCAACCCGCAACCGGTCTCGTGGGCTTGACAAACACCGATAAGTGTAATCGATCCCGGCCCGCGAGCAACCCGCAACTTGCCGCCGCGAACACCTACGGGTACGGGAGTGTAATCGATCCCGGCCCGCGAGCAACCCGCAACAGATGGTCGAGAGAGCGCGGGGAGCGCGGAGTGTAATCGATCCCGGCCCGCGAGCAACCCGCAACTCCGCGACGCGGACCTCCGCGACGCGGACCAGTGTAATCGATCCCGGCCCGCGAGCAACCCGCAACCCCGCGGTATCACGGAGCCGGACATGCCAGAGTGTAATCGATCCCGGCCCGCGAGCAACCCGCAACAGGCCATGCGCGGGGTGGTGCGCGGCGCGGAGTGTAATCGATCCCGGCCCGCGAGCAACCCGCAACTGTCGCTCCTCCCGGCCTTGCCGGGCGTTGAGTGTAATCGATCCCGGCCCGCGAGCAACCCGCAACTGCGCTGCAGGACTCTCACGCCGGCCTCGAGTGTAATCGATCCCGGCCCGCGAGCAACCCGCAACAGCGGCCCGACGGCGCCGACGGCGTCGATAGTGTAATCGATCCCGGCCCGCGAGCAACCCGCAACTCTGTGTCGCGGACCTCAGCCACGCGGACCAGTGTAATCGATCCCGGCCCGCGAGCAACCCGCAACCGACGGCGAGCTCTTGAGCCGCGTCGAGAAGTGTAATCGATCCCGGCCCGCGAGCAACCCGCAACTCACCTTCGGCGGTGCCGGAGTCCGCGACAAGTGTAATCGATCCCGGCCCGCGAGCAACCCGCAACCGCCGTGGGACTCAGGAATCACCGTGCCGCAGTGTAATCGATCCCGGCCCGCGAGCAACCCGCAACCATGTTGCCTCCATGCCGCACTCCAACAGCAGTGTAATCGATCCCGGCCCGCGAGCAACCCGCAACCCGAGGCCGTCGATAGGCTGCTCGAGCTCAGTGTAATCGATCCCGGCCCGCGAGCAACCCGCAACTCGGTGGCCGACGGCTTCACGCCGTCGGTAGTGTAATCGATCCCGGCCCGCGAGCAACCCGCAACTACGCCGGATCGCTCGCGGTAATCGCGCCAGTGTAATCGATCCCGGCCCGCGAGCAACCCGCAACCCGTCGTAATACTCGGTGCGCTCCGCGCTAGTGTAATCGATCCCGGCCCGCGAGCAACCCGCAACTCGGCCTCCTCTCGCTCGAACCGCCCGCACAGTGTAATCGATCCCGGCCCGCGAGCAACCCGCAACGCCTTTGCCCTGGCATCGTCGAGGTGTTTGAGTGTAATCGATCCCGGCCCGCGAGCAACCCGCAACTAGCACCAGCACTCGCCACCGGACTGGCCAGTGTAATCGATCCCGGCCCGCGAGCAACCCGCAACCACCAGCGCGAAACCCTGCAACTCGTCGAAAGTGTAATCGATCCCGGCCCGCGAGCAACCCGCAACGCGCGCGACTCGGGACTCGGCGGGTTCGCGAGTGTAATCGATCCCGGCCCGCGAGCAACCCGCAACCAACGGAGGCGACAGACAACACGCGGCCGCAGTGTAATCGATCCCGGCCCGCGAGCAACCCGCAACCCGGTCCTCCGCGAGTTGAATCCGGGTGTAGTGTAATCGATCCCGGCCCGCGAGCAACCCGCAACGCGCGGCTTCGTGGTGCATCTCGGTGGTGAGTGTAATCGATCCCGGCCCGCGAGCAACCCGCAACTGCCGACGCGAAGACGCGGTGAAGTCGATCAGTGTAATCGATCCCGGCCCGCGAGCAACCCGCAACTTGCGATGGCCCAGTACCTGATGCGGCCCGAGTGTAATCGATCCCGGCCCGCGAGCAACCCGCAACTCGCGTGGCTTTCGTTCCAGTCCGAAACGAGTGTAATCGATCCCGGCCCGCGAGCAACCCGCAACGGCCCTCCCCCGCGCTCCCCGCGCTCTCTAGTGTAATCGATCCCGGCCCGCGAGCAACCCGCAACTTCAGAATGCGAATGTCCGCGTCGTGCGCAGTGTAATCGATCCCGGCCCGCGAGCAACCCGCAACACGAGGCCCACTACCTCACGCGCGACGGCTAGTGTAATCGATCCCGGCCCGCGAGCAACCCGCAACCCAACCCCTCTCGCACCGAGAGGTCCAGCCAGTGTAATCGATCCCGGCCCGCGAGCAACCCGCAACAGCTCCGGGACTCGGGCGACTCGGGCGACTAGTGTAATCGATCCCGGCCCGCGAGCAACCCGCAACTCGATTCTCTCGATTCTCTCGCCCTGGGCAGTGTAATCGATCCCGGCCCGCGAGCAACCCGCAACAGCGCGCCATCGAGTTGCTCGGAAGATTCGAGTGTAATCGATCCCAGCCCGCGAGCAACCCGCAACCTCTTTCCCGGCATTGGCCTCCTCGACAGGAGTGTAATCGATCCCGGCCCGCGAGCAACCCGCAACCGACGTGTGTCGGACACGCCAATCGTGCCGAGTGTAATCGATCCCGGCCCGCGAGCAACCCGCAACGGCGGCCCGACGGAGGGCGGGACCCGTCGGAGTGTAATCGATCCCGGCCCGCGAGCAACCCGCAACGGCGCAGCATGGCGGCGAACGCCAGGCGCAAGTGTAATCGATCCCGGCCCGCGAGCAACCCGCAACCGGAAGGAGACTACCTGCCACATAAGCAGCAGTGTAATCGATCCCGGCCCGCGAGCAACCCGCAACGCTGGGCCGAGTGGACCGCCGAACAGGAGTAGTGTAATCGATCCCGGCCCGCGAGCAACCCGCAACCGGCGGCGGCGGCGGCCTGATTTCGGCGATAGTGTAATCGATCCCGGCCCGCGAGCAACCCGCAACCAGACCGCAGCATCCTCGCTCGCGCGGGGGGGGGGGGCGATTCGACGTGGAGCGGCACGCGCACCCCCATCGTTCCGCAGCCGCGGGCCGTCGGAGCGGCGCAGGCGCCTCGCCCGGCCGCGCCCCGACGGCGAACCGTTCGGCCAGCGCCGCCACACCGAGCAGGTGGCGGGCCAGGGACTGGCAAGGGTTGCGCGTGGCGTCCGTTCGGGCGAAGTACCCCATACCCGAACTATACCAGACCAGACTGCGGCGGCGAACAAAACGCGAATGGCGGGCCTCGTCGGGCACGAGAGACCGCTCCGGGCAGGTCCGAGGCGGTTCTCGGGGGCGGGAGGCCCGATTTCGGGGTCTGGAAGGCGTCGCATGAACTCCTCATCGCCCGTGATGAACTCCTCATCACCCGTGATGAACTCCTCATCGCCCGTGATGAACTCCTCATCACCCGTGATGAACTCCTCATCAC
>Ga0226835_1000204_pt1 | contig 96941 bp, 84 predicted proteins | sample LAC_MetaG_1_FD_163627 | JGI IMG/M metagenome (GOLD analysis project Ga0226835, IMG submission 163627) | Anaerobic ammonium oxidizing microbial communities from anammox membrane bioreactor (MBR) in UC Berkley, California, United States -... | ecosystem: Engineered > Bioreactor > Anaerobic >... | reverse complement strand
TGGGACTCGCTACCCTGATCCTGCTACTGGGCGTGGTGGCCGTGCTGGCCCTGCGCCGGATGTCGTAACCCACCCTCACACGCCTTCTCCTGCGGCCCCGCCCCGGCGGGGCCGCAGTGTGTTGGGGGAGCACGGGGGAACCCGGCATCGGCTACTCTTCCCTCGGGAGCATGCCGACCTTTCGAACCGCCTGCCCGCGCGACTGCTACTCCACCTGTACCCTGCAGGTGACCGTGGAAGGTGGGCGACTGCTGGGGGTGGCTGGCGATGGAAGCAACCGCGCCACCCCCGACGGCCCTTGCCTGAAGGGGCTGGCCTACGTGGAGCGGGTGCATTCGCCAGAACGACTCACCCGCCCCCTGCGACGAGGGCGCAACGGTTCGTTTTCTCCCATTCCCTGGGGCGAGGCTTGCGACGAGATCGCCGCGGCGTTGCGCGCGGCTCGGGATGAATACGGGCCGGCCAGCGTGCTGTACTACGCGGGGACTGGCAGCAAGGGCCTGCTCAACGGCGTGGGCCTGGAGTTCTGGCGGCTGTTCGGCGGCTGCACGACCACCTTCGGGGATCTGTGCTGGCCGGCGGGCCTGGAGGCGGTGCGGCTCACCCTGGGGGAGAACAGCCACAACGCCCCCTGGGACCTGGTCCACGCCCGGCTGATCGTCATCTGGGGCAAGAACCCGGCCGAGACCAACATCCACCAGATGCCCCACATTCACCAGGTCCTGGCCCGCGGGGGCAAGCTGGTGGTGATCGATCCGCGGCGCACCGAGACGGCGGAGCGTGCCGACTTGCTGCTGCAGCTGCGGCCCGGCAGCGACGGCGCCCTGGCGCTGGCCGTCGGGCACGTGCTGGTGCGCGACGGCCTGCTGGATCGCCCGTTCATCGAGCGGTACGTGCTGGGGTTCGAGGGGTACGCGGCGCTGGTGGAAGGCTGGCCGCCGGCACGCGCCGCAGCGGTGTGCCAGCTGCCCGCCAGCGCGATCGAAGAGCTGGCCCACCTGGTAGGAACGATGCACCCGTGCACCATCGTGCCCGGTTTCGGCCTGCAGCGCTACACCAACTCGGGCCAGACCATGCGGGCGATGCTGGCGCTGGCGGTGATTACGGGGCAGATCGGCAAGTCCGGCGGCGGCTTCATGTACGCCAACCTGCAGACGCAGGTGTTTTCGCCGCTGAAGGATCCCCTCGCCTGCTACCCGCCTCCCGGGGGGTGGGATGGTCCGCTGCGGGTGTCCATCTCCATGGCCCGGCTGGGCCGCGACATGCTGGCCACGCGCGAGCCCGAGCTGAAGGTGGCGTGGGTGGAGCGGGGCAACCCGGTGCTGCAGAGCCCCGAGATTGGGGTGGTGCGGGAGGCGTTTCGGCGCCTCGACTTCCGCGTGGTGGTGGACGAGTTTCTCACCGACACCGCCCGCGAGGCGGACATCGTCTTGCCCGCCAAGACCTTCTTGGAGCAGACCGACGTCATTGGCGCCTACTGGCACCCCTACCTGCAGTTGCGGCCCAAGGTCATGGAACCGCCCGGGGAGGTCCTGCCGGAAACGGAAATCTACCGCGCTCTGGGGCGTCGACTGGGCATCGATGAAGCGGCTCTGGCGGCGGCGATCCCCGGTCCCGACGAGGCGGCCATCGAGGCGTGGCTGGAGGCCCGGCTGGCGCCGGTGGGGGTATCGCTGGAGCAGCTCCGGCGGGGGCCGGTCCTGTCTCCCGCGTTTGCCGAGGTGGCCTTTGCCAATGGGCGTTTTCCCACTCCCTCGGGCAAGATCGAGCTGGCAAGCGACGAAGCACATCGGCGCTGGGGGGTGGCGGAGTTGCCCGAGTTTCACGAGCCCGAAGAGCGGCCGCTCGGCGGGGGACGATATCCTCTTTATCTCCTCACCCCCAACACCAAGAACCGCATCCACTCGCAGTTCGGGCATCTCAAGACCGTGCGGCGCATGGCGCCGGCGGCGTACGTGGCCATGCACCCCGAGGCGGCCGCGGAACGCGGCCTGGTCGACGGGGACCGCGCCCGGGTGTTCAACGACCGCGGCGAACTCACCCTGCCGGTGCGCCTGGACGGGGGACTGCAGCCCTCCTGCGTGTGCATCACCAACGGCTTCTGGTTGGAGGAGGGGGGCGCCGTGAACCTGCTGTCGCGCGGTCGGGAAACCGACATGGGGCACGGTGCCGCCTTCCACGACAACGCCGTCGAGGTGGAGCGTGCCTGAGGCCCGACATGCTTTCCTCTTCGACGGGGAGCGCTGCACCGGCTGCGAGGCCTGCCGCATCGCCTGTGGCATGGCCAACGCCGGCGGCGCCGACACCGGCTGGCGGCGGGTGCTCACCTTCAACCCCCGCCGTCACCCGGCACTGGCCACCCGGCACCTTTCGCTGGCCTGCAACCACTGCGATGACCCCGCCTGCCTGGCGGGTTGCCCGGCAGCCGCCTACCGCCGGGACCCCGCCACCGGTGCCGTGCTCCTCGAGCAGACGCGCTGCCTGGGATGCCGCTACTGCTCCTGGGTGTGCCCCTACGACGCCCCGCGCTTCGATGCAGACCACGGACTCATGGCCAAGTGCACGTGGTGTGAGACGCGGCTGCGGGCAGGGAGCGAACCCGCCTGCACTCAGGCCTGCCCCACCGGGGCGCTGTCGTGGGGTGAGCGAACGACCGCGGGGAGGGACGCCCCGTACCCCGGGGTCCCGAGCACGGAGCTGGGTCCGGCGCTGGTGGTGGTGCCGTCGCGCCGCCCCCTGACGCCGCCCCCCACCGCCCCGGCGCCGGCCGCAGCGACGTTCCCCGTGCAGCCCCCGCCAGCGAGAAAGATCACCCTGACCGGGGAGTGGGGACTGCTGGTGTTCACCACGCTGTTGCCGGCGCTGGCGGCGTGGTGGACGGCCGGACTGTTGCTGCCGGAGCGCGCCCCCTCGCTGCTGGCGCTGCTGGGGCTCGGGGGGGTGGCTCTGGGGGTGAGCTGGGGCCATCTGGGACGGCCGCTGCGCGCCTGGCGGGCGCTGGCCAACCTGCGCCGCTCCTGGCTGTCGCGGGAGGTGGCGGCGGCGGCGGCGCTGGTGGGTCTGGGGGCGGCATCGTTGCTGGTGCCGGCGAGCTGGGGCGTCGATCGCCCCCTGGGGTGGGCGGCGGCGCTGGCCGGGGCTGGGCTGGTGGTAGCCATCGACGGCGTCTACCGGGCGATCCCCCGTCTGCGACCGGTGCGGTTGCATGGCGGAGAGGCGACCCTGGGGGCGTCCTTTCTGCTGGCGGTTCTGGTCGGGGCCTGGCCGGTGGCGGTGGGCCTGGGGTTGGGGCGCTCCATGCTGGCGCTGCGGCGCTTGAAGGCTGGCGAGGGGAGCTTGCCCGGAGGCGCTGTGGCCGTGCGAGCGAGCTTGATGGCCGTTGCCTGCCTGCCCTTTCTGCCGTGGTCAGCCGCCGCCGCGTTGGCGCTGCTGGGGGAAGCGCTCGATCGTGGCGACCTGCTCCTGGGCCTCGAACCGGTCTCGCCGGAGCTGCTGCTGGCCCGGCAGGCGATGGCTGGCCTGGGGACGTGAGACCTGCGCTATGATCCAGGCAATGCATGCAAGGACCGCCATGCGCAGGGGGAACGCGCCGCGGCGGGGAGGGGTGCGCCGGCGATGATGACCGATCCGACGACGGGTGAGAAGGAGCAGGAGCTGGAACGGCAGGCGGCGGATTTCCTGGATGCGGTGCGGGCCGCCACCCGGGGCGGCGCCACCAAGGTAGACCTGCTGTACGGAGGCGTGCGCCTGAAACTCACCCTGCCCCCCCTCGGCGAGGGGGATCGGGGGATCGTCTTTCGCCTGCGCGGCCACACCCTGCCGCTGCCCGAGGCCGGTGTACCGCTGGTCCTGAAGGTGGCCAAGGAGGCGGCGGTGTGCCGCGAGCGCCTGCTGGAGGAGTCCATGACCACCGACTTCTTCCTGGGCGAGGGGGTGGTGGTGCCGCGCATCCTGCACATGGACCCCCTGGGTCGCTACTGCATCAAGGAGTTCATCGACGGCGAGTCGGTGACCAGCCTGTACCTGCGCTTCTCCCGCCTCTCCCCCTACGCCCAGCGGGTGATCCTGCAGGGACTGGAGCAGTTTCTCACCCGCCTGCTACGGCTGTTCGAGCGTCGCCCCGACTGCAAGGTGTCCATCAGCCCGAACAACATCTACGTGCTGCGCGAGGGCGACCACTTCCACGATCCTCCCCGCTTCGTTCTCATCGATCCCGGCACCACCCTCAAGAAGAGTTACGAAGGGTTCACCTTCCAGACCTACTGGAACGAGGTGCTGCCGGAGCGCATCGCCAAGTACCAGCGTACCGGCTACCTGCAGTGGCTGCTGCCCCAGGAGGTGACGGAGACGGAGCGGAGGGAGGCCAGGGAGTTCGAGGTGTTCCGCGGCCTCACCCCGGCGGAAGTTCTGGTGCTGTTGAAGATCGCGCGCACGGTGGAGTTCGAGCCGGAGGAGGTGGTGCTGCGGGAGGGTGAAATCGGCGAGTGCTTCTACCTGGTGCTGGAGGGCGAGGTGGAGGCCCGGCGGGGGCGCCCCGGCAGTCCGGGGTACTGGCACGTGCGCATCGGCAAGGGGGCGGTGCTGGGTGAAATGGCGTTCCTGCTCAAGGTCCCCCGCTCCATGACCATCGTGGCGGCCACGCCGTGCAAGCTCATCCGCATTGACCACGACGCCTTCGAGCAGCTCCTGGAGGCCAAGTTGACCGCCCCCTACAAGCTGATCCACAACATCGCCGTGACCCTGGCGGAGCGGCTGCACGCCCTCGACTCCTCCCACGAGCGACTGCTGCAAACCGCCGCGGCGGGGAGGGGGACGGCGTAGGACCATGGCGGCCATCAACGACATCTGCCCGTGCTGCGAGGAAGGGCTGCTGGTCACCGTCGAGGTGACCCGGGAGGTTGCCCTGGGAGCCAACTCTGTGCGCGTTCCCAACGTCCGGCTGGAGCGCTGTCGCGCCTGTGGCTGGGAGGCTCCGTCGGGGCGGGACGTTGGCCTCGCCGAGCTGCTCCTGGCGCCCCAGTACTCCTCGGTCGCCGAGGTGGTGGAGGCCCTGAAGGCGGCCGGCTACAGGGAGCTCTTCCTCACCGAGGAAGTGGTGGCGGAGGTGCTGACCTTCGGTCCGCGGGCTTATGTGGCCACTCTGGGGGCCGACCTGCGCGACCTCTACCTGGACAGCGAATCGAGCCACGTGCTCGCCCAGCTGGCAGCGGCCGGGCAAGGTGGGGTGCCGCTGGATCTCGGACCGCGGCGCTGCACCGTGCGCCTGCCCAAGGTGGGCGAGGGGGAAAACGGCGTGGTCTTCGACTATGAGGAAGCCGGCGACTCGGTGCTCAAGCTGGCCAAACCGCGCGCCTACTCCCGCGAGCACATCCGCGAGGAGTGCGAAGTGACCGCCTTCTTCTGCGGCCAAGGGATCCCCGTTCCGGCCATCCTCGACTACGACCCCTGGGGCAGCTACTGCATCAAGGAGCGGCTGGCCGGGCAGTCGCTGGCGGTGCTGTATGACCAGTTGGGACCCTCCGAGGCGCCGCTGCACCGGCGGGTGCGCCGGGAGGTGGAGCGCTTCACCCTTCGCCTGATCGAACTGTTCGAGAAGTACCCCGAAGCCAAGACCTCGTTGTCCCCCAACAACATCTTCGTCGTGGTGGACGGTGAGGAATGCCGCTGCCTGCTGGTGGACACCGGCCCGGCGCCGAGCCACGACTACTCGCGCTTCGATTTCGCCGAGTACTGGGAGCGGGTGGTCCCGGAGAAGATCGCCCGCTACCGGCAAGTGGGGTACATCTAGAGATCCCCTTCGAGCGGGAGCGGGCCGCCAGCCGTGTCCGTGCGCGTGACCGGTGTCCCTGCCCGTGTCCGTGTCGGTGTCCGTGCGCGTGACCGGTGTCCCTGCCCGTGCCCCCGCCGTGGGGCTCGACCGATACGGCCGGGCTGCCGATGGCGAGCGGGTGGTCCGTTTTACGGAGCGGAGGGGGGAGCGAGTGGCGGAAGGTGAAAACGAGTGGGTGATGGTAGACCGACGCGGTCGGTCGCAACGATTTCGCCGAGCAGTTGCTCCGTTCCAGGGGAGGACAGGATCGCGCCGCCGTGGTCGTCGAGGGCGTAGTGGAGTCGCTCACCGGTGAACGGATCGGGGAGGTCAGCGCCGGGAACCGCGTCCAGTGCCGGGGGGTAGGAGCCCCTCGCCAGGCCGAGCTGGCGCAGGGCGATGGCGGTGCGCACCAGCTGACGGCTGGCGAGCAGGTGCTGGGAGCGTGCCGCAGCGCCGATGAGATTGGGGGCCACAATCGCCGGCACCACCCCGTCCCGCCAGCGGGAGGGCTGAGTGCTCCAGTCCGGCTTGTGTCCGTAGGGCTCGTCGATGGCCCTGGCCAGTCTGGCGTCCAGGGCCACCAGTTGCGCCTCCATGAGCGGGGCGAAGGGGCTCAGGCGCTGGAGAATGGAGCTGGTGCGCCCACCGCCGCTGGCTTCGACCTCTCTGGCTACCCGCGCTTCGGACACGGCGCGATCACGCAGGAGGGCGCAGCGCCACCGAACCTTGATGTCCGAGTCCGGGATGATGGCGGCAAGATGCTGGTAGGTCGTAATGTCGGTGGCTGGATCTTCGATGAAGCGCTGCAGGGCGCGATGGAGCAATTTCTCCGCGGCGCTGCCGACCAGCAGGGGAAGCGTCCCGTCACTGTTCTGGAGGGAGGTGGCCAGGGTGGCCAGGGCGGTGAGGCTGGCGAGGGCGACTGGCGTGTCCCCCGTGCTCGCTGCCAGCTGAGCGTGGACGGCGAGCAGGCGGGCGCTACGCATGAGGGTCAGGAGGATCGGGTCGACGCCGGGGGTGTCGGTCGAGGTCACCACCGGCGAGACCGCGAACGGGCCCTCGACGGCCCGGTGAAAGAGTTCCAGAGCGGTCGTCTGCCCTGCCAGGAGGGAGCGGGCACGGCCTTCCTCTTCCTGGCTCCAGGAAGACGAAGGGCGGGCGCTCAAGTGCCCGAGGAAAGAAATATCTTTCTCGGAGATGGACCAGGCCGCCGCTCCGGCGCGCAAAAGCGGCGCGGCGTCATCGCCGCTGGCGTAGATCGCAGCTCGACAGTTGTCGAGGGAAAGGCCCGCGAAGGCCTCCCGGGCAGATTCTTTCGCCTGCCGCAAGCGATGCTGGCCCCACAGCCGGGCGGCCAGGCCAGCACCCAGCACGACCACCCCCAGAATCAGGACCACTCGCACGACCCAGCGAACCACAGAACGAAACCTCATGAGCGCTCTCCTCGGGCAGGGTTGCGTTTCACTGTTCCACCTCGGTCAACAGGTTGCGGCGGCACTCCTGCGCCCACCGGCGGGCTTCGGCGGTGACCAGAACATCCAGGGGGGGGTCTCCGGTGAGCGGCACCTGCGCCCGGGCCACTTCCCCGGCAGCGGCCCCGGTCGTCTGCACGGCGAAAAGAATCCCATGCGCGGCGATCAACACCAGTGCCGCCCCCAGCCAGGCAAGCTCGAACCTCCCCAGCAGAGGCCAAGGCGCCGAGCGGGAGTTCGAGCTGCGGGCCGCGGTGAGAACCCGCGCGCGCAACCCCGGCGGCGGCGAGGGCGGGCGAAACCCGACGAAGAAATCGTTGTTCATCTCCTAGACTCCCAATGACGAACGTAGCCTCTGCACCGCCAGGCGGTAGCGACTGGCGGCGGTGAACGTTGGCACGCCGGTGACGGCAGCGATCTCCTTGAAACTGAGATCTGCCCAGTGACGCAGATAGACAACCTCCCGCTGGGGCGCCGGCAGGGCGGCGAGAGCCTCGTTGAGCCGGCGACCTTCGAACGTCGGGGGCCCTTCATCCGAGGGGACGAGAAACGCCTCCTCGAGGGGGTCGGTGCGTCGCCGCCGCATCCGATCCACGGTGGCCCGATGGGCCATGGCCAGGAGGTAAGCCCTCGGCCACCTGACGCGCGACGCCGCGGCCGGGTTGCATGCCAGGCGAACGAAAACGTCCTGCACGGCGTCTTCGGCGTCCTGCCTCGAACCTGACCGCCAGAGGGCGAGGGCGTAGAGCTGCTCCGCCACGAGGTCCCAGAGTTGTTCGAGAGCCGCGAGGTCGCCCTGCCCCAAAGTGGCGAACGCTGCCAGCAGCTGTTGGTCTCGCCCGTCGGGTCGGTCAATCTGCACGGATAGGGCCTCCACCCGCTCAGCCAGCGCCAGTGCCATGTCCTATAGACGTGGCAGCGCGGGGATTTTGTCATCACCCAAACGGCAGCGCCGGACGGCCGAGAAGGGCGGGCGCCCGAGAGCGGGGCGGACACGAAAGGGGTTGAACGGCGACCCACGAGGGTGACGTGCCGGTGCGCGGTGACCGTGCCCGTGTCCGTGCCCGTGTTCGTGCCCGTGTCCGTGCCTGTGTTCGTGCCCGTGTCCGTGTCCGTGTCCGTGTCCGTGTCGGTGTCGGTGGCCGTCACCGTGTCGGTGCCGGTGACCGTGAATGGCCCGAGCGGCCTTGCTGCACCGGCTTTCTCGGAGCGGGCAAAAAAGACCCGCCGCCGGGGGGGGTCCCGGCGGCGGGTGGGAGTGTTCGAGGGTCAGATCACAAGGTCCAGCGCAGGGCCAGACGGACGATGTCCAGGTTGCCCGAGAGGTTGTCGAGGTAGCGGGCGTTATCGTTGAAGTCCATGTAGGTGTAGGAGAAGAGTCCCGCCAGGCGAGCCGCCAGGCGGGCCTCGGCGCGGAAGGTGGCGTCCCAGGAGGTGGACTCGAGCCGGGAGTAGGTGTGCCAGAGGGTGAAGTCGTAGGAGAAACCGGTGAGCTTGGCAAGGATGTCCGGGGGTGCCCCCAGCCCCAGGGGGTCAGGCTCTTCCTTGGCCTTGGTGTAGCTGGCATCGAGGCCCAGGGTGACGCGGGAACCGGCCTTGAGGGTGGTGCCCGTCGCCAGGGTGGAGTAGGTCATTTCCGAGGAGAGTCAAGCGCCGCTCGTGCCAAACTGGCCGAGTGTAGCTCCCGCCGCTCAACCATCCATCAGGGGGACGCACACCCAGCTTTCCAGCTCGCGCTTGCCGGCGCTGGCAGCGACAAAGGCCTGGAACGTCTCGGCGGGGGCCCAGGCCACCTGCGCCGTGGCGGCGGTGGTGGTGTGGGACCACTGGGTGAGGTCCTGGTCGGTGTTGTCGCCGTCCCACCGGCGCAGCGAGAGAGAGGCGGTGGTGCTGCGCCCAAGGGTGAGGCCCGCCGAGCCCTTGAGCTCCACGTAGGACGAAGGTGAGGCGGTCATGTCGCCGATTCGGGAGGCGTAAATCTCGAAGTACTGGGTGGAACCCGGGAGAATCGGCGAACCCACGGGCGTGGTTTGCAGCGGACCCGGCTGGCAGGCGGTGTTCTGGGTCATGAAGGGACGCCGGATGTCCGCCGCGACCCCTTCCAGGCGCAGATTGACGCCTTTGACGGGGCGGGCGGTGAGGGCCAGCTTGACGCGCTGCAACAGGGTGTCGGTCTTGTCGGGGGCCACCTCGTAGTTGGCCCGGTCGATGTTCTGGAAGGTGTACTCGCCGATGAGGGAGCTCCCCTTGCCCAGGCGGTAGGAGAGACGGGCCGAGGCCTCCAGCACGTCCCGGTCGATGGCCGACTGGCGCAGGAAGTCCGGCTGGAAGCCGTACCGCTCGTAGTAACTCTTGCCGGCGTAGGGGCCGGCCACGGCCTTGGGCTCCGGCACGTCGACGAAGTAGTCGGTGGAGTCGATGCTGTAGGAACGGGCGCGCAGGGCGAAGGTGCCCTTCTTCCCCAGGCGCCGCCCCACTGCCAGGGCCAGGGCATCGAAGTCCACCTTGTTGTTGGTGGTGAGGTTTTCGAGCCGGGTAGAGGCTGCGCTCAAGGCCAGGGAGAAGCCGGCCAGGTTGGGGTTGGAGATGCGCAGGGTGGCGGTGTCCTTTTCACTGGGCGGGATCACTCCGTAGGGGAGCGGGCCATTGCGCGAGTCGTACCAGATGCGGTCGTTGAAGAGCGGCTGGCGCAGGGCGGGCTGCTCGGCCAGCTCGTAAGTCCGGGTGGGGGCGGGGGCCCGCTCCTCGAACTCCCGGGAGATGAAGCTGCCCTCCAGCTTCCACGCCTTCCCCCGCACCTGGGCAACGACCCCGGCGTCCCGGGTGCGCTCGTCCACCTTGCGGGTCTGCGACAGCACGTGGCAGGTGGAGCAGTGGGACAGGGCCAGGGCTTGCCGGTGTCCCTCCCGCCACTGCTCGCGGTACACGGCTGAAACGGTGAGCCACCCTGCCGAGGGAATCTGCAGGTCGGTGCGGTGGTCAAGGAGATCGTAGTTCACACGGTACCTGGCCGTGGGGTCCAGGTCCGTGGACCAGGTGACCACCGGCATCTTGACCGCTCCCCGCAGATTGAGTAGCGGGTCGTGGACGAGCCGATGGGGAAGTCGAGTGAAGGAGGTATGGGAACGCACCAGACGGTTGATGTCAACGGCCAGCTGGTGCACCTGGTCGTGTCCCTCGCGGGCGTCACTGGATACGGCGATGAACAGCTTGTCGAAGGCCGCCTCCAGGACCAGCTGCAGCTCCGACCCCGAGGTGGTGGGGAGGTACTCGGCGGCCCGCTCGGCCTTGCCGTGGTCATCCACGGCGCGCCCCCCCACGGTGACCGTCCCCGTGGTTTGGGCCAGCGCCGGGCCAGCGAGGAGTGCCAGAACGAGCGAAACATGTATGACTCTTCGCATGGCCTTCTCCTAACGGGTGAGGTTGCGGCCCTGGCTCGTGATGCCCTGGGAGGGCAAGTCAGAGCCGTGGACCTTGGTGTGGCACTGCGTGCACTTCGTGCCAAAGCTCATGCTGTATCCGTACTTTCCCAGCACGTTGGGGTACGGCTTGCCGCCCACGATGACGGTGCCGGCGGTATCCACCGGCTTCTTCCCCATGTGGAAGTGGAAGCTGTGGCACTGCAGGCAGATCACCGGGTCGTTGGCAACCAGGAGGTTGTCCGCCACCGACCCGTGGGGGGTGTGACAGATGGTGCAATCCTCCTCCACCGGGGCGTGCTGGAAGATGAACGGCCCTTCCTGGGCCTGGTGGCAGGTGAAGCACAGGTCATTGAGCCGCCCCTCGGTCCGCAGCGCCCCGGGGTTGGCCCGGTGCACGTTGTGGCAGGAGGCGCAGGTCATCTTTCCCTCCTTCACCGGGTGGTGGGAGGGAAGGAGCATGAGGGCCTGCACCTCCTGGTGGCAGGAGGCACAGGTGGAGGTCGGCGCCTTCACGGTATGGATGGAGTGGCACTCGGTGCAGGCGAGTTGATGCGCGTGCGCCGCCGCCGACCACTCCTCGGCGCCTCGGCTGGCGTGACAGGTCAGGCAGGCGGCGCTGTCGCCAGCGGGATCGCCGGTGAAGCGCACCAGGCCCTCCACGTCACCGGTGTCCAGGTGCTGGGTGGGGTCGCCGTGACAGGCGGCACACCCCACCTCGCCGCCGCGCACCTCCCAGGACTTCAGGCGGCCGTGCGTGCTGCGCGCGAAGGGAGCGGCGACTTGCTCGTGACAGTCGGCGCAGACGCCCCACGCGGTGGTAGCCGGTTTCCCCCCGGGAGGACCGGCGCCGGCCAGGGCCAGCAAAGGTATGAGAAGCACGATGGGGGCCATATCTCCTCCTCTTCTCGTAGATCTACTCAAGTGCCAGGAAAGGAAAAACATCCGTGCTCAACTCGGGGGCCCGCGGTGAGTGATGACTAGCCGCCTCTGGCAACGCGCCGAGTTCCGGAAAGGGTCTCCCGTGCTCGCCCCACCGGGGCGAACCGTGGGACCTCAGTGAAAGCGAGGCGTCATCACACGGTCATTGTAAGGTCGAGAATCTGTCATGTCAACCGGCGGCCGATTCAGCTAAATAGATATATGCCGAGACATCGTTGGACTTCCGGGACCGCGGTTGAAGCTCCCCCGCTTTGCATCCGGGGAGCCCTCTCGGCAGTGGTGCGAGGAGCCGCGAGCGAGTCAGGTAAGCGGAGTACAATGCTGCGCCCTGTGTCGGCGCTGCGGCGGTCGAGCGCAGAGGGCGGGAGGAGGGCGTCTTGGAACCCATCGAGGTGCTGCGGGCGCACCGGCGGGCCAAGCTGGAGGAGCTGCGTCGGCGGGGGGTGGACCCCTACCCGGCTCGCTTTCCCGTGGACGGGCGAGTAAGCGAGGTGGCCGGTCGCTTTGCCGCCCTCTCGGGGGAGCAGTTGGATCAGGAGGCGCCGAGAGCCCGCGTCGCCGGACGGGTGACGGCGCTGCGGCGACACGGCAAGACGGCCTTCGCGGACCTGTCCGACGGCGATGGCCGGTTGCAGGCGTACTTCAAGCGCGATGAGCTGGGAGAGGAGCGATTCTCGCTGCTGGAGGCGCTGGATCTGGGCGACTTCCTCGGCGTGGAGGGGGTGCTTTTCCGCACCCGCACCGGCGAGCTGACGGTACGTGCGGCTCATCTCGAGGTCCTGGCCAAGGCGCTGCAGCCCTGGCCCGAGAAGTGGCACGGGATCACCGACCGGGAGCTGCGCGCCCGCCAGCGCTACCTGGATCTGGCCACCAACCCCGAAGCGCGCCGGGTTTTCCAGGTGCGGGCAGCGGTGGTGGCGGCGATCAGGCGCTTTCTCGAGGGACGAGGGTTTCTCGAGGTGGAAACGCCGATGATGCACCCCATCCCCGGCGGCGCCACCGCCCGGCCCTTCGTGACCCACCACAACACCCTGGACATGCAACTGTACCTGCGCATCGCCCCGGAGCTGTACCTGAAGCGGCTGGTAGTGGGCGGGTTCGAACGGGTCTTCGAGATCAACCGCAACTTCCGTAACGAGGGGATTTCCACTCAGCACAACCCCGAGTTCACCATGCTGGAGTTCTACTGGGCCTACGCCACCTATCGGGAGCTGATGGATCTCACCGAGGAGCTCATTGCCGAGGTGGCGCGGGAGGTGGTGGGGAGCCTGCGACTACCGCGGGGAAACGGATTCGTCAACCTCACCCCGCCGTGGCGTCGGCTGACCATGAGGGAGGCGGTTCTCGGCTCCTCGTCCCTGGAGGCTGCCGACCTCGATGATCGCCTGCGCCTGGAGCGGGCCGCCTCAACGCTGGGGGTGGAGAACACCCAGCGGCTGTCCTCGGGCAAGCTCCTCGCCGAGATCTTCGAGGCCACTGCCGAGCGCAACCTGCTCGACCCCACCTTCATCACCGACTTTCCCGCCGACATTTCGCCGCTGGCCAAGCGCAAGCCGGCCGAACCCCACCTGGTGGAGCGGTTCGAGCTGTACATCGCCGGCATGGAGGTGGCCAACGCCTTTTCCGAGCTCAACGATCCGGACGATCAGCGGGCCCGCTTCGAGGAACAGGTACGGCTGGGGGGAGGGGTGGTTGACGAGGACTACTTGCTCGCCCTGGAGCACGGCATGCCCCCCACTGCCGGTGAAGGGATCGGCATCGATCGCCTGGTCATGCTGCTCACCGACAGCGCCTCGATTCGGGACGTCATCCTCTTTCCTTTGCTGCGTCCCCGCGAGGGGTAGCATGGGTTCTCTTCCCCCCGCCCTCTCCCCCCTGCTCCGTCCGCAGGGCTCTGAAGGCCGACGCCCCGCTCTCACCCCTGGCGCAGTATCCGCCGGCCGCCAGCCCCTTGCCTGCTCCTGTCCATGTCCGCGGTAACCCTCCTCACCGGTCGCTGGCTGCTGGCCCTGCGCCGCCGCACCCACGTTGGCGCCGTGAGTGCCATCTCCCTGGTCGCCATGGCGCTGGGCGCCATGGCCCTGGTGGTCACCCTGGCCTTGCTGGAGGGCTTCCAGCACACCATCCGCACCCAGCTGGAGCGGGGGGGGGTCCACGCGCGACTGGTTCCCGCTCGGGGCAGCGAGTTGCCCGGCGGCGACTGGCTCGATGAGCTGCGGCGGCGGCACCCGGACCTGGAGGTGGAGGAGGTGCGCAGCACGGCGGTGTGGTGCATGGCAGGCGGGCTGGCCGTGCCGGCGGAGCTGGAGATGGTGAGCGGGCTGCCGCGGGTGGAGGTGAACCGCGTCCTGGCCGCCCGGCTGGGGGTAGTCCCGGGGAGCGAGCTGGTGGTGGCCACCCCGCAGCTGGTGTTGACCCCGCTGGGCCCGATGCCGCTGCGCCGGCGACTGGAGGTGGCGGTGGTTCGGGAGGGGCGTCCCGGGGAGGAGCGGGGGGTGGTTCGGGTGGGCGAGGAGCTGGCGCGGGTGTTTCAGGAGGCTGGCCGCCGGCCCCAGGCAGTGACGCTGCAGGCGAAGCATGGCCGCGACGCCTGGCGTGTGGCATCGATCGTGCAAAAAGATGTGCCTGAAGGCGTGGAGGTGTTGTCGTTTCGGGAGCTGAATCGACCCCTGCTGGCGGCCCTGGAGCTGGAGAGGGTCATGATTGCCTTCGCGGTGGCGCTGGTGATGGTGGTGGCTGCCCTCAACCTGCTGTGCAATCTGGCGCTGGTGGCGGCGGAAAAGCGCGCCGATGTGGCACTGCTGGCCGCCATGGGACTGCCGCCGCGGGCGATCCATCGCCTCTTCCTGGGTCTGGGGGCAGGGGTGGGAGTGCTGGGGGGTGTGCTGGGCACCGCCGCCGGGGCCGTGCTGGCCGGCGTGCTGGATCGCACCCGGGCGTTGCCTCTGCCGCGGGGGGTCTTCGTGGTGTCGCACGTGCCCTTTCGGGTGGAGCCGGAGGCAGTGATGCTGGTGCTTGCGGTGTCCTTCGCCGCGGCCCTGCTCGCCTCGCTGGCGCCAGCCCGTGCCGCGGCACAACGCGATGTGCTGCAGGGGCTTCGCTATGAGTGAGCCGGCCGTGCGCGCCCGCGGCCTCGCCAAGGGGTACGGCGAGGGCGCCACACGGGTGGAGGTGTTACACGGGTTCGACCTCCAGGTCGAGTGCGGTGAAATGCTGGCCGTGGTGGGGCCCTCCGGAGTGGGCAAGAGCACGTTGCTGCACCTTCTCGGCTTGTTAGATCGCCCGGATGAGGGCAGCCTGGAGCTGTTCGGCACCGATACCGGGGGGCTGGCCGTCCAGGAGCGGGCGCGCTGGCGCAACCGCTACATCGGCTTCGTCTTTCAGTTTCACGCCCTGCTCCCCGAGTTTACCCTGGCAGAGAACGCCGCCATGCCGCTGCTCATCGCCGGGGTGAGGCGCCGCGAGGCGCTTGACCGCGCGGCCGACCTCCTGGAGCAGGTGGGGCTGGCCTCCCGGGCGAAGCACTTTCCCGATCAGCTCTCCGGCGGCGAACAGCAGCGGGGAGCGCTGGCCCGGGCGCTGGTGGCCGGGCCCCGCCTGCTGCTCGCCGACGAACCCACCGGCAACCTCGACGCCGCCAACGCGCAAACCGTGTTCGCGTTGCTCCGCCAGCTGCATTTGAGCCGCCGGCTCACCAGTGTTATCGTGACCCACAACGAGGCCCTGGCCGGGCAGTGCGATCGCATCCTGTCCATGACCAGGGCCGATGTGGGCGGAAGAGGAGCAGGGTCGTGATCGATCGAGCGCCAGGGAAGGCGAGAGTTGCCGCGGAGCGGGCGAGCCGAGTGGTTGTCGAGGGGAGTGCGTGGGCATGCTGAGGGGGATCATCGCGGCTGCCGTGGTGCTGGCAGTGGGTATCGCAGCGGCGCAGGAGCGAGCGCCCATCATTTCCGAAGTGGTGGTGGAGGGTGGTACCACCATCACTGCGGACACCGTGGAGTATTACCTGGGTATTTCGGCCGGGGATCCCTTCGATGCCGAGGCGATTGCCAAGAGCTTCAGACGGTTCTGGGACTCCGGCCTGGTCGAGGACCTGCTGATCGAGAAAGAAGAGATCGAGCCGGGCAAGGTGCGGGTCATCGTGCGGCTGCGCGAGCGCCCCATCGTGAAAGAATGGAAGTTCGAGGGGAACAAGAAGTTATCCACCACCACCCTGCGCGAGAAGCTGGACGCCGCCGGCGTGACGCTGCGGCGCAACGTGCCGCTGCGCATCTCCGAGCTGAACCGGGCCCGCCAGGCCCTGGCCGAGGCCTACGCCGCCGACGGCTACGCCTCGGCGGTGATCGTGCCCGAAATCTCCGACGAGGCCGGCCACCTGCGCACCGTCACCTTTCGCATCGACGAGGGTGGCAAGGTGCGCATCGGACGCATCTCGTTCGACGGCAATGAACGCTTCAGCGACTGGCGCCTGCGCCGGGCGTTGAAGAAGACCAAGCAGAAATCGCTGTTGCGCCCCTTCGGCAAGAAGCTCATCTGGTCCCGGGAAAACTGGGGAGAAGACTCGGAAAACCTGAAGAAGTTCTACCTCAACCGGGGCTACAAGGACATCGTCGTGGGCGAGCCGCGAACCGAGCTGGTGGCGCGTCGACCGGAGGCGGAAACCCAGAAGAAGAAGAAGTTCGCCACCCTGGTCACCATTCCGGTGCAGGAGGGGAGGCAGTTCCGCATGGGGCAGTTGTCCCTCTCCGGAGCCACCGTGTTCGAGAACGACCAGCTGCTGAGCCTCTATGAAACGCGCCCGGGCAAGGTATACAACCACTCGCGCATCGAGGCGGGCAACGAGGCGGTGCGGACGCTGTACAACTCCCGCGGCTACATCTACGCCTACACCAACCAGGTGCTGCAGAACGGCGCCGAGCCGGACGTGGTGGATGTGACGGTGAAGATCTACGAGGGGGACCGCTACCGCCTCGGCCGGCTGGAGTTCACCGGCAACACCAAGACCCAGGAAAAGGTGCTACGGCGGGAGTTTCGCCTCTTCGAGGGCGACTGGATGGACATGACTGCCTTCCGGCGCTCGGTCTTCAAGGTGAATCAGCTTGGCTACTTCAAACTCGCCGAGGACCCGCTGGAGTTCAAGTTCGACGAGCAGGCCAAGCTGGTGAACGTCACCATCAAGGGACAGGAGGTAGGCCGCACGGATATCCAATTCGGCGCCGGTTACTCCGAGCTGGACCACTTCTTCTTCCAGTTCATGTTCAACACCCGCAACTTCATGGGGCGCGGCGAGACGCTGGGGGTGTCCCTGTCTTCCGGTCGCCGCGCCGATTCCTACTCCATCACCTTTTCGGAGCCGTACTTTCTCGATCGGCGCATGGTCATCGGCGGGTCGATCTTCAAGCAGAAGCTCGACCTCACCACCTACCTGCAGGATCGCAAGGGTCTCACCGCCCTGTGGGGGGTGTCGGTGGGCGACTTCAGTCAGGTGACCTTCCTCTACGCTTACGATGACACCGTGGCCAAGGAGGTGGTGGCCCGTCTCATCACCCCCGATTTCCCCAATCCTCCACCGCGCCGCCGCCCGCTGCCGCCCCCCTACAAGGACATGCCGTTTGCCGAAACTTACTTCGCCACGTTCGCAGGGGTGACCTCGTCGGTGACGCCGGCGTTCTTCATCGACTCCCGCGACGATCCCTTCGATCCCAACCAGGGGCTGTCGCTCTCCACCCGGCTGAAGGTGGCCGGCGGTATCCTCGGTGGCGAGTTCGATTACGTCCGCCCTGAAGCGGCGGTGGCGTACTTCTACCCCCTGCGCCGGCGCTACGTGCTGGCCGCCAACCTCGAAGGGGGACGGGCGATTCCCTTTGGCGGTGGTGCACTGCCCTACTGGGAACGCTACCGTATAGGTGGGGAACGATCGTTGCGCGGCTTTCCGGTCTACCGCGTGTTCCCCCGGGACAAGTCCACCGGCGAGCCCTACCTGGCAGAAAACGGCGCGCCCGAGGGGGGCGATCGTTACCTACAGCTCAACCTGGAGTACCAGATTCGCCTGGGGGGACCGCTGAAGTTCATCCTGTTCACGGACATCGGCAACAACTGGCACGAGAGGCAAGGGTGGGAGCTGTCCAACTATCGCCACTCGGCGGGGGCCGAGCTGCGCATCTTCCTGCCCATCTTCCAGGCTCCTCTCCGCTTCATCTACTCGAAGCCGATCAAGAAGTTCAAGGACGATCCCTTCGAGAGCTTCACCTTCTCCATCGGGACGACGTTTTGAGGGTACCTGGTATAGCTTTCTTTCCTTTTCTTGATGGTCTTTCGTCGCCGGTCCGCCACCCGCGTACCGCACGCGGTGAGACTCGGGCCTGCATCGCCGGGGCCGGCGCGCCCCTCGGACGCCCTCGGCGGCCGCCCGGGGTCCACACCGCGGACGCCTGCCCCCGGCCCCGGGCGCGAGAACGGTGCTGCCCGCAGGGGCAGCGGGGAACGCCGAGGCGGTGCACGATCCACCGCCCCCCATCGCCCGCACGGAGTGGGAGATGAGCGGCCGGTCATCTTCCCCCCTCACCGCCCCGCCGGCAGAGGGCGCCTACTGGCGTAGCGAGGACGAGCGCATCGCCCTCACCCGCCGCCTGTTCGACGACACCGCCGTGGACTACGACCGCATCGAGAAGTTCATCGGGTTCGGCTCGGGCTCCTGGTATCGGCGACAGGCTCTCCTGCGCGCGGGTCTCGAGGAAGGGATGCGGGTGCTGGATGTCGCAGCGGGGACCGGGCTGGTCACCCGCGAGGCCGTTCGCGTGGTGGGGAACTCTGCCCTGGTGTGGGCCCTCGACCCGTCCCCCGGGATGCTGGCCGAGGCGCGGCGCGTCCTCGCCGTCCCCACGCTACTGGCCGCGGGGGAGGCCATACCCTGCCGCGACGGGCAGTTTGACTTCCTGGCCATGGGCTACGCCCTGCGGCACCTGGCCGATCTCGAGGTGGTGTTCGCCGAGTTCCACCGGGTGCTGGCTCCCGGTGGCCGCCTGTGCTTGCTGGAAATCACCAGACCGGCGAGCCGGGTCGGCACCGCGCTGCTGAAGGCGTACATGAGAACCTTCGTACCCCTAGCCGCTCGCCTGCTCGCCCGGCGGCGGGACACCCCCTTGCTGTGGCGCTACTACTGGGACACCATCGCCGCCTGCGTGCCCCCCGAGGCCGTTCTCGACGCCCTGCGCCGGGTCGGCTTCGTGGACGTCTCGCGCTACGTGGAGCTGGGCATCTTCTCCGAGTACACCGCCACCCGCTGACCCGCGAGGTTCCGCCGGGGCCGCTGGCCTGCCGACCACCCAGGAGGCCTCGGCCCCCAGCAACACCGCGAACCAGAAGAGAAAAAGAGAAACGAGGAAGAACAGCACGATGGCCAGGGAGCCGTACACCACGTTGAGGCCGGTGGCCAGATCCAGGTACACCTGAAACCCCAGATGGATGAGACTCAATGCCGCGGCGGCGACCGCCGCGCCGACGGCGACGGCGCGCCAAGGAACGCGGGCGTGGGGCACCCAGCGGTACAGCGCCGCCAGCACCATGAAGGCAAACAACGCCGGCAAGGGGCGGGTGAAGGGGGCGAGGGTCCGCAGGGTCGGGTGGCTCTGCAACCAGTACAGGAAGGAGAAAAGCGCCGCGAGTAGCAGCGGTCCCCACAGCAGTACCGCCAGAAAGGAGGCCACCCGCCAGCGCAGCTTGCGCCGCGCCGGCACCCCCCAGATGGAGTTCATGACCTCCTCGATCTGGAAAAACGCGTTGAAGGTGACCAGGGCCGATAGGAAGATGGCCGCCCACCCCAGGGAGACGGCGCGCTCGGCGAAGGTTGCCAGGGTGGCGGTGACCTGCTGGGACGAGAAGGGAAAGATGGCGGCGATGGCGGTGACGATGAGCTCGGCGCGCTGCGGCTGCACCCGCGCCACCAGGGCGAGGGCGACGGTGAGCAGGGGCACCAGGGAGAGCAGGGTGGTGTAGGCCAGGGCAGCGGCGCGCAGGAAGAGCTGGTCGCGGTGCTGGGCGCGGATGAGCTCGGCCAGGAATCGCCCGAACGCGGTTGCCACCCTCCTCAAAGCTCGACTGTCTCCTCTAGCCCGGGTACCTGGCATTGCCACCCCAACCGCTCGGCGAGACGGGCGGCGAACGCCTGGGAAGCCGGCGGCTCGCCGTGGGTCACGAAGACCTGCCGCGGGGCGGCTGGCGCGCGGCTCAACCAGATGGTGAGTTCGTCGGCGTCGGCGTGAGCCGACAGCGAGCTCAGGCGCAGGATGCGAGCCGCCACCGGCACCATCTCCCCGAAGATCTTGAGCTCCTTCTCGCCGTCGATCAGGCGCCGGCCGCGCGTGCCCTCCGCCTGGTAGCCGGCGAACAGCACGGTGGTCGAGGGGTCGCCCAGGCGGTGACGGAGGTGATGGAGGATGCGGCCGCCGGTGGCCATGCCCGAGGCGGAAATGATCACCGCGGGCCCGCGGAGGCTGTTCAGCTGCTTGGACTCCTGGGTAGTGCCGATGATCGTCAGGTTCGGCGGCGAGAGGGGATCGACCCCGTCGCGCAGCAGCTCGCGCGCCTCGGCGTCGTGCTCGCTCAGGCACTGGCGGTAGATCTGGGTGGCCTCCCGCGCCATGGGGGAGTCGAGAAAGATGGGCAGCGGGTCGATGGCGCCGTCGGTGATGAGTTCGCGCAGGAAGTACAGCAACTCCTGGGTGCGGTCGATGGCGAAGGCGGGGATGAGCAGCACGCCGCGATCCTGTTGCACCTCGCGGACGATCTCGGTCAGCTGTTCGCGCGGGTCGGCGGGGTCGTGCAGGCGGTCCCCGTAGGTGGACTCCACCACCAGGTAGGTCGACCCGGGGTAGTCCTCCGGCGGCCGCAGTACCGGCACGTCGTAGCGGCCCACGTCGCCGGAAAAGAAAACGGTGATCCGCTCTCCCCCTGCCACCTTGACCGCCAGCTCCACCGCGGCGGCACCCAGGATGTGGCCCTGGCGACGGAAGGTGACCTCGAACCCGGGGAAGAGGGTGAAGGGCTGCCCGAAGGGCTTGCCCTCGACGGTATCCACGGCGGCGTGGGCGTCACGGACGTCGAACAGGGGCAGCGCCGGGCTGTGTTTAGAGGAGCCCACCTTGTTGGCGAAGCGCGCCTCCTCTTCCTGCAGCCGGGCGGCATCGGGAAGCACCACCTGCAGCAGACGCCGGGTGGGAGCGGTGGCCACCGTGGGGCCGCGGAAGCCGTCCCGCACCAGGCGGGGCAGGTAGCCGGCGTGGTCCACGTGGGCATGGGTGAGGATGACCGCATCCAGGGTCGCCGGGTCGGCGGGCAAGCGCTCCCAGTTGCGCCGTCGTAGCTCCTTACGCCCCTGGAACAGCCCGGTATCAATGAGAATGCGGCGCCCGTGCGCCTCGAACAGATACCGCGAACCGGTGACCGTGCCTGCCGCGCCGAGGAAAGTGAGAGTGGGCATGGGGGCATGATAGCTGCGCATCTCCCCGAGGGGGCGCGAGGGACGAACGCTCGGTACCAGGTACTGCCGTTCTTCGCGATTTCGAGATGGCCATGGCACAGCGCGTGCGCGTGTCCGTGTCCGTGACGGTGTCGGTGCTCGGGTCGTCCTTACCCGGGGGCGGGCGTGCTTGCCGGCCCCACTGTACAATCCCCCCATGGCGAGTGGTCTGTGGAGCGGGCGGCGGGCGCTGGTGACCGGAGCTTCCTCCGGGATCGGGGCGGCGCTGGCACGGCAGCTGGCGGAGGAGCGGGCGGTGCTGGTGCTCTCGGGGCGGGACACCGGGGCCCTGGACGCCAGCGCCGGCGGCTGCCGGGCGGTGGGGGCACAGGTGACGGCCGTGGCCGGGGACCTCACCGAGGCGGGGACCATCGCGGCCCTCGGCGAGGCGGTGGCCAACCTGGGGGGGCTGGACCTGCTGGTCCACAACGCGGGCGTGACCATGAACGCGCGCTTTGCGGAGCTCGAGCTCGAGGTGTTGCGCCGCATCATGGAGATCAACTTCTTCGCGACAGTGGCTCTGACGAAGGAAGTCCTGCCCCACCTGGTCGCGGCCCGGGGGCGCATTGCCGTGGTCTCCTCCCTGATCGGCCTGGTGGGGGTGCCCACCCGCACCGCCTACGCCGCCTCCAAACACGCCCTGCACGGTTTTTTCGGCTCCCTGCGAGTCGAGCTGCGCCAGGCCGGGGTGGGGGTGACCATCGTCTGCCCCGGCTACGTGGACACCCCCATGCGCTCCCGGGCCCTCAGGGGGGACGGCACCCCCCAGGGGTTCGACCAGGCGGCGGGCCGGGCCACCCTGACCGCCGATCAGGTCGCCCGCGCCACCCTGGAAGCGGCGGCGCGGGGCCGACGGCTGGTGCTGCTGGGGCGCGAGACCCGCCTGGCGCGGCTGCTCTCCCTCCTGGCGCCGCCGCTGCTGGACCGCCTGCTGGAGCGCTCCGCCCGCTGAAGTGCGAGCTCGCGAAGGGGCAAGCGATTGCCACGGCAGGCGTCCCGGTAGCTGCCCGTTGTTTACCCCCCGGGTAGCGTGCGCCGAGCGAGGGGGGTGGTAGCATCGGGCATGCTGCTGGGCTGGCTGGTGGGGCCGCCGCTGCTGGCGCTGGTGGCGTGGCTGCCGCTGGTGGGGGCGCTGCGCCGGGGCCGCCGCGGCGTGGCGGTGGCGGTGGTTGCTCTGTGGGCGGCGCTGCTGGCGGGCGGGACCGCCGCCCTCGAGGTCCGGCGGCCGGGCAGCTGTGCGGCGCTCTTTCCCCGCGCCGCCGAGTACCGCGAGGAGATGCTGACCTGGGCGCGCAACGGCGAGGGGTGCGAGTCGAGTCCTGCCTGCTTCGTTCCCCAGCACCTCCTGCACGCCGCCCTGTTCGCCGCCGCCACCGTGGCCACCAGCGGCTATCTGGGGCTGGTGTTCGCCAGCGTGCTGTTCGGCTGGATGGGGGCCTACGCCGGGGGGCTGGCCGCCACGTCGGGGACGCCGCTTTGGGCGGCGGCCCTGGCCTGGCACCCCTGGGCGGTGGTACGGGTGGCCGCCTACCTCGCCCTGGGCGTGGCGCTGGCCGAGCCGCTGATTCGCCTGGGGTTGCCGCGACTCCCCGGGTGGCGGCGCTGGCTGCTGGCGGGTCTTGCCGGCCTGGCGGTGGACATCGTCCTCAAGGCTCTCCTCGCCCCGTGGTGGTGGGCGCGCGTCATTCACCCCCTGGTGACCCCCTGAGCGGGGGAATGGCTGGACGAAGTCCCGGCGAGGGAGGGTCGGTTGCCGCACTGCAGAAAGCCGGGAGGTTCGCGAAATCGTCACTGAAATAAGGCACATCGGCGGGTGTTGACAGTTTTGCCGCCTTGCGGCACGATGACGACAATGGAATCTGCCGACGGACGTTTCGCCAGTCCACCAGCCCACGACTTCGACACCGATGTGCTCATCGTCGGCTCCGGGTTCGGCGGTTCGGTGGCGGCGCTGCGCTTTGCCGAGAAGGGGTACCGGGTGCTGGTGCTGGAGAAGGGGCGGCGCTGGCGGCCGGAGGAGTTCCCCCGCAGCAACTGGAATTTTCCGAAATCGTTCTGGCTGCCGTGGCTGGGGTGGTACGGCACCTGGGGGTTCCACCTGCTCTCCGACGTGATGATCCTCTACGGCGTGGGGGTGGGGGGTGGGTCGCTGCTGTACGCCAATACCCACCTGGAGCCCGACGAGGTGGTCTGGGATGACCCCCACTGGAAGGGGCTGGAGGACTGGCGTGGCGTGATGCCGGCGCACTACGCCACGGCGCGACGGATGCTGGGGTCGGTGCCGTCGCCCCGCCTCGACCGGGGGGACGAGGCGCTGCGCCGGGTGGCCGAGCGGCGGGGGCTGGCGAGGACCTTCCGCCCCACCAGCGTGGGGGTGTTCTTCGGCCAGCCGGAGGTGGAGGTGCCCGACCCCTACTTCGGCGGCGAGGGGCCGCCGCGGAAGGGGTGCCACTTCTGCGGGGCGTGCATGGTGGGGTGTCCCACCGGCGCGAAGAACACCCTCGACCGCAACTATCTGTACCTGGCGGAGAAAAAGGGCGCCCGCATCCTCCCTGAAACCCGCGTGGACCTGCTGGAGCCGATGCCGGGGGGAGGCTTCAGGGTGCTGTGGGCTGCCTCCACCGAGCGGCTCTCTCCCCGGCGGGGGGCCTTCACCGCCCGTCGGGTGGTGCTCGCCGGCGGGGTGCTGGGGACCTCCCGGCTGCTCATGGAGTGCCGCCGGGCGGGCAGCCTCGAGCACCTGTCCCCCCGGCTGGGGGAGTACGTGCGCACCAACTCGGAGGCGCTGCTGGGCATCACCTCCCGCTCCCACGATAACCTGTGGCAGGGGCTCGCCATCCAGGCGGAGGTGCACGTGGACGAGCGCACCCGCATGGAGCTGGTGCGCTTCCCCAAAGGCTCGGACGTGGTGCTGGCCCTGGGTACGCTGCTCACCGACGGCGGCGGCGGCGTGCCCCGCTGGGTGCGCTGGGCGGGCAATGTCCTGCGCCACCCCCTGGGGGCGCTGCGCACCGCCTGGCCGGTGGGCAAGGCGGCGCGCTCCCAGGTGCTGCTGGTGATGCAGACCATCGACAACCACACCACCCTGCGGCAGACGCGCAAGGCGTACTGGCCGTTCCGTCGCATCCTGTCGTCGCGCCCCCCCGATGGGCAGGGGCGGGTACCGTCGTACATCCCCATCGCCAACGAGGTGGCGCGGGAGCTGGGACAGGAGCTGGATGCGGTGGCCCAGTCGACGCTGGTGGAGGTGCTGCTCGACCGCTCGGTCACCGCCCACATCCTGGGCGGCTGCGCCATCGCCGGCAGCCGCGACGAGGGGGTGATCGACGCGCATTTTCAGGTCTTTGGCTATCCCGGCCTGTATATCATGGACGGCTCGGTGATCGGGGCGAACCTGGGCGCCAATCCCTCCCTGACCATCACGGCGCTGGCCGAGTACGCCTGCAGCAGGGTGCCGCCGGTGGGGGAGGTGGGGCGGTGAGTGGCGCCGGTTGAGGGGGCTGGCCCGGCCTGCACCGGGTAAAAGGGGGTTGCCCGTGGCGCTGCGCACCATCATGGATCTCTTCCACCGCGATACCGAGGTTCCGCGGGAACGTCATCTCGCCCACGCCACCCCAGACGGGGTGCGGACCTGGTCCACGGGTGAGGTGGTGCGGGCCGTCGCGACCCTGGCCGAGGCGCTCAAGGGCCTCGGCGTGCGGGCCGGCACCCGCGTCATGCTGCTGTCGGACAACCGCCCCGAGTGGCTGGTGGTCGATCTGGCGGTGCAGTCCTTGCGGGCGATCACGGTGCCGGTGTACGGCACCCTGACGGCGGAGCAGATCGCCTTCCAGGCGCGGGACGGCGGGGCGGCGGTGGCGGTGTCGGATCAGCCCACCCAGATGGCCAAGCTCTTGAAGGTCCAGCAGGCGTGCCCCGAGCTGAAGCACCTGATTCAGCTCGAGGGTCGGCCGGAGCGGGGGGTGCGCCTGCTGGACAGTCTGGTCGCGGGGGTGGAGGTGAGCGCCGCGGTCGAACGCTTCTGGCGGCGCGCCGGGCGGGTGCGGGAGGACGACCCGCTGACCATCATTTACACCTCGGGGACCACGGGCGAGCCCAAGGGCGTGCTGCTCACCCACCGCAACCTGGTGCAGAACGTGCTGGTCGCCGCCCCCCGGGTGCCGGTGGGGCCCGATGACCTGGCGCTGGAGTTCTTGCCCCTCTCCCACGTGCTGGAGCGCATGCTGTCCTACGTCTACATGTACCGCGCCACCCGGCGGGCCTACTGCTCGGTGCTGCACGTCGCCGAGCTCATCGGGGAGATCGCGCCGACGGTGCTGTGCGGGGTGCCGCGCTTTTTCGAGAAGATCCACGACTCCATCGTCGCCCGAGCGGCCTCCTCGGCCCTCAAGCGGGAGGTGTTCTCCTGGGCGCTGCAGGTGGGGCTGGAGGCGGCTCGCCGGCGCCTGGCCGGCAAGGAGGTGGGGGCGGTGCTGGAGGCGCAGCTCACGCTCGCCGATCGGCTGGTGTTCGAGAAGATCCGCGCCGGCCTCGGGGGGCGCCTGCGGGTGTGCGTCAGCGGCGGGGCGCCCCTGCGCCTGGACATCGCCGAGTTCTTCCACGCCGTGGGCATTCCCCTGGTGGAGGGGTACGGGCTCACCGAGACCTCGCCGGTGGTCGCCGTCAACGGCCTCGCCCCCGGCACCATCCGGCTGGGCACGGTGGGCCGGCCGCTGCCTAACGTGGAGGTGCGCCTGGCCGAGGACGGGGAGATCCTGGTGCGTGGCCCCTCGGTGATGCAGGGGTACTGGAACAATCCCGCCGCCACGGCGGAGGTGATTGACGAGGATGGCTTTTTCCACACCGGCGACATCGGCGAGATCGACGACGACGGCTTCCTGCTCATCACCGACCGCAAGAAGGAGCTCATCGTCACCGCCGGCGGCAAGAACGTGGCCCCCGCCCCCATCGAGGCGGAGCTCAAGACCTCCCCCCTCATCGAGCAGGCGGTGCTCATTGGCGACGGGCGCCCATACATCGTGGCGCTGCTCTCCCCCGGCCGCGAGGCGCTAGAGGTCTGGGCCGGGGAACGGGGCATCGCCTGGACCACCTGGAGCGAGCTGGTGGAGCACCCGCTGGTGCAGGCGGCCCTGGCCGAGGTGGTGGAGCGGGTGAACGCCCGCCTGGCCCGCTACGAGACCATCAAGCGCTTCACCGTGGTGGCCACCCCCTTCACCATCGACGGGGGACAGCTCACCCCCACCCTGAAGGTGAAGCGGCGGGTGGTGGAGCGCCAGTTCGCCCGGGAGATCGAGCGCCTCTACGCCGAGTGAGGGTCTCCCGGTGCCTCCCCTGGTAGCCCCCATGCGCAGCCGCCAGCTGCTGGTGGTGACCGGCAAGGGGGGCGTGGGGAAGACCACCGTGGCGGCGGTGCTGGCGGTGGCGCTGGCCGAGGGGGGGCGGCGCGTCCTGCTGCTGGAGGCCGACCCCAGGGAAAGCGCCCATCACCTGCTGGAGGTGCCCCCCTCGGCGGGGGAGGTGGTGCCCGTGGAGGGGGGGCTGTACCTGCAGAACCTCTCCCCCCGCCAGGTGATGGACGAGGTGGTGCGCGACCAGCTGCGCCTCGAGGTGCTGGTGCGGCGGGTGCTGTCGAGCCCCGTCTACGAGCCCTTCGCCGGGGGCGCCCCGGGCCTGAAGGAGATGGCCCTTCTGGGCCACGCCTGGCGGGCGCTGCACGGTCGCGCCGGCGGCCCGCGGGTGGAGACGGTGGTCCTCGATGCTCCCGCCACCGGCCACGGGGTGTCGCTGCTGCGCGCCCCCTCCCTGGTGGCGGAGGTGATCCGGGCCGGCCCCTTCGCCCGCATGGCCCGGGAACTGACGGATCTCGTCAAGGATGTGAAACGCTGCGGGGTGCTGGCGGTGACCACGGCGAGCGAGATGCCGGTGCAGGAGACCCTGGAGCTGCTCCACGCCCTGCCCGACCTGCTGGGGCGGGGGGGCGACGCGGTGGTGGCCAACGGGGTGCTCGCCCCGCTGGCCGGCGACGCCGATCCGGCCGATGCGGCTGCCGCCCTGTGGCAGCGGCGCTGGCAAGCCCAGCAGGGGGAGCTGAAGCGCCTGCGCCAGGGCTGGGCGGGACCGGTGCTCTCCCTGCCCCTGCTCCCCCTGGAGCCGGGGCGGGCACTGGTGGCGGGCCTGCGGCGGCAGCTGGAGGAGGCCTGGTGATCCGCGAGCCCCTGGTGGTGGTGGTGGGTGCCGGGGGGGTGGGGAAGACCACCGTGGCGGCGGCGCTGGGGGTGGCCTCGGCCCGGGGTGGGCAGACCACGCTGGTGGAGACCTTCGACCCCTCGCGGCGCCTCAAGGACGCTCTGGGGGTGGGGGAGGAGGCGGCGGATCGTCCCGTGGCCGTTCCCCTCCAGACGCCGGCGGAGCTGTACGCCAGCCTGCTGGACGCCAGGGGGACCTTCGACCGCCTGGTGGCGCGCCACGCTCCCGACGCTGCGGCCCGCCGGCGCATCCTCGACAACCGCTTCTACCGGCATCTGTCCGGGTCCCTGGCCGGGGTGCTGGAGTACATGGCGGTGGAGCGGCTGGTGGAGCTGCACGAGGAGGGCCGCTTCGAGCGCATCGTCCTGGACACCCCCCCCACTGCCCAGGCGCTGGACTTTCTGGACGCCCCCCAGCGTATCGTCGCCTTTTTGGATTCGGGGGCGCTGCGCATCGCCCTCAAGCCCTGGTTCGACGAGCGCGGGCGCCTGAAGCCCACCCGCAGGCTGGGGGTGCTGGGGCGGGGGGTGGAGAAGTTCTTCGACACCGTCGTGGGGCTCGACCTGCTCCGGGACATGGCCGAGTTTTTCCAGGCCTTTGCGCCGCTGTTCGACGGCTTCCGGCAGCGCGCCCTGCGGGTGCAGGAGCTGCTGCGCCGCCCCGAGACCGTCTTCGTGCTGGTGGCCTCCCCCGCCGAGGCGCGCATCGGCGACACCTTGTTCTTCGCCCGCAAGCTGGGCGAGCGGGGGTTGCGCCTGGCGGCGGTGGTCTTGAACCGCGTCCACCCGCCGCTGCCCTCGCCCCCGGGGGAGGTGGCCCCGGGGTGGGGGGAGCAGCGCCGTCTGCTGGCCTGGCTGGCCGAGCGGGACGCCCGCGGGGTGGCGGCCCTGCGCGCCCTGCTGGGCCTCCTGCCGGTGGTGGAGCTGCCCTGGCTGGAGGAGGAGCCGTCCTCCCTGCCCGCCCTGGAGGGGTTTGCCGCCGTCGTCGCCCGGCGCTGGCCGCCCGGGTGAGGGCAGACGAGACACTGCTGCGCTATCCTTGCGTGGAGATTCTCACGTTCGCGGGGGAGGGGCCATGGCAGCCGAGATCTTCACCAATGCGTGGGCCAAGGCGTGGGCCAAGCAGATCAACGCCAACGCCAACTACAAGAAGACGGCGGCGAGCTGGGAGGGGGCGATGGTGCTGGAGATGACCGCCGACCCCGACTGGGGGATCCCCGAGGACCGGGCGGTGATCGCCGATCTCTGGCACGGGGAGTGCCGCTCCGCCGCCGCTGCCAAGCCCAAGGATATCGCCGCCGCACCCTACGTCATCCGTGCCACTCCCGCGGTGTGGAACGATGTGCTGGCCGGGGACGTGGACCCCATCTTCGGGCTCATGCGGGGCAAGCTGAAGCTGGCCAAGGGGGGACTCTTCTCCCTCCTGCCCTATGCGGCGGCGGCCAAGGAGCTGGTGATCGCCGCCCGGGAGGTGGACACCTCCTTCCCCGAGGGGTGGAAGTAGCCGACCGACGAGGCGATCTCAGCCCGAAAACCGCGGTTGGCTTCTACTGCGAGGCCGGATTTCGCCGCGCTGGCGGGCGTACTCGGGGACTCGGGCGCTGCGCCGTACGCTTGAGAGTACGGCTCGCGCCCTCGCCCCTACGCGCGCCCGCCATCATCGGCGTCTCCGGCCTCTCGTCACGAACCCAACCGCGGTTTTCGGGCTCAGGGCTCCAGCTCGGCGGGGGTGGGGGTTGGCCGGCGCGGGCCGCCGCCCACTTCGGGGGAGAGGCCCACCTTGCAGGAGCCGGCGTGGGCGATCATCGCCACCACCAGGGCGAGCAGCGCCACCCCCAGGGCGGCCAGGAAATACTCGCCGGGGTTGCGTCCCTTGCTGCGTCGGCGTGGTGGAGTGCGGGTCTTCTTCGCCATTGCCCGGGAATTCTACCGAAGCGTACGCCTCCGCGGAGCGGCCGCCGGCGCTACCCCCGCAGCGTCAGCAGGGGGAGGAGCCCGGCCAGCGCCAGCATGCCCAGGCCCGCCAGCCCCCGCCACCCCGTGGCGCGGTCGGCGAAGGCCAGCGCGTAGAAGCCCTTGGCCAGGTTGTTGGCGGCCGCCGCCAGCACCACCGCCGCCGCGGCCACCCCCAGGGGCGTGACCGCGCCGGCGGTTTGCGTGAGGGAGAGGATGAAGGGGTCCACGTCGGTCACCCCGAGCACCAGCGCCATCACGTACACGCCGGTGCTGCCCAGGTGCTCCAGCACCAGCTCGCTGCCCACCAGCACGGCCAGGAAGACTGCGGCGAAGGCGAAGGCGGCGCCCATCTCCAGGGGGTTGCGGGGCGGCTCGGCGGCCGACGGAGGCTGGCCCGAACTGTCCGAGCGTCGCGCCCACAGCAGGCCGGCGGCGGCCGCCGCCAGGCCCAGGGCGACGAACGGCACCGCCAGATGGCTGGCCAGCTCGCGGTTGAAGATGGCCAGCAGCACGGCCAGGCGCAGGTACATCATCCCCGAGGCCATCACCATGGCACCGCCGAACAGGGTCGGCTGGCGGGCCTGGCCGGCGCGTCGGGCCAGGGCCACGGTGGTGACGGTGGAGGAGTAAACCCCGCCCAGCACGGCGGTGAGCACCACTCCCCCCCGTTCCCGGGTGAGCCGCTGCAGCAGGTAGGACCCGTACGAGATGCCGCTCACCGCCACCACCACCAGCCAGGTGGTGAAGGGGTTGATGTGGAAGCGGGTGAACTCGCGGTTCGGCACCACCGGCAGGATCACCGCGGTGAGGAGGAGAAACTGGGTAAAGATGACGACCTCCTGGGAGGGCAGGCGGCGGGAGAGGGCCTCCAGGCCCGCCTTGAACTCCAGCAGCAGGACGCAGACCACCACCAGCGCCGTGGCGATCCAGTAGTCGCCGCGCACCATCAGCGGCCCCAGGAAAAAGGTGAGGAGGCCGGTGAACTCGGTGGTGACGCCCGCCTCGTCGGCGCTGGCCAGCTTGTGCCGGTAGGAGAGGAGCAGGAACGCCCCCACGATGGCCAGGCCGCCCAGCACGGCAAAGACGTTGGCGTCTCCCAGGCGGGCGACGGCGTAGCCGGTGAGGCCGATGATGGGGAAGGTGCGCACCCCCCCGAAGATGTAGTGCCCGGCCTGGGCCTTGCGCCGCTCCCGCTCCAGCCCCAGCAGGAAAGAGAGGAAAAGGACCAGCAGGATGTCGAGCGCTGCCGGCTGGCCCAAGAATCCCGCGGCGGTGGTGACCTCCTGGCTCACGCCCCCATGCTAGCGCAGGTGGGGGGCGAAGCGGCCCATCCCCTCTCTACAGGCGGCGGGCGGCGGCGAGGCGAGCGAGGGCGGCGTGGTGGGTGCGGTCGGCGTCGGCGAGGGACTGCAGGAGCTGCGCCACCTCGGGCACCGCCGCCGCCACCGCCTGGCGATAGTGGCTCTCGGCGGCAGACCCCTCCAGGGCCATGGCGGTGCGCAGCGCTGCTCCCAGGGTCGGGGAGGAGCCGTTGGCGCGCAGGGTGCGGCTGGCGGCAAGGCAGCGGTGCACCGCCTCGGCGCTGGCGTCGATGGTGCCGGCGAACAGGGTGGGGTTCTGGCGGGCCAGCCGCCGGATGTGTTCCACCATGGTGGCGTGCCGCTTCTCGTCCATGGCCAGGCGGAAGAAGATGCGCGCCGCCTCCCGGTCGGCCGCGAAGGTCTCGGCCAGCCACTCGTACAGCGTCTGCATTTCCCTCTCCAGCTCTTCCAGCGGCCGCAGCAGCACCTGGATCTCCATGCGCTCTCCCCTCCCCTGGCTCGGTTGATCCTCTGGTGGTGACCAACCATCCCGGCCATGGGATTCTTCCGCCCCCCAGGATGCTGCTACGGGGGCCGCTGGTGTTCGTCCGCGGCTGCCTCCGCCGGCCCGCCCCGCGCCAGGGTGGCGGCCCGCAGGGCGCGGATTTCGGCAGCGAGCTCGGCAACCTGGGCCTCCAGGGTGCGGGTGTTGTCGATGGTCATCTCGTCCACGAACACGGCGTTGGCCAGCGACAGTCCGAGAATGCCGCCGATCAACACGGCAACCACGAAATAGCCGCGGGCGGCCGCCGCCCAGCCGGGGTGGCTGGCGCGCTCGGCCAACAGGTCGGGGATCTCGTACCACCCCTCCACGGTGAACACCTTGAACAACGAGTAGAGGGACATCAGCGGGTTGCCGAAGTGCTCGGGGGCCAGCTCGCCGAACAGGAACGAGGCACCGGTGGCGAGGATGAAGTTGACCAGTGCCAGGGCCAGGAAAACCCCCACCGAGGCGCGCAGGGCGCGCCGGATTCCGGCCATGAGATGGTCCCGGTTGGGGATGAAGGTGAGCAGGCGGAACAGGCGAAACAATCTCCCCAGGCGCAGCAGCAGCACCACCGCGAAGCCGTGCAGGTCCACCAGGGGAGTGAGAAGCACCGGCAGGCTGGCCAGCACCACCAGGCCGTCGAACCGGTTCCACCCCGAGGCCAGGTAGCCCCGCCAGCTGGCCTGGCGGATCTTGAGCACCGCTTCGAGGAGGAAGAACACCACGCAGGCATAGTCCACCCAGAACCAGAGGGAGGCGGTGGTGTCGCGCTCGCTCTCGAAGCCCAGCATGAACAGCGCCAGGGCGTTGACGAGGATGGCCACCACCACGGTGCGCTCGTGGACGAGGGCGAAGGCCAGACGGTTCATGGCGCCGCCATTGTGCCGCATCCCGGCACGGGGTCGGGAGCGGAGACGGTAACCGTCAGCCGCTCCCTTCCATGGCGCCAGGTGAGCCGCGAGGTGTCGGTGGGTGCCCTCGGCGGCTGCACCGTCCCGCCACGGGGTGGGGAACGGCTCCCGAGCTCAGCCGCCGGTCGGTGCCGGCAGGACTGACCATGGCGTTGTCCGTGGTCGTCGAAGCGGTGGCCGGCGTTCTCGCCCGCGTTCCGGTTGCGACTATACCGCCTCGAGAACCGTGACCTTGTGCATCTGCACCGGAGTGCGGGGGCGGTCCCCGGGGCCGGTGGGGGTGCGCTCGATGGCCCGCACCACCTCCATGCCCTCGATCACCCGCCCGAACACCGGGTGCTTGGAGGGACCCGGGGTGAACCAGTCCAGGTAAGCGTTGTGGTTGGTGTTGATGAAGAACTGCGAGCCGCCGGAGTTGGGTCGGCCGGTGTTGGCCATGGAGAGGGTGCCGGGCTCGTTGGAAAAGCGTGCCGAGGGGAGGAACTCGTCGGGGATGGTGCCGTGGGGGGGGCCGCCGGTGCCGGCGCGGGGGCTTGCCGGGTCGCGGCTCCAGGGGCAGCCGAACTGGATCATGAAGTTGGCGATCACGCGGTGAAAGTGCAGCCCGTCGTAGAACCCACTCCTGGCGAGGGCAATGAAGTTGCCAGCGGTGATGGGCATCTCGGTCAGGAAAATCTCGGCCTTGAAGCTGCCCAGGGAGGTTTCGAACACGGCGATGGGGTTGGCCATGGCGGCGTCCTTTCGCGGGCAAGCATGCCACACTCCGGCAGAACGGGCGAGCCGTCATCGCCCCGCCCTGGCCAGCGGGGCAGCGGCGCGGGGTTCGGGCGGACGAACAGCGGCGGAGGAGGGGGCATCGTCACGGCGGAGGGGGAGGTTCTGGTGGCGTGCGACGCGGCTTACGGCGGGGCGCAGGCCGTGGCGGCGGCGGTGTGGTGCGCCGGGTGGACGGCCCCGCAGCCCCTGGGCTGGGCTTGCCGGCCCTTCGTCCCCCCCGCCCCGTACTCCTCCGGGCGCCTCTATGAGCGGGAGCTGCCGGGACTGCTGGCAGTGCTGGAGGGGGTACCGCGCCCCTGGGCAGCGGTCGTAGTGGACGGCTACGTGTGGCTCGATGCCGCCTCCCGCCCCGGTTTGGGCGGGCACCTGTTCGCGGCCCTGGGGGGGCAGACTCCGGTAGTGGGGGTGGCCAAGCGGGTGCGGCCCGGGGCTCCGGCGATCCCGGTGTGGCGGGGGCGCAGTCGCCGCCCCCTGTGGGTGAGCACCGCCGGGGTGGGGGCGGCCTGGGCGGCGGTCCAGGTGCAGGCCATGCACGGGTCGTTCCGCACGCCGACCCTGCTGCGCCTGGCAGACGCGCTGGCGCGCCGGGGCGGGCTGGTCCCGCTGTCTCAAGGACAGGCGTCGGGGGCAGCCAGCAGCCGGCGGTAGGTGGCGGCGTCGGCGGGGAGAAAGCAGCAAAAGACGACCGTGAAGTCGGGGGGCAACTCGGCGGCGAGGGAGCGCACGGTGCGCACCGCCACGGCGGCGGCCTCCTCCGGGGGGTAGCCGTAGGCCCCGGTGGAAATGCACGGAAAGGCAATGGACCGGCAGCCGTGTCGGGCGGCCAGGCGCAGGGCGTGCCGGTAGCAGGAGGCCAGCAGCTCCGCCTCCCCCTGCCGGCCACCGCGCCACACCGGTCCCACGGCGTGGATCACGTACCGGGCGGGCAGGCGGTACCCCCCCGTGAGGCGCGCCTCCCCGGTGGGGCATCCCCCCAGATCGAGACACTCGGCCAGCAACTCCGGGCCCGCCGCGCGGTGGATGGCCCCATCCACCCCCCCGCCGCCCCGCAGGGCGGTGTTGGCGGCGTTGACGATGGCGTCACAGGCAAGGGTGGTTATGTCCCCCTCCACCACCTCCAGGCGCATGGCCGTACCCTCCCGGCCTCATGATAGGCGCTTGCCCTGCCCGCGGCGCCCGATGGGGAGCGCGGGGTTCGTTCGAAGAGTTATTATATTCTTTTCTATTTTTTCGTCATTCAATCGTAGAATTGTGCTAGACATTGCGCCCTTGCTGCGGGTGTCGCGAGGGAACATCCCGCGCAAAGGAGGATGCGATGGAAAGGTTGCTTCCCGCAGTCGTTGTCGCGTTGTCCCTGGCGGTGCTAGTTCCGGCGGTCCAGGCCGCCACGCCCCTGCAGGCCATCTTCACCGCCGACAACCCGGCCGGAAACATGGGGACGGCCCGGGTGCGGGTGGTGCACGCCTCCCCGGATGCCCCGGCGGTGGACGTGCTGGTGCAGAACAACCCCGCCTTCACCAACGTGGCCTTCGCCCGGGCCACGGAGTTTGCCGCCCTCCCCGCCGGCACCTACGACGTGAAGGTGGTCCCGGCCGGAGCCACCTCCCCGGTGGTGATCGAGGCCAACCTCACCCTGGCCGGCGGCACCGACTACACGGTGGTGGCCACCGGCCTTCTGGCCAACATCGCGCCGGTGGGGCTCACCGCCTCCGGCGGCCGGCCGGCGGCGGGCAAGGCCTGGGTGCGTTTCCTCCACGCCTCCCCCGACGCCCCCGCGGTGGACATCGCCGTCAAGGGGGGGCCGGTGCTCTTCCCCAACGTGCCCTTCCGGCAGGGCACCCAGTACCTGGAGGTGCCGGCCGGCACCTACGACCTGGAGGCCCGCCCGGCCGGGAGCTCCGCCGTGGCCCTGCCCATTCCGGGGGTGAGCCTGGCCGACGGCGGGGTGTACACCGCCTACGCCGTGGGTCTTTTGGCCGATGTGGGCAAGCTGTCGCAGCTGTACTTCGTGCCCACCGCAGCCCGGGGCCAGGGGTTCGCCGGGTCCCAGTGGCGCACCGACGTGGACGTGCTCAACGGCTCCAGTCAGCGAGTGTCGTTCAGGTACCTCTGGCTGCCCCGGGACACCGACAACGCCGAGCCGCGGGAGTCGGTCATCTTCACGCTGGAGCCGGGAGAGTCGCTCCGCCACGCCGACGTGCTGCAGGCCGCCTTCGGGGTGCAAGATGCGGTGAACGCCTTTGGCGCTCTGGGGGTGCTGTCCGACACCAAGGCGCTGTACCTGTACTCGCGCACCTACAACGTGGGTGCGGGGGGGGCGGCCGGCACCTTCGGGCAGGGCATTCCCGGCCTGGCGGCCGACGAGCTGGTCCCCAGCGGGGTGCCGGTGCGGGTGATGTTCTTGACGGAAAACGCCGCTTACCGCTCCAACCTGGCCCTCCTCAACGGCGTGGGCAAGCCCATCCGGGTTATGTGGCGGCGCTACGCCCCCACCGGCCGCGTCATCGACGAGGGCAGCGTGGAGCTGCCCGCCTGGGGCACCACCCAGATCAATCGACTGTTCCAGCGCGAGGCCCCCATCGAGGGCGCCTACGTGGACCTGTGGACCGAGACGCCCGGCGCCACCTTCCTGCCCTGGGGCTCGGTGCTGGACAACAAGACTTCCGCCCCCGCCACCATCCTGCCGCGCTAGGGGTCACTGCGGGAGAAACGCACGGCGGGCCCGTCCGGGCCCGCCGTTTTTCTCCTCGCGTCAGGTCTCGATCTCGTGCAGCTGCTTGGGGACAGCGGCGGTGAGCACGTCCGGCTCCCCCGCGGTTACCAGGACGTCGTCCTCGATGCGGAAGCCGCCGAAGCCATGCAGGGTGTCCACCAGCTCCCAGTTGACCTCATCCCGGTGCCGGTCCCGCAGCTCGGAATCGGTGAGGAGGGCGGGGATGAAGTAAATCCCCGGCTCGATGGTGGTGACGAAGCCCTCCTCCAGGGGGAAGTCGCAACGCAGGTAGCGCAGCACCGGGTGGGGCGAGCGCTCGCGGCCGGGAGCGTAGCCGGAGGCGTCGCGCACCCCCAGCCCCACCAGATGCCCCAGCCCGTGGGGGAAGAACAGGGCCACCGCCCCGCTGTCCACCAGCGCCTCGGCCTGGCCCCGCAGCAGCCCCACCTGCACCAGGCCGTCGGCAATGCGGGTGGCGGTGGCCAGGTGCAGCTCGCGGAACTCCTGCCCCGGCCGGCACTGCGCCACCGCCGCCATCTCGGCCGCCAGCAGGAGCTGATAAAGGTCGCGCTGCAAGGGCTCGAAGCGGCCCCCCACGGGGTAGGTGCGGGTGACGTCGCCGCAGTAGCCCTCCACCTCCGCGCCGGCGTCGATGAGCACTAGCTCGCCGGCGGCCAGGCGGCGGGTGGAGGGCTCGAAGTGCAGCACCGCCGAGTTGGGGCCCGAGCCCACGATGGTGCCGAAGGCGGTGCGCTGCGCCCCGGCCCGGAAGAAGGCCGCCTCCAGCTCGATCTGGATCTCCCGCTCGCTGCGGCCGGCGGCAATGAGGGAGCGGGCCGCCGCGTGGCCGGCGGCGGTGGCGGCGCAGGCGCGGCGGATGCGGGACAGCTCCTCCTCGTCCTTGCGCCGCCGCGCGGCCAGCAGGGCCCCCCTCAGCCGCTCCCGCAGCTGGGGATCGTCTGCCACGCCGGGGATGGGACACCCCAGGACTGCCAGAGGCCGCCCGCGGCGCGCCTCCAGCCAGGCGGGGAAGGTGGAGGCGGGCTCCCCCTCCGACTCGCCGCCCCCCTCCCACACCCGCTCCGCCTGGGTGACCTCGGGCACGAAGTCCACCCACCCCTCCCGGGGGTCGAAGGCGAGGATGCATCCCGGCCGGACCCGGTCGGCCAGCCAGAAGTACTCGGTGTGGGGGCGGAAGGGGTAGGTCTGGTCCGCCCCGCCGGGGATGCCGACGGGTTCCCCGGCGGCGATGACCACGATTTCGTCGGTGAGCTGGAAGGCCTGCGCCGCCCGGCGTCGGCGCTCCTCGAGGTACGGTTTGGCGTTCATCATGGCGGAAGTCTAGCAGGCCGACTCACCCCTCCACCCACACCGTCACCTCGGCGACGGACCGGCGGTGGCGGCGGGGCGGCCCCTCCGCCGGGAAGCCCAGGGGGACGAGGGCCACGGGCCACCACCCCACGGGCAGCCCCAGGATCTGCTGGACCCTGCCTTCCTCGAAGGCCCCCACCCAGCAGCTGCCCAGCCCGGCGGCGGTGGCGGCCAGCAGCAGGTTCTGCGTGGCGGCGGCGGTGTCCTGCAGGCAGTAGAGGTGGCGGCCGCGGGCCCCGTAGATGCGGGCGCTTTCCTCCGGCACTGCGCAGACCACGATCACCACCGGGGCCTCGGCCACGAAGGCCTGCTGCAGCGCCGCCGCCGCCAGCTCCCGGCGCGGGACGGCCGCGGTCACCACCACGAAGCGCCACGGCTCCAGGCCGCCGGCTGAAGGGGCCCAGCGGGCCGCCTCCAGCAGCTGCTCCAGCAGTGGTTGGGGCACCGGGTCGGGGCGGAAACGGCGGCAGGAGTAGCGGGCGGTGAACAGGTCCTGGCTCATGGCCTCCCTCCCCTGGCGCCGGCGATCCTAGCATTGTCCCCCCAAACCGAAGAAGCAATCGCCAAGATTATAGGTACCTGGTACCGCGGGTGTGGCCGTGTAGACTGGAAAATGATGTGCCGACGAATGTGCGCGGGGTGGGTGGTGGGGTGGGCGGCGCTGCTGGCCGCCGCCCCCGGTGGGCTGGCCCAGGTGCCGGCGGGGGAGCCGGCTCCCTCGGCGGTGCGCATCCTCCTGAACGTCAAGCGGGCTTACGCTGCCTGTCGCAGCTATCGCGACCGCGGGGAGGTCAGGGTGGTGGGCGCCATCGAGGGCGGCAGCTTCGGCACCACCGTTCCCTTCAGCACCGCCTTCGTGCGGGGCGGCCCCTTCCACTTCGAGCTCACCGACCGCGGTCTGGGGGAGCGGGAGTCCCGGCTGGTGCTGTGGGCCGAGGGGGACCAGGTGCGGGCCTGGTGGGAGGCCGGGGGAGGGGAGCGGCGGGTGGAGTCGCTGCGGGCGGCCCTGGAAACCGCCGCCGGCGTGTCGGCGGGTGCCTCTACCCGGGTGCCCGGGCTGCTGCTCCCCGGCGAGGGGGGGGAAGGGCTGTTCATCGCCGCCCCCGAACGCCTGCCCGACGAGGAGGTGGGAGGGGTGCCGTGCTTCCGCGTCCGCGGCAAGGGCCGTCCCACCCCTTACCCCCTGACCACCGGCAGCGGCACGGTGACGGTGGAGGACGAGGAGATCACGGTGTGGGTGGAGCGGGCCACCTTCCTGCTGCGCAGGGTGGAGGAGCGCCGCGTGCTGTCCACCTACCGCACGGTGACCACCACCGTGTACGAGCCGCAGGTGGACGTGGACATCCCCGCCGCCGAGCTGGCCTTCCCGCTCACTCCGCAACCGTGACCGGGCCGCCCGGGGTGAGTCCCAGCTTGCGAGGAGGGCGATATCCCTCGGTCTGAGGCGTGGGAACCTACTCCCGCACCAGCTGCCGCCCGGTACGAAAATCGCCAAGAAAGCTATACCAGGTACCCACGATAAGCTACCATGATGGTTCTGTTGCTGCTGGGCGAGCCGGCGACAGAACGCGGGAGGCGGGAATGTCCGAAGCGCTGTTGTGGGCGATCTTGGTGGCCTCGGTGATCGGCGCCATCGCGGCGTTCGCCGCCCTGGTCCTTCTCAGGGCGGGGCTGGGAGGAGTGGGGCGGGAGGTGCGGGAGGAGCTGCGTGCCGGCCGCGAGGAGGCGCGCTCCGGCAGTCGGGAGCTGCGCGAGGAGGTGGCGGCGACGCTGCGGGCGGGCATCGAATCGACCGCCGCTGCCCAGAGTCTGCACCTGGGCGAGATGACCCGTCGCCTCCAGGAGCTGATCGGGGCCAATCAGACGGCGCTGGAGCGCATCCGGGCCACGGTAGACCAGCGCATCCGGGAGCTGCAGGAGGGCAACGAGGGCAAGCTGGAGGCGATGCGGAGGGAGGCGTCCGACGGCCTGGCGGTGATGCGGGAGGCGGTGAGGGCGACCCTGGCGGAAGTGGGGGCGGTGCAGCAGCAGCGTCTGGAGGAGATGGCTAAACAATTGAAAGAATTGATCGAGTCCGACCAGGCGGCGCTGGAGCGCATCCGCACCACGGTGGATGGTCGGGTGAGGGAGCTGCAGGAGGGGAACGAGAAGAAACTCGAGGAGATGCGCCGCACGGTGGACGAGAAGCTGCAGGACACCCTGGAAAGACGCCTGGGGGAGTCGTTCAAGCTGGTGGGGGATCGGCTGGAGGCGGTGCACAAGGGGCTGGGGGAGATGCAGACGCTGGCAACCGGCGTGGGCGACCTCAAGCGGGTGCTCACCAACGTCAAGGTGCGCGGCACCTGGGCGGAGGTGCAGCTGGGCGCCCTCCTGGAGCAACTGCTCACCCCGGAGCAGTTCGCCAGGAACGTGGCCGTCAGCCCCGGCTCGGCGGAACGGGTGGAGTTTGCCGTGCGGCTGCCCGGCCCCAGGGACGATCCCCACGCCCAGGTGTGGCTGCCCATCGACTCCAAGTTCCCCCAGGAGGATTACCTGCGGCTGCAGGCGGCGGCGGAGCGGGGGGACGCCGAGGCGGTGCAGGCGGCTCTCGATGGGCTCGCCCGGGCGGTGCGGCTGGCGGCCCGGGACATCCGCGACAGGTACGTCCAGCCCCCGGCGACCACCGACTTCGCCATCATGTTCCTGGCCACCGAGGGCCTCTACGCCGAGGTGCTGCGGCAGCCGGCGCTGGTGGAGGAGCTGCAGCGGGTCTTTCGCGTGGTGGTGGCCGGCCCCACCACTCTGGCGGCGATCCTTTCCAGCCTGCGCATGGGGTTCCAGACCCTGGCCATCGAGCAGCGCGCCTCGGAGGTGTGGCGCATCCTGGGCGCGGTGAAGACCGAGTTCGGCAAGTTCGGGGCGGTGCTGGAGAAGGTCAAGCGGCAGCTGCACACCGCCAGCAACACCATCGACGAGACGGGCAAGCGCTCCCGGGCCATGGAGCGGCGGCTGAAGGTGGTGGAGCAGCTGCCCGGCGCCGAGGCGGCGCAGGTGCTGGGGCTGCCGTTGGGGGAGCCGACCGGAGAAGTCGAACCGGGTGGTGGGGAGGGGGACGATCTCGAGGTCTGAGCAAGCGAACCCACCCGCCGGGTCACTGTCGCCGTTGGCCCGGGTCTTCCCCCCGGGAGGTGACCACCGCCCCAGATCGAGTCCAGGGTAGACTACGCCCTCCGGAGGTGTTCCCCCCGCCGCCGCCGGCAGGGCGGCGGTGCAGCCGAAAGGAGCTCGCCCATGGTCCCCCACGAACCCCACAAGATCAAGACGGTGCGCCTGCTGGCCTTTCCCACCCTGGAGCAGCGCAAGCGCTACCTGGCCGAGGCTCGCTTCAACGTCTTCCGCCTCACCCCCACCCAGGTCACCTTCGACATGTGCTCCCTGGGCACCTCGGCCTTCTCCCAGGAGCAGCTGGCCGGGCAGCTGGTGGGCGACGAGGCCTACGCCGGCTCCCGCAACTTCGAGGTGCTGGAGCGGGCGGTGCAGGAGGTGCTGGGCCACACCTACGTCTGCCCCACCCACAACGTGCTGGGGTGCGTGAAGCTGGTGGTGGCCACCCTCGTCCCCCGGGGCTCCGTCCTGCCCTCCAACGCCCGCACCCGCATGGACCAGTTCCAGGCCTTGGGGATCGCCTACCCCGACGTGCGCGACCGCAGTCAGGAGATCTTCACCGGCAACCTGGACCTCGAGGCCCTGCGCCGCTTGCTGGAGGAGGGCAACGTCGCCCTGGTGGGGCTGCAGGCCTTCGCCGACGGCCGCTACCCTTTCAGCCTGCACAACCTGACGGCGGTGCGGGAGCTCGCCGACCGCTTCGGGGTCAAGGTGATCTGCGACGGCTCCCGGGTGATCGAGAACGCCTTCGCCATCCAGCGCCACGAGGCGGGCTTTTCCGACCGCTCCATCGCCGAGATCGTCAAGCAGATCGTCAAGACCACCCACATCTTCCAGCTCGACGGGGCGCAGGACCCCAAGTGCAACACCGGCGGGGTGCTCACCACTGACATCCCGGCGGTGCACGAGAAGTTCATGAACGAGGTGGTGGTCTACGAGGGGCTGCACACCTACGGGGGGATGGCCGGCCGCACCATGGAGGTGCTGGCCCGCGGCATCCAGGAGATGTGCGACGAGGCCGAGGTGCACTGGGTGATGCACCAGACCGAGCGCTTCTGCCGCCGCCTGGAGGCGGGCGGGGTGCCCCTGGAGCGGGGCTGCGACGGCGCCTACCTGCGCGCCGCCGAGCTCCTCCCCCAGGCCGGGGAGACCGCCCAGGACACCTTCTCGGCGGCGCTCTACCTCTCCTCCGGGGTGCGCGCCTTCGCCCACGGGCTGGTGGGGCGGGACGCCCTGGTGCCGGTGCAGATCCCCCGCCTGGCGCTCACCAACGAGCAGCTGGACCAGATCGCCGATGCCATCTCAGGCCTCGCCCGGCAGCGGGAGCGCATCGCCCCCCTGCAGGTGGCCGCCGTCGGAACCTGGCGGGACGAGATGGCTTACCACTGGACCTTCCCCTCCCTGGAGACCTTCGAGTTCGACACCTTCCCCTACCAGATCCACACCATCGAGCGGGTGGCCACTTTGAGCCGGGAGGAGCGGCAGCGGGCCATCCGCGCCGCCGGCTACAACACCTTCCTGCTGCGCTCCGCCGACGTCACCATCGACCTGCTCACCGACTCCGGCACCTCGGCCATGAGCACCGACCAGTGGGCCGCCTACGACGCCGCCCGCGCCTGCTGCACCGAAAGCGAAGAGCACCGCCGTCTGGTGGAACGGCTGCAGTCCCTCTTCGGCTACCGCCACATCATCCCCACCCACCAGGGGCGGGCCGCCGAGCACATCCTGAGCCAGTGCTGCATCCGCCCGGGGCAACTGGTGCCCGGCAACATGTACTTCACCACCACCAAGCTGCACCAGGAGCTGGCGGGGGGGGTGTTCGCCGACGTCATCGTCGACGAGGCCCACGACCCCTCGAGCGACTTCCCCTGGAAGGGCAACATCGACCTCGGCAAGCTGGATGAGCTGGTGCGCCGGCACGGGGCGGAGCAGATTGCCTACGTCTCCTTCGAGCACTCCGTGAACATGGCCGGTGGGCAGCCGGTGAGCATGGACAACATGCGGGAGGTGTACCAGTACTGCAGCGCCCGCGGCATCCCCATCTACTTCGACGCCACCCGGGTGGTGGAAAACGCCTGCATGATCCAGCTGCACGACCCCCGCTACCGCGCCGTCAAGGTGGAGGACATCGTGCGCGAGATGATGCTCTACGGCGACGGCTGCACGGTGAGCGGCAAGAAGGACTTCCTCATCAACATCGGGGGCATCCTGGCGTTCCGCGACAACCCCGAACTGGCCCGCCGCGCCGAAGACATGCTGCGCATCTACGAGGGCCACGTCACCGACGGGGGGCTGCCCACCGCCGATCTGGCCGCCATCGCCCGGGGGATCGAGGAGATGCTGGACGACCGCTACATCCGCTCCCGCATCGCCCAGACCGCCTACCTGGGGCGGCTGCTCACCGAGGCCGGGGTGCCCATCGTCACCCCCCCTGGCAGCCACGCCATCTTCATCGACGTCAAGCGCTTCTTGCCCCACATCGACCAGGACGAGTACCCCGCCCAGCGGCTGGCGGCGGAGATCTACGTGGAAACCGGGGTGCGCGCCATGGAGCGGGGCAACGTCTCCAAGGGGCGCAACCCCGAGACGGGGGAGAATTACCGCCCCGCCCTGGAGCTGGTGCGCCTCACCATCCCCCGCCGGGTGTACACCAACGACCACATGCGAGCGGTGGCCGAGGGGATCATCCGCCTCTACCAGCGCCGGCACGACATCCGCGGGCTGCGCTTCGTCTACGAGCCGGCCAAGCTGCGCTTCTTCCAGGGCCGCTTCGAGCCGCTCTGACGATCGGCACCGCATCCCGACGGGCCGTCGCGGCAGGGCCGGCCTCTCGGGGCGGTGACGGGCGAGAGCGGCACGACCGGGGCTTTGCTCGCGCACGGCAAGCCGCGGCCGGCCTGCGCCCGCGCGGCGGGGGGAGGCGTCTAGTTCCCCTTCAGGCGGGGCAACTCGCGCCAGCTGGCCCACTTCCCGAAGGCCGCCTCGAATTCGGGGTCGAGGGGCGGGGCGGGCTTCCCCTCGTCGTCTTCGTTGGCGACGGCGTGGCGCAGCCGTTCTATCGTGCAGTCCGTACACGGCGCGGTGTCGGGCAGCTGCAAGAGGCGGGCCATCTCGTCGGGGATGGCGCGCGCCATGCTCGCGTCGCCCCGGCGGGGGAACGCCTGCCGGATCTTCTGCAGCAACTCCACCAGCTGCGGCTCCGCGGTGCGCAGCACCTCGCTCCCCTTGCCGGTGGGGAAGGCGTCGGAGGACTCCGGGGTGAGGCGCAGGGAGCGCGTTTCAAACCTGACCAAGAGGTTGGCGTTCTCTTTCTCGTCGACCGCCCGGATGGCCCCGTAGCCCGGGCCAGTGGTCTTCTGCCGGGCGGTGAGCAGGACCCAGGTGCCCTCGTTGGCGTCCACCATCAACGTCTGCACGAGGGCAAACTTCGGGTTCCGGTAGTCGCCGATGGAGTAGAAGGCCACCCTGGTGCCATCGACGAAGCGTACGAGGATGCGGTGAAAGTCCTCCTTCGCCTGCTCGCGCGCCGAATCGTCGAGGACCAGGCGAGAGGAGGAACACACCTGCGCCACCTCCCGGTCGCCCTGCCGCAACGCGAAGAGTTGCTCCATGCGGACGGGCTTCGTCTTGTCGATGAGCGGCTTGGGGCGCGGCGTCGGGTTGCCCCCCAGGGCCAGCGCCGCCACCACCGCCCAGCTCGCGCCTGTCATGACCCAGGCCATGGCTGCTCCTTTCCCTCAGCTGCACTAGTCAGTGAGACAATGACCACTGCACGCGGCGTACTCGCTCATGGCTATATGGTAGTTCCTGCCCTTCAGGACCCGACAGTCGAAAATCATCGTACAGCAGCCCTGGCAGGCACCGCACGAGGACGCCTGCGAGGTGCAGGTCTGATTGGGATCCCAGCCGCCCCAGCAATCCCAGCCCCCGGCCTCACCGCTGCCCACGACCACCGCCACGATCGCCAATACGAGTCCGATTCCTCGACGCATCGCTTCACTCCTTTCGCTTTTCTTCGTCATCCGGATGCGTCGTGCATTCTCTCTCTCTCTCTCTTGTCAAGCCCCCGAGTTGCCTCATCAAGAATCTACCCGAGGGTGGATCGTTGCCTCACGTAAGAATCTGCCCGAGGGAGGGGATGACGGGGAAAGGCTGCTGGTGGAGGAACGGAGAGGAGGGTGGCGATGCAGGGCCGGCCCGGGGTGGGGGAGGTGTAGGCCGAGCGGGATCGACGCGCACGGAAGGGAGTCACGCTAAAGACTTTGGGGAGCGACGCCGAGGTGACGGGCTGGGCCCATCGCTGCGCGGCATGGCTGCCGCCCCGCCTCTGGGAAAGACTGGTAGTGGGCATGGAGGAACGGGCAAGGTAGCCACGAAAGTCTGCCGCCGGGGGCCGCAGCACGCCGAGGAGGTCCGGGCAATACTCCGACGAAGGACACGCCCACACCGGCCCGGCCACGGACACCGACACGGCCACGGACACCGACACGGACGCCGACACGGTGACGGCCACGGCCACGGTCACGGACCAAGTCACGGGCACCGACACGGTCACGGTGACGGACACGGTCACGGGCCCCGTTACCGTTACCGGCGGGGGTGAATGAGCCTCCACGTCAGCGCCCGGACACGGTCGAAGAGCTCGATGGCGCGCTGCGCTGCGGCGGCATCCACCGCGCCGGACGCCAGGATCAGCCGCAGGTGGCTGTCGGCCTCCAGGGCCGAGGCGTAGGCGATGCGCCAGTGGTGCTGCCGGTCGCGCCCGGCTCGTCCGGCACCTTCGGCCAGGTTCGCGGGCACCGAGGAGGCGGAGCGGATGAGCTGGTCCCCCAGCGTCTTGAGCGGGGCCGGCAGCCCGAGGGCCAGGGCGACGGCAGCGCCGGCGGCCTGGAGGGCCAGCTCGTGGGCGGTAAGGGAACGGTTCGGGGTCGGCGGGGGCGGCGTGGTCCGAGTGGTGTTCATACCACCCCCTCAAGCGCCCGGGGGCGGGCGCTGGCACAGGGTGGCGTCAGCCACCGGCCGAAGGCCGGCGCCAGCCCTTGACAGCGCCCGCCCCCGGGCGCTACCCCCACAGCCGAACACCACGAGGCCACGCCGCCTTGGAGACCCCGACACCCCCACGGGCACGGCCCCCGACACGAGCACGGGAACGGGCACCGGGCCGGGCGTGGCAACCCGCACCGACTGTGAGGGCGGGCCGGAGGCCCGCGCACCCAGGGACACAGGCACGGCCACGGCGACGGTCACGGTCACGGCCAGGGTCACGGACTCGGACACGGCCACGGACACCGACACGGCCACGGACACCGACACGGTTACGGTCACGGTCACGGTCACGGGACACGGTCACGGACGCGGCCACAGGGATGGGCGGCGGCTGCTCTACGGCAGGGGGTACTGGCGGCCCGCCTGGGGGACCTCCACCCGGCTGAAGCCGGCCTGGCGCAGGGCGGCGGCCAGGGCCTCGAGGGCCCCGGGCTCCCCGTGGTTGAGGAGGATGCGGCTCGGGCGATGGCGGGCGAGCAGGCGCAGCAGGTCCTGCTGGTCGGCGTGGCCGGAGAAGACGTCGTACCGGCGCCAGGTGGCTCGCACCGGGACGCTCCTGCCCCCCCAGCGGAGGGGGTTCTGGCCGGCCAGCAGCCTGCCCCCCGGGGTGGCCGGGTCCTGGTAGGAGACGATGGCGAGAAAGACGTCCTCCCGCGGCAGCAGGTGCGGCAGCAGGTCGGCGCTCACCCCCACGTGCATCATGCCGCTGGCGGTGACCAGCACCGCCGGGCCGCGCAGCTTCTCGGCGCGGGGCAGCTCCTCCCGGTAAGGGGGGAAGAGGGCCGTGCCCGCCAAAGAGGGAAGGAAATCTTTGCAGTGGTGCCGGCCCGCCGCCAGCTCCTCCCACAGGCGGCAGGCGGCCCGGGCGGTGGGGGAGGGGACGTACACCGGCACCCGGGGCAGGCGCCCCTCCCGCATGCCCTGCTCCAGGACGTGCAGCACCTTCTGGGTGCGGTCCAGGACCAGGGCGGGGATCCACACCAGCCGCCCCGCCGCCAGGGCCCCCGCCACGTCGGCGCGGAACTGCTCCACCCGCGGGCGGTGGGGGCGCGGCCGCACCGCCGCCCCGTAGGTGCCTTCCACCACCACGACGTCGGCGGGGGGCAGGGGGTCGGGGGCGCGATAGAGCAGTTGGATGTCGTTCCCCAGGTCCCCCGACAGGAGCAACGAGACACCCCGGGCGGCGTCCTTGAGGAGCACGGCGGCGGAGCCGGGGAGGTGGCGGGTGGGGTGGAACGACGCCTCTACCCCGGGGGCCGGGCGAAACACCTGCCCCGGCGGCACCCCCCGGAAGAGGCGCAGCAGCTCGTCCCTCTCCCCCTCGGCGCAGCTGCGGCAGGGGTAGGCATCCACTCCCTGGCGGCGCAGCCGCTCCTGGAGGGCGCACAGGGGCCCCGCCTCCTCCCGTCGGCGGCGGATGGCGGTGCCCCCGGGGCAGGCGCGCCAGTGCAGGGCCACCGCTCGGCGCTCCCCCTGGCTCCGCGCGCTCCAGTAAAAACGGCGCGGATGGGGGTCGAAGCGGACGATGTTGTAGAGGGCCAGCCGGGCCACCGCGGCGGTGGCGGGGGTGGCGTACACCGGCCCGGTGAAGCCGGCGGCCACCAGCTCCGGCAGCCGCCCCAGGTGGTCGGCGTGGGCGTGGGTGAGGAAGAGGGCGGCCACCCCCCCGGCGGCCGGGGGGAGGGGGGGCTGGCGGGGCGGCTCGCACCCCGGCCCGTCGTCCCCCTCCTGGCGCAGGTCGCTGCCGCAGTCCACCAAAAAGCGCTTCCCCCCCAGCCGCACCTCCAGGCAGGAACCCCCCACCTCCTGGGCCCCGCCGAAAAAGCGCAGCGCCGGCCCTTCACCGGCGGTGGCCGGGCCGGCGGGGGGGAGCGCCAGGGCCAGCAGGAGGGTGGCGAGGCGGGGGCGAGGGAGCATGCCCCCATTGTGCCCCAGCGCGGGTTTGACGGCGGTGGGGAGGGGCGCTACCTTGGGTGGCACCACAGCGCAGTTGTCTTGAGGGGGGACATATGGCACAGAGGGAGTTGCAAGTGGAGCTGGGGCAGCGGCGTCGGCGCCGCCCGCGGGGGTGGAGCTTCGAGCAGTACCAGCGTCTGCGGGAGGTGGCGGCGGCGGACCCGCCGGGCTTCTGGGAGCGGCAGGCGGCGCAGCTGGCCTGGTACCGCCGGTGGGAGAAGGTGCTGGACGACAGCCAGGCGCCCTTCTACCGCTGGTTCGTGGGGGGCAAGACGAACATTGTCCTCAACGCCCTGGACCGCCACCTGGGCACTGCCACCCAGAACACCCTGGCCCTCATCTGGGAGGGGGAGAACGGGGAGCTGCGGACCTTTTCCTACTTTGCCCTGCACCGCGAGGTGTGTCAGTTCGCCAACGTGCTCAAGAGCATGGGGGTACGCCGGGGGGACCGGGTGACCATCTACATGCCGCGCATCCCCGAGCTGCCCATCGCCATGCTGGCCTGCGCCAGGATCGGGGCGGTGCACTCGGTCGTCTACGGGGGCTTTTCGGTGGAGGCACTGCACGGCCGCCTGGAGGACTCGGCCTCCCGCGTGCTGGTGACCGCCGACGGCGGGTACATGCGGGGCAAGGTGGTCCCCTTGAAAGAGATCGCCGACGAGGCGGTGGCCCGGGCGGGCACCGTGGAGCACCTGGTAGTGGTGCGGCGCACCCGGCAGCCGGTGCCCATGGAGGCGGGGCGGGACTTCTACTACGACGAGCTCATGGCCCTCCCCGTCACCCGGGGGGCCGACGGCCGCTGCGAGACCGAGGTGATGGACGCCGAGGACCCGCTGTTTCTGCTCTACACCTCCGGCACCACCGGCAAGCCCAAGGCCATCGTCCACACCCACGGCGGCTACCAGGTGGGGGTGGCCACCACCCTGCAGCTGTGCTTCGACCTGCGGCCGGAGGACCGCTGGTGGTGCGCCGCCGACCCCGGGTGGATCACCGGGCACTCCTACATCGTGTACGGCCCCCTGATCCTGGGGGCCACCTCGGTGATGTACGAGGGGGCCCCCACCCACCCCTACCCCGACCGCTGGTGGCGCATTGCCGAGAGGTACGGGGTGAGCGTCCTCTACACCGCCCCCACCGCCATCCGCTCGCTGATGCGCTTCGGCGACGCCTGGGTGCGGCGCCACGACCTCTCTCGCCTCCGGCTGCTGGGGTCGGTGGGGGAGCCCATCAACCCGGAGGCCTGGCGCTGGTACCACGAGGTGGTGGGAGGCGGGCGCTGCCCCATCATCGACACCTGGTGGCAGACCGAGACGGGGATGTTCATGATTGCGCCGGTGCCGTCCTCGCCGCTGAAGCCGGGCTCGGCCACCCTCCCCCTGCCCGGGGTCGCCGCCCAGGTGGTGGACGAGGAGGGCCGGCCGGTGCCCCCCGGGGAGGAGGGGAACCTGGTGCTCACCTCCCCCTGGCCGGCCATGCTGCGGGGGCTGTACCGGGACCCGGAGCGCTACCGGCAGCAGTACTGGTCCCGCTACCCCGGCTGGTACCTCACCGGGGACTCGGCCCGGGTGGACGAGGACGGGTGCTTCTGGATCATCGGCCGCACCGACGACGTCATCAAGGTCTCCGGCTACCGGCTGGGCACCGCGGAAATCGAGTCGGCCCTGGTCTCCCACCCGGCGGTGGCCGAGGCGGCGGCCATCGGCGTGCCCCACGAGGTGAAGGGCCACGCCATCCGCTGCTACGTGCTGCTGCGCGCGGGGGTGGCCGCCTCGACGGAGCTGGCCCAGGAGCTGGCCGACCACGTGGCCCGGGAGGTGGGGCCCATCGCCCGCCCGGAGGCGGTGGAGATCGTGGCCGCCCTGCCCAAGACCCGCTCGGGCAAGATCATGCGGCGGGTGCTGAAGGCCCGGGCGCTGGGCCAGCCGGAGGGGGACACCAGCACCCTGGAAGAGTGAAGGGTGGTTCGTACCCCTCTCGTTTTCCTTTGCGGTTGGTCAGGGGGCGTGGAAAGTGGCATCATGCCGAGGTGAGATTCTCGCGCAGGGTGTTGGCGGGGACGGAGCGGGTGTTCGACCGGCTGGAGCGGCTGTGGGCCAGCGCCCTCACCCAGCGGCGGGTGGGCACGGTGCTGGTGGTCACCTTCCTGTCAGCCCTGGCCGCCATCGAGGCCAACCGCCGCGGGTGGTGGCCGGGGGAGGCGGCGGCGGCCCTGCCCACCAACCACTTCTACGCCGTGGACCTGGCCTTCACCCTCCTCCTCCTCTTCGAGGTCATCGCCCTGGTGCTCACCCTGGCCCAGTCGGTGTCGCTGTCGGTGGGCAAGCAGTTCGAGATCCTCTCCCTCATCCTGGTGCGGCAGACCTTCAAGGAGTTCACCGCCTTCCCCGAGCCGGTGACCTGGGAGGCGGTGCGCCCGGCGGTGCTGGACATGGCGGCGGCGGCCGGGGGGGCGCTGGTGATCTTCGTGGGGCTGGGGCTCTTTTACCGCCAGCAGAAGGACGTGCCCCTCTCCGCCGACCCCGATGCCCGGTGGTCCTACGTGGCCTCCAAGAAGCTGGTGGCCCTGGCCCTCCTGCTGGTATTGGGGATCATCGGCCTGGGCGACGGGCTGCGCCTGGCGAGGGGGCTGGAGCCCTACCCCTTCTTCGAGACCTTCTACACCGTCCTGATCTTTTCCGACGTGCTGCTGGTGCTGCTGGCGCTGCGCTACTCCTCCACCTACGCGGTGGTGCTGCGCAACTCCGGCTTCGCGGTGAGCACCGTCTTCCTGCGCCTGGCCCTCACCGGCCCGCCCCTGGCCAAGGCGGGGCTGGGGGTGGGGGCGCTGGCCCTGGCCCTGGCCCTGCGGGTGGCCTACAACCGCTTCGCCCCCGCCCTCGCCGCGGTGCCCGAGGGGGGGCACGAGCCCGGGTGAGGACGCCCGGCCCGCTGTCCCCTCACCAGGGGTTGGCCACGTGGCAGGCGGCGCCGGTGGTGGCGATGTAGTCCTGGTGGTACTCCTCGGCGGGCCAGAAGGTCCTGGCCGCCTCCAGCTGGGTGACGATGGGGCGGGGGTAGCGGCCGGAGGCGGTCAGCTCTCGGATGTACTCTTCCGCCTGGCGCCGCTGCTCGTCGTTGACGTACCAGACCCCCGAGCGGTACTGGGTGCCCACGTCTGGCCCCTGGCGGTCCAGCTGGGTGGGATCGTGCATGGCGAAAAAGGCCTCCAGCAGGCGGCGGTAGGTGATGCGGGCGGGGTCGTACACCACCTTGACGGTTTCCGCGTGCCCGGTGGTGCCGGTGCACACCTGCTTGTAGGTGGGCCGCTCCACGTGCCCCTGCATGTACCCGCTCACCGCCTCCACCACCCCCGGGCCCTGCTGGAAGTAGTGCTCGATCCCCCAGAAGCACCCCCCGGCGAAGTAGGCGGTTTCCAGCTGCAAGGGCCGGCTTTCGGGTGGGAGCTCTTCCCCCTGCTCGAAAAAGCGCAGGGCGGCGGAGTTGAGGCAGTGGCGCTCCCCGGAGGGGGGAGGCCCATCGTCGAAGACGTGCCCTAAATGGGCGCCGCAGCGGGCGCAGAGGATCTCGGTGCGGATCATGCCGTGGCTGGCGTCGCGGCGGCGGGCCACGTGGGCGGGGTCGAACTCCCGGTAAAAGCTGGGCCAGCCGGTGCCCGAGTTGAACTTGTGGGCGCTGGAGAACAGCGGCAGGCCGCACACCACGCAGGCGTAGAGCCCCTCCTTCTTGTTGTCCAGCAGGGTGCCGCAGAAGGGGGGCTCGGTGCCGGCCCTCTGGGTGACCCGGTAGGCCTCGGGGTCCAGACGGGCGGCCAGGGCCGCCACCCGCTCCCGGGACATGGGGGTGATGTCGTACCCGCTGGGAGATAGCTGCACACCGGCCATGGAACGCTCCTTCGCAGCGATGGCGCGTGGGCCCACCGGGCCGCCCCCCGGCAAGCCGCCGCCCGGCGCCCGCCAGCAGGCGCCCGCCGCCGCGGCGAGGAGCAGGAGGGGCAAGGGTCGCGCCAGCCGCACACCCCCACAAGCGCCGGGGCAGGCCCGGGCATTCCACGAGCGCCCTAGGAGCGCAGCAGCTCGCGGGCGGCCAGGCCGCCGGCCAGGGCGGTGGCGGCGGTGAGTACCGTGCCCCAGGCCATGTCCACCACCGTGACCTGCAGCGGCCAGCGGGCCACCGTGGCCAGGTTGGTGAGGTCGTAGGCGGCGTAGGCGCACAGGCCGAACACCGCCCCGTAGAGGGCGGTGCGCAGCAGGGAGCCCTGCTGGTGCGGCAGCACGACCAGGATCAGCACCCCCGCCACGTACAGGAGGTAAAACAGCGTCGCCGCCCCCCAGCGCACCTCGTCGGTCAGCAGAAACCCCAGCTGCCGCCTGTAAAAGCCCCGGGCGATCACCCCCAACCAGAGGGCATCCAGGGCCAGGAAGGCGCCCAGGGTGATGGCGTACACACCCAGCAATCGCAGAGAGTTCATGGTGCCCATGGTAGGTGGGACGCCGAAGGCTCGCCACTGCCAGGGTTCCTGCCAGCGAAGCGCAGGAAAAGAGTCACGAACAGCAAGGCACACCAACTCCCACACTGAGCCCCCTTTTTGGGGGTTCTTTCGTGGTTTTTCGAGGGGGTATTGGCCTGTAAGTTCTTTGTTTTGTTTGGTGGAGCCGAACGGGATCGAACCGTCGACCTCTTGAATGCCATTCAAGCGCTCTCCCAGCTGAGCTACGGCCCCACCAGGGGAGGGGAAAACTAGCAGATGCCAGCGGGGGTGTCAACGGTGGGACACGCGTTCCCGAGGGGGAACGGCTGGCGCTGGCGGCGGTGCTACACTCGCCGTGGAAGCGCTCGGGGCCTGGTGGCTCTCGCGGTCTTCAAAACCGTTGCCTCGTGCCTCGGCGGTGCGAGGGGTGGGTTCGATTCCCATGCGCTTCCGCCATTCTCCTGCAGGGGTGACTGAACACGTACATCTCGCGTGGTACCATTCCAGCCGTGAGCGCGAGTGGGAAGCACATGTACGTTGGCGATCTCGGCGAGACGCCACTGCCTGAAATCCTCGCGACCATCCACCGCTACAAGGTCCCCGGCGTGCTCGAGGTGCGTCCCGAGGAGGACATCAAGCGCGTCTACATCGCTGGCGGCGACATCATCTTCGCCACCTCCACCAACCGCGCCGACTCACTGGGTGAGATGCTGGTGGCCGCCGGGCGCATCACCATGGAGCAGCACCGCGCCTCGACCCTGCTGTTGCTGGACAACCCGGGCAAGCGGCACGGCCAGGTGCTGGTGGAGATGGGGCTCTTGACGCCGGAGGAAATGCGCACGGCGGTGCTGGAGCAGGTGCAGCGCATCGTCTGGAGCTTGTTTGCCCTGCCCGAGGGGAAGGTGACGTTCACCCTCGGCAACTACCGCGGCGACGAGGTGTACAAGCTGCGCATCCCCACGCCCCGGGCCGTGGTGCACGGGTGCAAGACGGTGCCCGATCCCAAGCGGATGGTGGCGCGGCTGGGGTCCAAGGGGGCGGTGTTCGGACGGGTGCCCGCCGAGGAGCTGCACTCGACGTTGGAGCTGGAGCCCGGGGAGGAGCAGCTCCTGGCCATGGTGGACGGTCGTCGCACCCTCTACGAGCTGTGCGAGCGCGGCCCCTACTCGCCGGGGTTGAACGCCCGTATCCTGTACGCCTTCTTCTGCCTGGGCCTGGTGCGCATGGAGCGGGAGGGCACCGCCGGCATCAAGGTGCAGGTCCCCTCGACAAGCGCATCGGGCGAGCATAAAATATGAGTTGGACACGCTAAGCTCGTGTCCGGAGGTCTGCCATGCCCCTGTACGAGTACCGCTGCTCGAGCTGCGGCGAGCGCGTGGAAGTTCTTCAGCACGTTGGCGATCCCCCGCTGACGGAATGTCCCCACTGCGGCGGTGCGATGGAAAAGCTGCTGTCGGCGCCTGCCCTGCAGTTCCGGGGCAGCGGGTGGTACATCACCGATTACGCCCGCAAGGGCAACGGCAACGGCTCGACGAGCGCCGGGAAGGACACCTCCCCCAAGACGCCCGCCGAGGCCACCACGCCGGCGGCAAACGATGCTGCAAGGCCAGCCTCCGGTGACGCTGCCCAGCCGGCGTCGAGTCCGGCGACTTCCCCCACCAGTTGACCCCGGGCGCCCGCCAAGGGCCCGGACAGGGGTCAGCCCAACAGTTCTTCCAGGTGGCGGCGAAGCCCCTCGCCGAGCTCCGGGTGGCGCAGCCCCAGGGTGACGGTGGCGCGCAGGAAGTCCAGCTTGTTACCGGCGTCGAAGCGCTCGCCGGGGAAGGTGCAGGCGTAGAGGGGAGCGCGCTGGGCGGCTCGCCGTAGCCCCTCGGTGAGCTGGATCTCGCCCCCCCGATCGAAGGGGGTGTCCGCCAGCTCGCGCACCACCTGGGGCGTGATGATGTAGCGCCCGATCACCGCCAGGCTGCTGGGCGCCTCGTCGGGACGCGGCTTTTCCACCAGATCATGGACCCGCCACACGCCCTCCTCCACCGGCTCCCCGGCCACGCACCCGTAGTGGCGAATCTCCTCCCGGGGCACCTCCATGACCGCCACCACCGGCGCCCCGGTGGCCGCGTGCAGCTGGGCGAGGCGGCCGATGGCGGGGGGGTGCCCGATGATCACGTCGTCGCCCAGCAGCACCGCGAAGGCCTCGTCGCCCACGGCGCGCGCGCCCTGGAGGACGGCATGCCCCAGACCCAGCGCCTCCTTCTGCCGCACGGTGACCACCTCGACGAGGGAACCCAGCCGCCGCATTTCCTCCAAGAGGGCCACCTTGCCACGCGCCTCCAGGAACGCCTCCAGCCGCAGCGAGCGATCGAAGTGATCCTCCAGCGCCGACTTGCCCTCGGCGGTGACGAAGATGGCGGTGTCGATGCCGGCGGACACCGCCTCCTCCACCACGTACTGCACCGCGGGCTTGTCCACCAGGGGGATGAGCTCCTTGGGGATGGCCTTGGAGGCGGGCAGGAAGCGGGTGCCGAAGCCGGCCACCGGGAAGACGGCTCGTCGCAGATTCACGGCGCGCTCCTTCGCGGGAGGGGGTAGCCCTTGACGTTGGCAAAGGTGAGTTTCTGGCCCGGCGCCAGTCCGTGGGCGGTGGCGACGCCGGCCTTGAGCTCCAGCACGGCTCGCCCGGGCGCCTGGGGGGTGTAGCTGGGGCATGGGTCACGGCGGCACGGCTGCACGTTGGCGCGCACGTCGGTGATCACCCCGGCCTCATCCAGCCACACCAGGTCGAGGGGGATGAAGGTGTTCTTCATCCAGAACGGCCAGCGCGCCACCGAGTCGAAGATGAACAGCATGCCGGCGTCCTCCGCCAGCGAGTCGCGGAACATCAGGCCCATTTCCCGCTCCTCCTCGGTGATGGCCAGCTCCAGCCGGATCACCGTGCCGTCCGGGAATGTGCAGAGGGGTTGGGGCGGAGCGGTGGCCGCCAGCGCAAGGGTAAGGGCAAGCAGCATCTATTCCTCCGTGGCGATGCGGTACTTCTCGGCGTGGTAGCGAAAGGCGCGGTAGCTCATGCGCAAGAGCTCGGCGGCGCGCTTTTGCACCCCCCCGGCGCGCTGCAGAGCCTGGCGCATGAGGTCCAGTCGCACGTTGTCCAGGTACGCCTCGATGTCGAGCCCGTCCTCGGGGACGGTGTGCAGGCGACGCACCGGCTCCCGGGGCTCGGAGCCCAGCAGGGCGGGGGGGAGAGAGGAGACGGTGAGGAGGTTGGAGGGCTCCATGGCCACCATGCGCTCGATGACGTTTTCCAGCTCCCGCACGTTGCCGGGCCAGGGATAGGCCTCCATCACGCCCATGGCGTCGCGGTGGATCTGCTTGGGCGGGATGCGCGCCCGGCGACAGGCGCGCTCCACGAACAGGCGGGCGAGTTCGGGGATGTCCTCCACCCGCTCCCGCAGGGGCGGGAGATGAAGCTGGATGACGTTGATGCGGTAGTAGAAATCCTCCCGAAAGCGGTTCTCTCGCACGGCCCGGGCGAGGTCCTGATTGGTGGCGGCGATGATCCGCACGTCGATCTCGACCTCGCGGTTGCCGCCCACCGGTCGAATCGCGCGCTCCTGCAGGGCGCGCAGCAGCGCCACCTGGGTGTTGGGTGACAGCTCGCCGATCTCGTCGAGAAACAGCGTACCGCCGTGGGCCTCCTGCATCAGCCCGCGCTTGTCCCGCACCGCCCCGGTGAACGACCCCCGTACGTGGCCGAACAGCTCGCTCTCCAGGAGCCCTTCCGGCAGGGCGCCGCAGTTGACCGGGACGAAAAGCCGCATCGCCCGCGGTGAGGCGTCGTGGATGGCGCGGGCCAGCAGCTCCTTGCCGGTGCCGGACTCGCCCTGGATGAGGACGGTGGCATCCGAGCGCGCCACCTGCGGCAGGCGCTCGAGGATCGGCCGCATGGCGCGGGATTGCCCCACGAAACGTTTGGCGGCACCGCGGGCCAGGCTCTCGCCTGGCGCCTTGAGGAGCTGCTTGGCGACGATGAGCTTGAGCTCCTCCACGTCGAAGGGTTTGGAGATGTACTCCACGGCCCCGTCGCGCAGGGCGGCGAGGGCATGAGCCGGTGTGGTGTGGGCGGTGATGACGATGAACTTGGTGTCCGGGTGGGAAGGGTGGCAGGTGCGAACCAGATCCAGGCCGTTGCCGTCCGGCAGGAAGATGTCGCAGATCACCACGTCGAAGCGCACCGTGGCCAGCGCCTGCAGTGCCTCCTGATAGGTGCCCGCCTCGTGCACCGCATAACCTTCCCCCTCCAGCAGGATCCGCAGGAGCTGCCGCAGGTTGACCTCGTCGTCGATGACGAGGATGGTGCGCATCAGGCGATCTCCATGGGCAGGCTCAGCACGAACGTGGTGCCCTCGCCCGGGGTGCTCTCGACCCGGATGTCACCGCGATGTTCGGTGACGATGGAGTACACCACGGCCAGCCCCAGACCCGTGCCGCCGGTGCGGAACGCCTTGAAGGGTTGAAAGATCTCTCGTATCTGCGCAGCCTCCATGCCGACGCCCTCATCCTGCCATCGCACCACGTAGTGGTCGCCCGCCGGAGCGGCCTCGACCCGCATCGTACCACCCGCCGGCATGGCCTGGACGGCGTTGCGCGCCAGGTTGAAGAACGCCTGCCGGAGCTGGCCCTCATCGGCAATCACCGGGTGGGGGTGGGGGGCGATCCTTCTTTCGATGAAGTGGCGGTCGGTCACCTCGGGGGAGTGGGAGAACAGGGTCAGCACCTCCTCGAGGGTGCGCGCCACGTCGCAGGGGCCCTTCTGCAGGGCGGGCGGGCGGGCGTAACCCAGGAACGACTCGATGATGGCCGACAGCCGCCGCGACTCCTCGACGATGATGCGCAACAGGCGCCGCTCGCTCTCCCCCAGCGCTGGCAGGCGGGCCAGCACCTGCGCCGCTCCAGAGATGGAGGCCAGCGGGTTGCGAATTTCATGGGCGATACTGGCGGCCACTTCCCCCACCGCCGCCATGCGCTGGCGCAGGTGCTCCTGGCGTTCCTCCTCACGCACCTGAGTGAGGTCGCGAAAATGCACCACCATGCCCACCAGCGAGCCGTCCTCACCCGCCAGCGGGCTGATGCTCAGGCCCAGGGGGCGCTCCTGGTCAGCCAGGGAGCCTTCCAGCCGGCGCGGTGTCTGGGCGGAGCGCTCGACGCTGGAGATGATCTCGTTCCAGTTCACCCCCTGTACCGGCAGGGCCTGCTGGATCGGTCGCCCCTCCAGCCCGGCGGGGTCGGCGGTGATGCGGTGCGCGGCGGGGTTGGCGAGGATGATGGTACCCCGAGGGTCAGTGGCGATGACGCCCGAGTCCACCGAGTGGACGATGTCCGCCGAGAGGGCGAGGAGCCGCTCCTTGGCCCTCTTCTCCCGCACCAGGTTGGCTTCCGCCCGGTGCGCCGAGTGCGCGAGGTAGGAGGTGAGGAGGGCGACGACGGTGAAGCCCACGGCGGTGACGAAGAGCTGAAAGGCCAGGCTGGAGCTGGAGGGGAGTGATCGGTACAGCTGCGGCAGGGGAGGGGACACCAGGCGGTAGAGGATGGCCACCACCAGCGCCCCGTACAGGGCAAACGCCCCGCCCGCCGCCAGCAGGGCTCCCCGCAAGCCGAAGATGAGGGCGGCCAGGCCGACGGTCACCAGATAGAGGAAGGGAAACGGCGACCATACGCCGCCGGTGAAGTAGACGATGGCGGAGATCAGCAGCAGATCACCGGTCAGTTGCGCGGCGCCGCAGGTGCGCGCCGGTACCCCGAGAAGCTCCAGGGCGATCCAGATCAACGACAGCAGATACGTGGCGCCGGTCACGCGGGTGAGGGAGCCGATGGGGAGCAACTCGTCGGTGGTGGTCTGCACCAGGAGGGCGCCGATCAGCAGGGCGGTGACGGCCAGCAGGCGCAGGCCGATCAGCCAGCGGGTGAGCTGCCTCTCCAGGCCGGAGGCGGCGGCCGGTGGCGCCGGCCGCCGCTCCCCGTCGCGGGCCCTGCCCCTCATCCGATCTTGGAAATGAGATCGAACATGGGCAGGTACATGGAGATGACGATGCCGCCGATGACCACGCCGAGGACGAAGATCATCACCGGTTCGATCAGTTTCATCATGCCGGCGACGGCGATGTCGACCTCTTCCTCGTAGAACTCGGCGATCTTGCCCAGCATGGAATCGAGGGCGCCGGTGGTCTCTCCCACTGAGATCATGTGCACCACCATGGGGGGAAACTGCTGGGTCGCCCCCAGCGGCTCGGAGAGGGTCTTGCCCTCCTCCACCTGTTTGCGCACCTCCAGGATGGCCTGCTCGATGACCGCATTGCCCGAGGTGCGGGCGGTGATGTCCAGCGACTCCAGCAACGGCACGCCCGCCGACATGAGGGTGCCCAGCGTACGGCAGAAGCGCGCCACGGCGATCTTGCGCAGGATGAGGCCCACCACCGGTGCCTTCAGCAGCAGCCGGTCGATCACCATCTTGCCCTGCTTGGTCTTGTAGTAGCGGTTCACCGCCACGATGGCGGCGCCAATGACCAGGAAGATGAGCCACCAGAAACGGCCGATGAAGTTGGAGAGGGCGACGACGATACGAGTCGGCAGGGGCAGGTCAGCGTCCAGGGAGGCGAACAGGGTGGCGAAAACCGGGATCACCTTCCAGAGAATGATGTACACGACGATGACGGCGATGGCGATGACGGTGATGGGGTAGATCATCGCCGACTTGACCTGCGCCTTCAGTCTGGCCGCCTTTTCGATGTACACCGCCAGCCGCTGCAGGATGGTGTCCAGAATACCTCCCGCCTCGCCCGCCGCCACCATGTTGACGTAGAGGTCGTTGAACGCCGACGGGTGCTTGGCCAGTGCCGAGGCCAGCGAGGATCCCGATTCGACGTCTTCGCGCACCTGCAGGATGATGCGCTGAAACGCCTTGTGCTCCTGTTGCTCGCCCAGGATCTGCAGGCACTGGACCAGCGGCAGGCCGGCGTCGATCATCACCGAGAACTGCCGGGTGAACACCGCCAGCGTCTTGTCGTCGATGCCCTTGCGGAAGCGCGGCAGGGCGATCTCCTTGCCCTTCTCCTTGACCGTGATGGGCACCATCTGCTGCCGGCGCAGGACCGCCAGCACCGCCTCCTTGGAGTCGGCAACCAGCACACCGCCCTGCGCCCGCCCGGCGCGGTCACGACCTTTCCATTCGAAGGTGGGCATTTTCTAGACCCTCCCGGTGGGACGCGACCCCGCCGCCGGCTGCACGACGCCGGTGCCGCGGTTGATCATGTCCTGCAGCTCCTCGGGGTTGGAGCTGTAGGACATGGCTGTGTCCAGGGTGATGAGGCGACGCTGATACAGCGTCGCCAGCGACTGGTTGAACGTCTGCATGCCGTGTTTGAGCTGGCCCGACTGCATGGTCGAGTAGATCTGATGGATCTTGTCCTCACGAATCAGGTTGCGGATGGCGGCGTTGGGGATGAGAATCTCGCAGGCCAGCACCCGACCGTCCCGGCTGGCCCGGGGCAGCAGCGACTGGCAGACGATCCCCTCCAGCACGAAGGAGAGCTGGGCGCGCACCTGCGCCTGCTGATGCTCGGGGAAGACGTCGATGATGCGATTGATGGTCTGGGGCGCCGAGTTGGTGTGCAGGGTGGCAAAGGTCAGGTGCCCGGTCTCGGCGATGCGCAGCGCCGACTCGATGGTCTCGAGATCGCGCATCTCGCCGATCAGCACCACGTCGGGGTCCTCCCGCAGCGCCGAGCGCAGGGCGTTGGGATACGATCGCGTGTCGGCGTGCAGCTCGCGCTGGTTGACCATGGCCTTCTTGTGGGTGTGCAGGTACTCGATGGGGTCCTCGATGGTGACGATGTGCACCGGCAGCTCGGTGTTGATCTTGTCGATCATCGCCGCCAGGCTGGTGGACTTGCCCGACCCGGTGGGGCCGGTGAACAGCACCAGCCCGCGCGGTTTGTTGCACAGCGACTCGATCACCGGGGGCAGTCCCAGCTCCTTGAAACCGAGAATCTCGAAGGGGATGCGCCGGAACGCCCCGGCCACGGCGCCGCGCTGCAGGAAAATATTGGCGCGAAAACGGGCCAGCCCCTTGATACCGAAGGACAGGTCCAGCTCGAGGGTGTCCTCGAAGCGGTGCTTCTGCGCGTCGGTCAGGACCGAGTAACAGAGGCGCTTGGTGTCCGGCGCGGTGAGGGGAGGCATGGACAGCCGCTCCAGCTGGCCGTGCACGCGGATTACCGGCGGCGTGTTGGTGGTGACATGGAGGTCGGTGGCGCCGCGCTCCACCATGGTTCGCAAGAGCTCGTGCAGGGTCACCGGCATCGTCTGCCCCCTCCCTTACAGCACCGTTTCCCGCACCACCTCGTCAATGGTGGTGACGCCGTCGCGGATTTTTTGCAGGCCCGACTGGCGCAGCGTGATCATACCCTCCTCGATGGCCTTTCGCCGCAATTCTACCGCGGTGGCGCCGGAAAGGATGAGCTCGCGGATATCTTCGGTGAGGTCCATCACCTCGAAGAGCCCCACCCGGCCCTTGTAGCCGGTGCCGTTGCAGCGATCGCACCCCCTGCCGTGGTAGAGGCGCAGGGTCGGTGCCTCGGCCTCCGAAAATCCCACCGACAGCAGCGCCTGCACCGGCGCCTCGGTTTCCTCCTTGCACTGGCTGCAGATGCGGCGCACCAGTCGCTGCGCCGCAATGATATTGACCGAGGTGGCGACCAGGAATGGCTCGATGCCCATGTTCATCAGGCGCGACACGGTGGAGGGAGCGTCGTTGGTGTGCAGGGTGGAGAGCACCAGGTGTCCGGTGAGGGCGGCCTTGACGGCGATTTCGGCGGTCTCGAAATCGCGGATCTCGCCCACCAGCACGATGTTGGGGTCCTGGCGCAGGAACGAGCGCAGGGCGGCGGCGAAATTGAGCCCGATGTTGTCCTTCATCTGCACCTGGTTGATGCCGGGCAGCTGGAACTCCACCGGGTCTTCGGCCGTGAGGATATTGACGGTGGGAGTGTTGATGCGCGACAGCGCCGAATAGAGGGTGTTGGTCTTGCCCGACCCGGTGGGCCCGGTCACCAGCACCATGCCGTAGGGCTTCAGGATGGCGTCCTCGAAGCGCTTGAGGCTCGACTTCTCGAACCCCAGTTTGGTGAGGTCGAGCTGCAGGTTCTCCTTGTCCAGCAGCCGCAGCACGACCTTTTCGCCGAACAGCGTGGGCAGGGTGGAGACGCGGAAATCGAGGTCGCGGGTCTTGCCCTCCACCTTCACCTTGAGCTTGATGCGGCCGTCCTGGGGCAGGCGCTTTTCGGCGATGTCCAGCTTGGAGAGGATCTTGACTCGCGAGACGATGGCGTCTTTGAGGCGCAGCGGCGGCGTCATCACCTCGTTGAGAATGCCGTCGATGCGGTAGCGGACGCGGAAAACCTTCTCGTAGGGTTCGATGTGGATGTCCGAGGCGCCGCGCTTGATGGCGTCGGTAAGGATGATGTTGACCAGGCGCACCACCGGGGCCTCCGAGGACTCCTCCTCGAGCCGGTGGATGTCGAGGTCCTCACTCTCCTCCAAGAGCTCCAGGGCCGCCTCGTCCACCTGGGAGAGGTCCTCCATCACCTTCTTGAGTTCGATCTCGCGGGAGGAGCCGAAGTGCCGGTCGATGGCGGCGCGAATCGCCTCCTCCGAGGCCACCACCGGCTCCACCCGGTAACCGGTCATGAAGGTGATCTCGTCCATGGCGAAGATGTTGGTGGGGTCGGCCATGGCGACCGTCAGGGTGGCTCCTGTCTTGTTGACCGGTACCACGTTGTACTTGCGCAGCAGATCCACCGGCACCAGCTTGGCCACCGCCTCGTCGATTTCGAAATGGCGGAGGTTGATGGACGGCACCCCGAACTGATGAGAGAGGCACTCGATGATGTCTTCCTCGCTGACATAGCCGAGGCGGAGCAGCACCTCGCCCAACCGCCCACCCAGGCTGCGCTGCTCCTCCAGCGCCTTGTTGAGCTGATCCTGGGTGATGAGTTGCGCCTTCAAGAGCAGATCGCCGAGTCGTAATGCCATGCGGCTCCCTTCGCGCCTTTCCCGTTACAAGCGTGACGATTCTAGCATCCCGTCGCCGCGCTCCGGCTTCGTGCGTCTGCACATTCTAACTCCGGCTCGAGGCGAAGGTGGCCATGGCGGCGGCGGCCACCGCTGCCGGGGTGAGAGCGGGCGCCGTACCAGGGCGCCCGTCCAGGAGGGTGACCCGGTGCCCCCGGACCCCCGACCGCTGGGGGTCGGTGTCCAGGTGGAACATCACCGTGGGAACGCCGAGCGCGGCGGCCAGGTGGGCGGGCCCGGTGTCGCCACCCACCACCCCGCGCGCCCGCGCCAGGTGGGTCGGCAGTGCCGGCAGGGGAGTCGGCGGCGCCAGGGGCACCCTGGCCTCTCGGGCGATGGCCTGCGCCAGGTCGTGTTCCGCCGGCCCCCAGAGCACCTCCACCTCCAACCCCGCATCGGCCAGGCGCCGGGCCAGCTCGATCAACGAACCCGTCCCCCAGCTCTTGCTGGCGCGCCCGGTGCCCGGCAGCAGCATCACCGGACCTTGCCCGGCAGCGTCCGGGCCAACCGGTGCGGTGCCGGAAAGGAGGAACCGCCCGTCCGGCCAGGCCCCCCACCGGGGCTCGATACCCAGCGCCGGCAGCAGGGAGAGGGCGACATCCACCGCGTGGCGGTGGGGTCGAGGGGAGGGGGACGTGTCGCTGTAAAAGAGGCCGGCCGCCCGCTCGCGCCGCACCTCGGGGGCCAGGCCAACGCGCCGCCGCGCCCGGGCGAGGTAGGCCCACACCGCCGACTTCACCAGCCCCTGGGGATCGAGGGCCACCTCCGGAGGAGCCTCGCGGAGGACCGTCACGACGCTGCGGATTTCCCTCCACGTCCGCACCCCCGGTCGGCGCCGCCAGCGGCGGGTGGCGACGGGCAGGGCGCGGTCCACCGCCGGGTGTGGCGCCACCAGGGGCAGGTACTGCTCCTCTACCACCCAGGTGAGGTGGGGGCGAGGCTCGACCCGCGCCAGCGCTTCCACCAGCGGCCAGGTGTGCACCACGTCCCCCAGGGACGACAGGCGGGTGAGGAGGATGCGCACCCTCATCACGCCCTGGCGGGAGGCGAACCGGCGGGCGCGAAGCGCCGCACGATCTCGCCCACCAGGTCGGTGGTGGCGTGGTCCTTGGGGTCCCCGCAGATGGCGGTGATCCCCCCCCACTCCGCCACGACCGCCCGCTCGGGAACGCTGGCCACGGTGTAGTCGGTGCCCTTGGCGTGGATGTGGGGGCGCAGATCGCGCAGCACCTCGGCCACCGTGGACTCGTCGAACACCAGAAGGTAATCGACGCAGGCCAGGTGGCTCAGCAGTTCCACCCGCTCCTCCGCCGGTACCACGGGTCGACCCGGACCCTTCAGCCGCGCCACCGAGGCGTCCGAATTGACCGCCACGAACAGCGCGTCGCCCAGGGCGCGGGCGGCCGCCAGGTAGCGCACGTGCCCCACGTGCAGGAGGTCGAAGGCGCCGTTGGCCAGCACGATGACGGCCCCTTCCTGGCGCAGGGCGGCGGCCCGCTGGCGGGCGGCGGCGCGATCGAGGAGCTTGGTGGCCGGATCAGTCATGGAGAAAGGTGGCCACCTCCACGGCGCGGTGCAACTCGGCGCGGGTCAGGGTGGCGGTGCCGTGCTTCATCACCACGATGCCGCCGGCCAGGTTCGCCAGGGCCGCCGCCTGCGCCGGCGAGGCCCCGGCGGCCAGGGCGAGGGTCAACGTGGCGAGCACGGTGTCGCCGGCGCCGGTGACATCGGCCACCTGGTCGGTCCCGTGGACCGGAAGGTGCAGGGGGGCCTCCCCCTCCTGCACCAGCGTCAGCCCCTCGCGGCCGCGAGTGGCGACGATGAAGGACGCCCCCAGCCGACGCCGCAGCTCCTCGGCGGCGGCGGCCACCTCGGCGTCGCTGCGCAGTGCCCGGCCTGCCGCGGCCTCCAGCTCCTCCAGGTTGGGGGTGGCCCCGTCGATGCCCCGTAACTCCCGGAGAGCGGAACGAGAATCGGCAACGACCGGGGTGTCGACCGGGACAGATCGGCGCAAGGCGGCCACCCCTGCAGCATCCACCACGCCATAGCCGTAATCGGAAATCGCCACGGCGGCACAGCTCGGCGCCAGCCGGGCGAGGGTGGCGTGCAGCTGCTCCCGCAGGGGGGCTTCGCCGCCCAGCCAGTCCTCGATGTCGTACCGCGCCACCTGGTGCTTGAGGGAACCGGCGCCGCCCCCCAGCAGGCGGACCTTGGTGACGGTGCGGTAGCCGGGGGCGACGACGACGCTCGAGGTGCACACCCCGACCTGTTCCAGGGCCACCAGCAGCGCCCGGCCCGCCTCGTCGTCCCCCACCGCGCTGACCGGCACCACCTCGCCGTCCAGCGCTGCCAGGTTGGCCATGGCGTTGCTGCCGCCGCCGGGGACGCAGCGCTCGCCCTCCCAGCGCAGGATGATCACCGGCGCCTCCCGGGAGATACGCTTGGGGGTGCCGAGGATGAAGCGGTCCAGGACGGCGTCGCCGTACACTAGCACGCGGCGGTGGGGGAAGGCGTCGATGAGGGCGTGGAGGGCGGCGCGCTCCAGCATGGTGGGATTGTACAGGGGCATGACGGCGAACCGGGCCGGCCGGTCACGGCCGCTGATCCTTCGACCGCCCCAGGTCAAGGGTTTGGCGCTGTCGCCGCCCCGGGGGGCGAAGAGGCCCCCGCGCCCTCCAGCAGGAAGCGGGCGGCGGCCCGCGCCCCCGGGTACCCCTCCAGGCGGGCGAGCACGGTGCCGTCCCCGGCGGCGATCACCAGGGTGGGGTACGCCCGGACCTGGAAGCGCTCCTGGAGGGCCTTCACCTCGGGGGGGTTGCGGCCCTCCTCCCGCTCCCGGTCCTCCACCTTCACCGGCACGAAACTCCGGTTGATGGCGGCGGCCACCTCGGGGTTATGCAGCACCTCGCGGTCGAGCTGGCGGCAGGGGGCGCACCAGGCTGCCGTGAAGTCGTACAGGAGGGGGCGGCCGTCCAGCGGCAACCGGGCCGCCTCCGCCGGGGTCAGCCAGCGCACCGGTGGGGCGGATGAGGGGATGAGCTGACTGATCGCCCACAGGGCGAGGAGGGCCGCCGTGGCCCCGGCTGCCCAGCGCGGCACCCGCCGCTGCGAGTCATTCGCTGCGAGCATAATGCAACTCCCTGCGAGAGAGGAGAATGCAAGAGACCAGCAGGGCCAGGGACAGCAGCGCCGCCCAGCGCAGCGGGTCCTCGAGCGAGCAGCGGCCGCTGGTCAGCAGTTCGTCGACGAATCCGGTGGAGGGGAAGAGAAAGCGGGCCAGTTCGTCCAGCACCCGGTGAGCGATCCCGCTGACGTTCTCCCTGGCCAGGGCCAGCCCGATGAGGAGCCCCACGTAGGCCAGGGCATCGCCCGCCAGGGGCAGCAACACCGACAGCAGCGCCAGGGGGGCCAGCACGGCGGCGCTGGCCAGGGCGGCGCGCAGGGGAGCGGCGACCAGCTCGGCGGTGGGGATGGAGCCTTGGGCCAGGGGGAGGGAGAGGCCCCAGGGCAGCAGCAGAACGGTCATGGTGGCGAGCCAGGTGCCGGCCACCCGCGCCACGAGGATGGCGGAGAGGGTAATGGGGCGCACCGCCCACAGCACCATCTCGCCGCTGCGCAGCGGCCCGGCGATCACCCCGGCCCCGAGGATGACAGCGGTGGGCGGGGCCAGTTCCCGGCACCAGGTCAGGGCCAGGGTGGCGAGGTCGGAGGGCAGGCCGGCGCCGGTACCGGTGGCCATCTCCATGGCCGCCACGAAGGCGGCGGAGATCAGCGGGGAGAGCAGGAGGATCAGGGCCCGGCCGCCGAAAAGGAGCTCCCGCGCGGTGGCCCAGATCAGCGCGCTCACCGCTTTTCTCCTTCAAAGAACAGGCTTTCCAGCTGCGCCGTCTCGCGCGCCGCCTCCGCCACCCTCGCCCCCCCGTCCACCAGCGCCCGCAGCAGGTCGGCGGCCATCTCGTCTCCCTCCACCGCCACCCGTTGGGCGGGGCCGTCGGGGGGGAGAAACCGTCCGCCGACACTCGCCGCCGCCGCGCCGACCAACTCCGGGGACAGTGGCTCCCCCGCCCCGCGCAGGCGCATCACGAACCCCCCGTCGCCGCGCAGCTCCTGGATCCGCTCCAGCACCCCGGCGCGCAGGAAGGCCACCCGATCACACAGGCGGGCCACCTGGTCCAGCTGGTGGGAGCTCAGGAGCACCGTCGCCCCCCGCTGCCGGAGCCACCCCACCAGATCGGCCACCCAGCGCACCCCCACCGGGTCCATGCCCGAGGTGGGCTCATCCAGGACCAGCAGGGAGGGCTCCCCCATGGTGGCCATCGCCATTCCCAGCCGCTGCAGCATCCCCCGGGAAAAGGTGCGCAGGGGCTTGCCGGCCGCCACGCCCAGGCCGGCGCCGGTGAGGGCGGCCTCCACCTCGGTGGCCCGGCGGGCGCGGGGGCGGCCAGCGAGAGCATGCTGCAGCTGGAGGAAGCGGCGGGCCGTGACGCGCCGCGGGAACACCAGTCGCTCCGGGAGATAGCCGAGGCGGCGGCGCGCCGACAGGGCACAGGGGTCCCCCCCGAACACCCGCACTCTCCCGGCGGTGGGGAAGATCAGGCCGAGGACGCAGGACAAAAGCGTCGTCTTGCCGGCGCCGTTGGGTCCCACCAGGCCCAGGACCTCGCCGGCGCCGGCGGTGAGGGTCACCCCATCGAGGGCGAGACGGCGGCGGGAACCCCGGCCAAAGGCCCGGGAGAGTTCGTGAACCTCCACCACCGGTGCGGCGTCCATCAAGGTGGCCCCGAGGGGGGAGACGATAGCACGGGGGAGAGCAGATCGAGGAAACTCCCCTCCAGAGGGACCGTCTCGATTTCCAGCCAGGCAGCGGAACTGGCCAGGCGCGGTGGGAGCTTGACCACGTCCTTGGCGGTGAGGATGAGCAGCGCCCGCTCGCGGTCGGCCTGGCGCAGCAGGCGGGTGGCGTGGGGTTCGGTGAGCACGTGGTGGTCGGGGAGGGGGACGAGGGTGACCAGCTCTGCCCCGAGGGCGGCGAGCTGGGCGAAAAACCGCACCGGGCTGGCAATTCCGGCCACGGCGATGACTCGTTGTCCGGCCAGCCACTGGGGGGGGTGGCACACCCCCTGGTGGTGCACGGCGCGGGGCAGGACCGCGGTGGCGAGCACCGGGATCCCGGGGGCTACCCGCGTGACGGCCGCGCGGGCCTCGGCCACGCCGGCCGGGTGAGAGTCGGTGAGCAGCACGGCGTGGGCGCGCCGAAGGGCTCTGGGGTGCTCCCGTCTGGGTCGCCGCCGGCAGAGGGGATCCTCCATGGGGGTGGCCACCAGGTCCAGCTCCCGGGCCAGCCGCCAGTGCTGGAAGCCATCGTCCAGCAGCAGGTGGGTGGCGCCCGCCTCGGCCACGGCCCGGGCGGCGCCGCGCACGCGGTCGGCGTCCACCACCATGGGGAGGCGGGGGAGCGCGCGCGCCAACAACGCCGGCTCGTCGCCGATCTCTTCCCAGCGCACCCCCTGCTCGCCCCGCACTAGACGCGGTTCGGCGGTCCTCCGGCGGTAGCCGCGGGTGAGAACGGCGGGTCTCGCTCCACTGTCCAGCAGGGTGCGGGCCAGCGCCGCCACCAGCGGGGTCTTGCCCGTGCCGCCCAGGGCGATATTGCCCACCGAGATCACCGGCGCCGGCGCACGACAGGAGGTACGCAGGCCGAGCCGGTAGGCGGCCCTGGCGGCGGCGTTGACCCACTCCAGGGGGCGGGAGGCGATGGCCAGCAGGGGGGGGCTCAGCATGGCTGGGACAGGAGAGGCTCCAGAGCATCCACGGTGCGCGCGGTGGCGCCGGCGTGCCGGACCAGCAGCGCCCGCCCCGCCTCCCCCACCCGGCGGGCCGCGGCGGGGTCGTCGAGCCACCCCGTGAGCGCCCGCCGCAGGGTGGCCGCGTCGAAAACCACCTGCGCCCCTCCTGCCGCCAGGAACTCGGCGTAGACGTTGGCGAAGTTGCGTACGTGGGGGCCGGTAAGAACGGGCAGCCCGAAGCGGGCCGGCTCGATGGGGTTGTGGCCGCCGGTGGGGACCAGCGAACCGCCGATGAAGGCGACGCTCCCCAGCTCGTACAGGGCAGCCAGCTCGCCGACGGTGTCCAGGACGACCACGTCGACGTGGTCGGGAGCGCTCTCCAGCTGGGTGCGGCGCACCGCCGGGATGCCGCGGGCGGTCAGCAGCGCGCACACGTCGTTGCCACGCTCCGGGTGGCGGGGGGCGAGCAGGAGGAACGGCCGGCGGGTGACCTCGATCCCCTGCCAGGCGTCCAGCAGCAGTTCTTCCTCACCTGTCATGGTGGAGCCGGCCACCAGCACCGGGCGGCCGGCGGCCAGACGATGAATGTCCCGGCCTACGGTCGGGGGCGAGGCGAGCGGTGCGGCGTCGAACTTGATGTTACCGGTGACCTGGATGCGGTCGCCGGGAATGCCCAGGGCGGCGAAGCGCTGCGCCTCCACCTCGCCCTGGGCCAGCACCAGCGACACCGGTGCGAGCAGCGGCGCCAGCAGCGCACGGATCGCCTGATAGCGCGGAAAGGAACGATCCGAAATGCGGGCGTTGGCGATCGCCACCGGTACCCCCCGCCGCCCGCATTCGGCCAGCAACTCGGGCCAGAGCTCGGTCTCGACCAGCACCAGCAGACGCGGCCGGAGGTGGTCGGCGAAGCGGCGCACCGGGCGGGGCAAGTCGATGGGGAAGGGCAGGATGGCATCGGCCAGCTGCGGCCCGGCGGCCAGGCGTAAGCCGGTGGCGGTGGTGGAGGTCAGCACCGCTGGCAGCCCCGGACGCCGTCGTCGCATTTCCCTGAGGAGCTGCTTCGCCACCGCCACCTCCCCCACCGACACCGCCTGCACCCACACGCTGCCCCGGGGCACCGGGGGGAGGCCGCGGCCCAGACGCTCCCCCACGCGCATCGGCGGGCGCCCCCGCCGCCGGTTGCGCCACACCAGCCACGGCGCGGCCAACGGCAGAGCGAGGCTGAACAGGGCGCGGTAGAGCAGCAGGGGGAGAGGCGGCACCGGGGGAGTGTATCGCGGGATGGTGGGAATGCGTGAAGGTGACCCAGCACCGGGGGCGCGAACCCGTGTCCGTGGCCGCGGCGGTGTCGGTGTGCCCCCGGGAGGGAGCGGGAAAGCCGAGCCTTCACGCGTTCCCCGGCACATCCCATGCGGGGCGGGAGCGTGCCTCCGCCCGCACGGGAGTGACTACAAGCACCGCCGGCCCAGGGGCTTGTTGTCCAGGGTGGTGTCGTGGGAGATCTTGGGCTCCCACAGGAACTCCTGCGTTTCCGGGCTCCACAGGAAGGTCCACCAGTACTTGCGGTGGGACAGGCGGGTCTTGGCGTAGCGGTAGTCGTCCCAGCCGTCGCCGTTGACGTCTTCCACGATCCAGTTGGACCTGTCGCGCAGGTCGGCGCCGGAGGTCTCGAAGCGCTCCGAGAAGGCGGCGCGACCCGTGGCTGTTCGGGTGGAAGTGGAGTACACCGTGCCCTCGTGTACCCACGACTCGATCACCGTGTCTCCGATGTGCTGCCGGGAGGGAGTGGACTTTTCCAGGCGGATCTCGAAGTGTCGCCCCTGGGCCACCAGCTCTCCCGTTGGGGCCTGGGGCTTCTTGCCCTTTTGTGCCCAGCCCGGCGCAGCCGTCAACATGAGGAACGCGACCAGCGGAGCCTTCATGCGCTGTCTCCCTTCGCCGGGGACAACGCCGGCGTGCGCTGCGGATAATCCCGGTCCCCTGCTCGTGAGGGCGGCCTCCACCTGGGAGCGCGCGTTTCTGGCGCGGACCCCCGGCAGCGGGAGCGCGCCAGCTCCCATCCCGTTGCTGTTGCCGTCCAGGGGTAGCCCCAGAGCGCCCGGGATCCTCCCGCTCGCCAGTGCCAGACCCAGCTAGCCAGTGGAAGGTCCTGCGAGTGTCCTCTTTTTGCATCACCCATGTGGGTGATGACACCGCCGCAAGGGCCGTGGTATCCGACCCTCAAGATCTGGGGGCTGCAGCTTTGGGAGGCCACCCGGCGCGGATTGGAGCCGGAAGTGGGGACTCGCTGGATGTCTTGGCGCTATCGACCACATCGTCGAGCGAGCGAACCGCGGCTGCTGGCGACCACAGGATGCGCCGAAAAGGACCGTCTACCGCTCGCCGCGAACCGGTTCGCGGCCGTATGGAAGGGTGTCTTCGAGGTGAACTTAGCGTTGGGAGGAGGTCATGCCAACCATCACCAAGGTAGGGCAGCGCTTCGCACAGGTGTTCGCTGGCAGCCAGCACCACCGAATGACAGTAGATTTTGACCAGAACGGCAGATTGGTCGTCTTTTCCGATTGTCATCGCGGGATCTGTGACCAGGCCGACGACTTCCAGCGCTGCCGTGGAAGTTACTATTCCGCACTGAAGCACTACGCCGACAATAACTTTCAGGTGATCCTCCTGGGCGACATCGAAGAGCTTTGGGAAATCAAGGGCAGGAAACGGGCCGGCATCTTCTCCAGCTATCCTGAGATTTATGATCTCGAACGTGCCTTGAATCAGGAAAACCGGCTGGTGCGGGTGGTCGGCAACCACGATTTCGGTTGGTGGGCATCCCCCGGTCCGCTTGTCGAAGTTCTCGGGCCAATCACGGTCCACGAGTCGGTTCTGGTGGATGTGTGCTCCAACGGTAGTAGAGCGGGACAGATGTTCCTCCTGCACGGTCATCAGGGCGACTTCTGGATTGAAGACATGAGGACTATCAGCGAGCCCATGGTGCGGAATGTCTGGGCCCGAATCCAACGCGCCAGCGATGTCCGATCCACCCGATGGGAAGGGGACCTTTTCGAACTGCGAGGTGCCCGCGACCGCAGCGTCTACTACGAGTGGGCGGTGACCCAGGAGCGGGTCGTCACCATCACCGGCCACACCCACAAGGCGGTCTTGCCAGAGTCGAGAAATCTTGCCGAAGAGCGCTTTGCTCGGCGCCTGGCAGCCAAGCTTTCCGCCCGTGCCAGCTCGTTCTCGAGCAGCCGCGACGCGCAATCGAATTTCAGCGCCCTGGCAAAGCTCTGGCGGGATCGGATTACTCGCGCGGAGCTTCAAGAAGGTGGCTTCCGCAGCGCCCTGCTGAACTGCGGGTGCTGTTGCTTCGACACCGGCTTCGTCACTTCGCTGGAGGTGGTCGACGGCGAGGTAGCCCTCGCCACCTGGACGGGCGGCGAGGCGCCGACGTGGCGCCGGGCGCGACCGCTCGCGCCGCTGTTTGCGGAGCTTTGCGCCGCCCTGCCCCTCAATTTTGCGTCAGCAACTGCAATCGACGATGAGAACCTGGGGGCCGTCGGGTGATGCAGGTGGCGGCCGGGCCCTGGCAAGAGGTTGGCAGGAGGCGAGGATGATCGTTGAGGCAAACAGTGTTGTCAGCTCTCTCCTGGCTTTTGCAGCGTATCTGCTCGGTCTGTCGGTGCTGGTTCAGGTGCTTCAGGAGTTCATCAAGTTCTTGTGTAGCACGAAAGCGGCCGTCTATCAGCGGGTCATCCGCGATGCGGTCGGCCCTCTCTGGAGCCTGGTGGAGCGTTCGCACGGCGCGGTTCGGCTCCATGTTCGCGGTCCCTCGCAGTTCATTCGGCTCGGACCACGAGGCAAACTCCTGCCCCTCGACCTACCATCCTTGACGGACACGCTGGAGGGTGCGGCGCCGACATGGGTGCAGCGCACCCTGGCGCGCCTGCGCGAGGAGACAGTGTTTCAACGAACTTTCCCCGGCCAGTGGTCGCCCAGCTGGTCGCGGTTTCTTGAGGAACTGGCCGAAGTGCCGAAAGGCTCTGCGGGCTACTGGACCGCCCAGGACATCCTGAGATTTCTCGGGACCAACGGCCAGCCGCAGGAAAGCAGCAGCGCTTCATCCCCCGCGCTCTCGGCAGAGCAACTGGTGGGGAGGTTTCGAGCTGCCTTTCTGCCTGACGTGGTCGCCGTGGAGGCGGCGTATCCGCAGCTGGTGAACAACTTCGAGTACTCCTACCGACGGCGAAATCTGCTGATGTCGTTTCTCCTCGGGTGGTTCGTAGCGGTCGCGCTTTCACTGCCTGTGGACCGGATCTGGCAGAGGGCCACCGAGCTGACGCCAGCGCAAGCCATCGCCCTTGCCTCTGAATTGCGGCAGCTTGCTGCCGCGGCCGCTCCCTCAGAAGCCGCGAGTGCGGCGAATCGAGAAACCAATGGCTCCAGGGCCGCAACGCCGGAGGGTGACGTCGACCAACCGACGGCATCCGCACCTCGAGCAGGGCGGTCGGGCTCGTCTCAGGTAGCGCCGCCAGCGACCCCCGCAGCGTCGCCCCCGGGCGTTGACTGCGCCGCTCTCACCGCCGCGGTGGAAACCCTCGACCGGTCTCTCCAGGCGATGGCCGGTGCCGAGAGACGACCCGCAGGAAGAAGGATACAGTTCTTCGCCCAGTGGAAGGAGTCTTGGCGGAGCGGAATCCCCGACTTTCTCGCCTTTCTCCCAGGTTATCTGATCACCGCTGTGCTGCTCAGTTTCGGTGCCCCATTCTGGAACGACGCCATCGGCATTCTCAGCAAATTCCAAGGTGGGACGAAGTCGCAGCGGCGGACTGCCGAGGAGTAGCGGTCATGTCGTTGGCCTTCACCTGGCTCCCGTCGTCGGTCGATCGCGGCCCCCGTTTCTGGTTGAGGCCCGCCAACTGGCTCGCCGCCCGCCGCAAGTTCCGCTGTGATCACTCCCTGGCCTGGCGCCGTTCCTTTCGGGCCGGTTTGCCTTCGGCCTGGGGGGGCACGACGACTCAGGAGGCGACGACCTACTCGGTACAGCTCTCGCTGCTTGCCAGTAAGCCACGCGGTCAGGCGGTCCGATTTCTCATCGTCGGTGACACCGGCGAGGGGGATTACTCCCAGTACGCCACGCTCCCGGTCGTTCGCAGCCTCGAGCCAGATTTCATGATCATCAACGGCGACGTTGCCTACCCGGCTGGCCGGGAAGAGGATTTCCTCCACGGCTTTTTCGAGCCCTACCGTGACCTGGGCATCCCCATCTGGGCGGTTCCTGGCAACCACGAGTACTACTCTCGCGGCAAGGGCAGAGAGTTCTTTCACTACTTCTGCAGTCGCAGCTCGACCCCGCTGTGGGAGACCTACGGGTTGCGGTTCATTCCCCAGCCCGGAACCTTCTGGGAGCTGCGGGATGCTGGCCTTGGTGTGGCCGTCATTGGTGTCGACACCGGCATGGCAGGAAATATGGACGGCAACACCCCTCAGGGCGAAGACCGGGAACAGCATGAATGGCTGCTCGACAGGCTGCACCTGGCCCAGAGTGAGCGGCTAAAAGTCATTCTTCTCTTTCACATCCCAACTTTGACGGGAGGTCGGCACAAGGGTCGGAAGGGGCGGGCCAGGGGGGTTCAGATGCAGGCGTCGCCTGGTCAGGGGCGGGGAGCGCCCGCTCTCACGACCCTCCACCGCCTCATCGCCGCCTTCTCCTGTGTTCGACTGGTGGTTGCGGCCCACGACCACAACTACCAGGGCTACACTCCGGCCGTCTTTGCCCAGTACCTGGAAGAACAGTACGGCGTTCGGCCTGCATCTCAAGCGCCTTTTTACGTGGTCTGCGGCGGTGGCGGTGCCTATCCCCAGCGGCCAGCCGGCAGCCAGAGTCCCTACGCAGGCGTGCATTTTCCCGATCGGGAACAGTGGCGAGGGTACGCCGGCCTGTTCATGGGTTCGAAAAATGCCCTGGTCTCGAGGGTGGCTGCGGAGTTGGCCGATGCCGATGACGGACGTTTCTTGAGCATGCTGCTGGTGGACTGTCAGCCAGGGCCCCCGCCCTCCACCACCGTCACGCCAGTGTGGGTCGACGACATTCGGGAGGTGCTGTGCGATCCGGCGCTGCCGGGGGGCTCGTGTGGCGTGATTGACCTTCAGGCGAGCGAGACGCGGGTCCCGCAAGCCATGCTCGCCCGTTGTCTGCACGTTGCTGGTCAGATGGTGCTGTGATGGAGTCCGGAATGGGAGCGCCAACACCGCGGGTGATTGATGTTCACTTTCACGTGGGCCTTTTGGGTGACAGCTGGCCGCAGCTGGGCTGGTTGTCACCACAACTGCGCGGAGACTTTGCCTACAAGGTTTTTCTCGCCTACGCTCGGATCCACGAGGACGATGCCTGTGACCGCGTTCTCAGGCAGGCAACTTTGAGGGTGCTCGACTCCTGTGGCAAGGTGGAGCGAGTGGTCTGTCTGGCGCTGGACAAGGCCCACGATGCGGCGGGCAGACCCCTGGATGACTGCACCCACATGTGGGTTTCCAACGACTACGTCATGGAGTTGCAGCGTGAGCTGCCCGACCGCGTCTTGCTGGGGGCCTCGGTCCACCCCTTTCGGCAGGATTTCGAGGATGAGGTCAAGCGTTGCGTGGAGCGGGGCGCTGTGCTGATCAAGTGGCTTCCCTCCGCGCAGCGCATCGACCTGGCCGACGAGCGCATCCCTGGTCGGCTCAAGTTTCTCGCCACCGCCCGCGCTGGCCGTCCGTTGCCGGTGTTGCTCCACTGTGGTCCGGAGTATGCCGTCCCGCCGAGCGAGGAGCGGCTGTCGACATTGGACTTCCTCTCCTGGGCCCGTCGAGAGGAGCTGGCAAACCGCCTTCGCGGCCAGCGTCGGAAGGCGGTGCCCGAGGTCGAACAACGGCGCCGCAACCTCGAGACCGGCCTCAGAGAGGGTGCAACTGTGATCTTCGCCCATTGTGGTCTTCCCTATTTTGCCAGAGGCTGGCTCGGCCGCCTCTTCGAGCACTCGGATTACAAGGTCGTCGCGGACTTCCTCCGGCGTTACCCTGTCCGCGAGTGCGGACGAGGTTCCTGCTTCGCCGATGTTTCGGCGTGCTGTACCCCCTTTCGCCGGCCCATGTTCCGCGACATCGCGGCCCTGCCGGCCGACGCGGTGCTCTTTGGCAGCGACTTTCCCACGCCAGTGTTCGAGCTGTCTGCTGATCCCGCAGAGAACCTGGAGGATCTCAAGGCCGTCCTGGCCGGCCGGCCCAAGCGGGTGATCATTCCCGAGGGCAACCTGGTCGATGTGAATTTCCGCGAGCTCTTTCTGAGCTTTCCCGGCCACCCGATGTTCACCAATTTTTCCCGGTTCTTGCTGTAATTCTCGGTCCGGGCGAGCAATGACCTGCCCTCGGCAACTCCCCGTTGTTCCCGTGGCATCTCGGTGGATTCGTGATATCGCGGCAATTCTTGCCAGCGGGGGCGGTGCAGGGAGCCCGAACCGTAGGCGCCGTTCGGCCGCGGGACGCCGCGTCGCGTTCGGGTACGCGTGCGGCGCCGAGCAGTGTAGGTGAAGGCGCTCCGGCCCCTTCACCAGCGACGGCGCTCCGGTGCCCGGGGAGAGCCTCATCACCGTCAGCTGCAGCGCGCGCTAGCCGCGCTCGTCGGCGGACGGGCCGTAGATCGACGGTACCGGCACCTCCAACAGGCGCAGGTAAACGGTGAGCTGGCCGCGGTGGTGCACCAGGTGGTTGAAGATCATGAAGCGCAGGGCCACCGCGCGCGGCAGCTCGAAGGCCACTTGGCCGCCACTGACCAGTCGCCACGGCGCCAGAAGCGACGAGGGGGATGCAGTCTCCAGCGCCTGTCGCAACGCCCCGACCGCGCTGTCGAGACGGCCCAGCAGATCGGCGGCGGAGGCCGCCCGCTTCGGCTGATAGCTGGCGGGGTCAAAGACGAGTTCTTCCCGGGTCATCACCGCCGTCCCCCAGCCGACGATCTCGGTGAGATGTACCCCCAGATCGCCCAGGCTGAAGGACCTGGGGTGGGGCTTGAAATCCAGGGCGTGGTCGGGGATGCGTTGGAGGACGCGGCGGGTAGTGGAGATCTCGTGGTCCAGCTCGGCAAGCAGGGGCTGCAAGGGGTCCATGATGGTATCTCCGAACAGAGAGAACCCTGGCCCAGCTGCACCGATTCCCTCAGCACGCGAAATTCCTGGCGTACACTGGTAAGGCCATGGGCGCCTGGCCCTTGCGCTACGAGGAGCCGCTGTTCCGGCCGCCGTCGGAGGCGGGCTCGTTGATCCTCCAGGTGACCGTGGGCTGTTCCTGGAACCGCTGCACTTTCTGCGGCATGTACCGCGGCAAGAGTTTTCGGGTGCGACCCCTTGCCGAGGTGGAGGGCGAAATCGCCGCGGTGGCGCGGCTGGGGTGGGCGCCGCAGCGGGTGTTCCTCGCCGACGGGGACGCCTTGGCGGCTCCCGAGGAGTTTCTCGCCGGGGTGCTGGAAGCCATCCGCGCCCACCTGCCGGGGGTGCAGCGGGTGGGGGTCTACGGCGACTCCCGCGCCATCCTGCGCCTGGGCGCTGCCGGGCTTGTCCGGCTGAAGGATCTCGGGCTGGGCATCATTTACTTCGGGGTGGAGAGCGGCGATGACCTCACCTTGCGGGCGGTGCGCAAGGGGGCCACGGCGGCGCGCCAGCTCCAGGCGTGCCGGGCGGTGACGGAAGCGGGGGTGAAGCTTTCGGTCATGGTGCTGCTGGGGTTGGCGGGGGTGGAGGGGTCGCGGCGGCACGCCGAGGCAACGGGGCGGTTTCTCGTCGCCGCCCCACCCACCTACGCCGCCGCCTTGACCTACACTCCGGTGCCTGGAACCGAGCTGGGGGATCGAGTCCGGCAGGGCACGTTCGTGCTGCCCGACCGCTGGGGGATGCTCCAGGAGCTGGCCTGGATGCTTGCGGTCATGCCCGACTACCGGGGGCCGTTTTTCGCCAACCACGCCTCCAGCTACCTGCCGCTGAAGCTGCGACTGCCCCGCGACCGCGAGTGGGCGCTGGCGCTACTGGCCGAGGTGCTGGCGCGGCGGGACGAGCGCCTGCTGGTCCCCGAGTGGGCGAGGGGGTTGTAGCGCCCACCGGTCGAGCCACCCGCGGCTCTCGGGTTCAAATTGGACTTCCCATGAAGGGCGTGGATCGTGGAACGTCATCGCCCGATGTTGTTCATTTGGGGTTCGCGGTCGCCGCGCAGGATGGGTCCGTAGTCACCTTGCAGGAAACACTCGGCGTAGCGGTCGGCGAGAGTGCCGTCGGCGAGCAGGGCGTCGAGACGGTTCGCCAGCACCAGGAGCTGGCCGAGGCGCGATAGCACCGAACACGCCTCCTGCGCCGAGGCGTGGCCGAAGACGCCGGAGACGTAATCCCCTTTCCAATTTACCTGAAAGCCGAGACCCTCCAGGACGCGGGCGATGAAACGGGCGCGGTGGGCGCGCCGGAGCTCATCGGCAGCGCCGCCACGGAAGACAAAGGAGATCCGACTGTCTCTACCTTTCTCGTCGACCAGAGCCTCGAGAGTGGTGAAGTGGTATCCGATGCGGGACGAAAGCTGCAGGTATCGGTCTGATACCATCCCCCAGGTCGGACCGCCGAGGTCGGTGGCGAAGGCCGAATGCGACAGGACCGACATGAAGCCGGCGGCGTCCAGAGGCGGAGGACCGTCGCGTTTGACGGCGGGATCCAGTAACCCGTCGAGGAATGCGGCGGTGGGCACGCTGGTCACCTCTCCCCTCTTCACCGTCCGAGATCCGACGGCCGCCGATACCCCCCCTTCCAGCGGCACCAGACGCAACTCAAAGGGCAATGGCTCGGCGACCCGGTACCATTCGCCCGGGCTGCCTTCAACTCCCTCAGCGATACCCAGCGTCTCCATCAACGCCTTCTCGTGGATGAAGCGAACCAGATCGTGAAGGGTCTGGCAGTGCTCGGGTGTGAACTCGCGAGCCTCAGGGTCTTTCAGGTTCAGCGGCAGGATCAAGGGCAAGACCCGTTCCGCCAGCGTCGACCGGTTGGTCGTTGCCCGCGCGGGTGTGGCCGTCGGCAGTGCCTCGAGCTCCTCGACCGTACCCTCGTAGATACGCCGAGAGCGAGCGTCGACGGTGACCAGCATCCCCTCCTCGAGCGTGGCGAGCGCTCCATCCACTGCGAAAAGTGCCGGAACCCCGAACTCCCGCGCCGTCGCTGCCAGGTGTCCGGTCACCGACCCTCTTTCGGTAACCACCGCGGCGGCTCGCGGCAGCGCCAGGGCGAGATCGGGGATCGCCTCGGCGGCAACCAGGATGCTGCCCGGGCGAAGCAGGAGCGCATCCTCGCGACCGTGAACGCGCGCCACGAGGCCTGCTCCCACCCCCGGCGAGGCGCAAACTCCCCGCTGCACCAGCACCCTGCGACCCGACACCGGCGGGGAGTCTTCCGGTGCGCCAGCGGGAACGACGGCGAGGGGGCGTGCCTGAAGCAGCCACAGCGTTCCCTTGGCATCGATGGCCCACTCCACGTCGGCAGGTCGACCGAGGACCTCCTCCGCCTTTAGAGCCAGGCGTGCGACCGCCTCGATCTCTGCCGCGGTCGGCGATGATTGCCGGGAGGGAGGGCTTTCCAGGCGAGGCACGGATGGCCTCGCACGGTTCACCCGCCACGAGGCGGGGGTGGCTGCGCCGCCGACCAGCTTCTCTGGCGAGCCAGGGACGGCTTCGACCACGACCTCGTCGGGGCTGCCGCCCAGAGGATCACAAGAGTAAGCCACGCCGGACACCCGTGGCTCGACCATGATCATGACGAGCGCCCCCATTCCCAGTTCCAGCGGGCCATGACCTCGGCGCAGCCGTGTCAGCACTGCTCGGGGGTTGAAGAACCCTGCCAGCACCTGCAGGTACGCCGTCGTCACCTGGTCGGCCGGGACCTCCAGAACGCTGGTGTACTGGCCCGCATACGAGACGTCGCCATCCTCGCCGGTGGCACTGCTGCGCACTGAAAACCTGACCGCCCCCGGCGCCGCTCTGGCCAGCGTTTCGGCCGCCCCGAGGATCGCTTCGGTGATGTCCGTTGGCAGCGTTGCTCGGAGGATGTCTCTCTGGATTCGTTCGGCGGTCTCCACCAGGTGGGCGGGCTCGTCGGGGTCCAGCGCATCGGAGAGTACCCGCACCGTTTCTTCCAGGCGGTTGTGCCACAGAACCGCTCGAAACGCCTCTACCGTGACCGCAAATCCATCCGGAATCGCCGCTCCACCAGCGACGTACATCCGACCGAGCTTCGCGGCCTTGCCCCCGACCACCTCTTCCCCTGCGGCTGCCAGTTCAGCCAGCGGTACTGTCCACAGTTCCCGCGTGGGGGGGCGGGCAGGTTCTTCCAACGCGCTCTCGAGTCCGGTGCGAATTCGTTCAATTGCCGGGAAGAGACTGGCGTATCGTTGCCCCCCCAGCACCTGGAGCATCCTGGCCATGGCGTAGACCTGGACGCCAATCCGAATCACCAGCGCCTTGACGCGCTGGCGACCTGTAGCGCCAGGAGCGGCTGCGATTTCCTCCAATTCGGCAAGCAGCGCAAGGACGTCGGCGTTGGCGCGCAGGACCTGAAGGTAGGCGTCGTACCTCCTGATGAGCGCCGACCGGGCCTTCCCAGTTCCTCCGCCGATGCGGCCAAAGGTTCTTCCGATCCAGCTTGACATGGCCCTCTCGCCTCGCTCCGCGACGGCAGATACCGGTGAAGATTATAGGACAGGGAAGCCTCGTGAAACCGAGCGCAAGTCAGCGACATGGAGCTCGAGTCACGCGCTGACTGTGGCGCAGTTGTCACGGCGATGGGCCGGGGGTGGTAGACTCAGGCGGCGGCACCCACATCACTGAGGAGGTGGTGATGCCCAACACCTTACTGTTTGAAGCCCCCTATTCACAAGGCAATGAAGTCGCCGAGCGCTGGGCTCAGCAGAGCGGGGCCGACCTGGTGCGCGAGCACGACTTGCTGACCTTGACCGAAGCTACCTACGGTTTTCCCAAATCCAAGCTTCGCCATGCCCTGACTGGCTCCCTGTCGGTCTTCAACGCCTTCACCCATGAGCATGAGCGTGCCATCGCCTACCTGAAAGGCGCCCTGGCTCGGCTGCTGCAGCGCGATGGCTGGGTGTACTGCGGGCCGGCAACGCTCCTTGTGCCAGCATCGGTATCGGTCGCCCTGCGCGTTGGCCTGATGGCCAGCTCCGACTACCGCGCCAGTGTCGCTGCGAAATACCTGGGAATTCCGATCACGCGGGCGAGGCGCCGCCTCGCCCAGGAGGACAATGCCCTGCAGCAGTGGGCGTCCTGGGTGGTGGAAGGTGACCCATTCCTCCCCAGTCGTTTCGACATCCTGCTGCCCATGCACGCCCACTCCGTCGAGGAGGCCGTGCAGCTGATCAGCGACAACATTGCCAATCCGGCGCTCGCCCGCACCCCGATCGCCGAGGCCAGGGTGGACGATTTCCGTCTCGCCGCGGCCGTCCACATTCGCCTCGCCGAGGCCGGTTATGACGTGGGGGTGGAGTGCGAGAACGGCTATCTGACGATCGCCATCAATCGCTATACCCTGCGTCTGGAGCGGGTGGAGGAGGACATCAAGCGCCTCGCCATGTCCACTGAAGGGGTGAAGGAGGTCGTCACTCGGGTAGGCCCCCGCTTTCGACTCCCCAGTCGGTATGTGGAACTCGACGCCGAGACTCCGACCAAGGTCCTGCTGGTGGACGACGAACGGGATTTTGTGCAAACCCTCTCCGAACGTCTGCTCACCCGCAACGTTCCCACCGCTGTGGCCTACAACGGTGAGGAGGCGCTGACCATCATCGAAGCCGACGAACCGGAGGTCGTCGTTCTCGACCTTCAAATGCCCGGAATCGACGGCATCGAGGTGCTACGCCGCTTGAAGAAGGGTCACCCCAACACGCAGGTCATCATCCTGACGGGGCACGGCTCGGAGAGAGAGCGCAGGCTTGCCGAAGAACTCGGCGCCTTCGCCTATTTGCAGAAGCCGGTAGACATCAATGTTCTCTCCCGCACCATGAAGGAGGCGTACAAGGCGATGTTGCACCTGCCGAAGGAGGGTTCGGGCAACGAGGAGTGATGAAGTGGTGGGCGAGGGCACGCCCGGCGGGATTCTTCCCCTGCGCCAGCGCTTCTTGCGCTCGTTGAAGAATCTCTTCGTAGCCGGGGCGGATGACTTCCAGCCGGGTTCCGGCGGGCAAGAGCGCCGTTACCATGTCTTGCGGCGCTACGTGGTGTTGTCGACAGCGGTGGTCTCGCTGGCGCCGCTGCTGTTTGCCACCCTCCTCAGCTATCACCAGTACGAGAAGACTTACCGCACCGAACTCTTCAACCCGATCGCCCGCCTCACCGCGACGACCAAGCAAACCATCGATTTCTTTCTCGCCGAGCGCCGTTCGGCGTTGGAGATGATCGTTCGCGACAAGTCCTTCGAGGAGCTCTCCGACCCGGCCGAACTGAAGCGCGTGCTGGCCAACCTCGCTTCTTCATTCGGCGGTTTCGTTGATCTCGGCGTTCTCGATGCGTCCGGGCACCAGCGGGCCTATGCGGGTCCATACGAGCTTTCTGGCAAGCGCTACGCGGACCAGCCATGGTTTTCCGAGGTACGTCAGCGGGGAGTGCACGTCAGCAGCGTCTTTCTCGGCCATCGTGGCATCCCCCATTTCGTCATCGCGGTCAAGCACGAGGATGCGGGCGGGACCTGGCATGTGCTGCGGGCAACGATCGACAGCGAGGAGCTCAATCGGCGCATCGGAGGGCCCGGAGTCGACGACTACACCGATATCTTCCTGGTCAACGACGAAGGGCTGCTGCAGAGTCCTTCCCGCCTCTTCGGCTCGGTGCTGCAAGCGGTTCCGCCATCGCTGCTCCCACCGCCGGCGGAAACTGCCTCGGTATCGCTGCGAACGGTTGGAGACGAACCATTCGTGGTGGGACACGCATCCATCGAAAAATCTCCCTTCACGCTCGTGTTGCTGCACCGGTCGCGCGAGCAGGTGGAAACGTGGCAGGCCATCCGCGGCGAGTTGATCCTGTTTTTTTGCGTCAGCGTTGTCCTCATTCTTTCGGTCATCTGGGGGGGGTCCACATACATGGTGAAGCGAGTGCGCGATGCCGACCGGCGACGGGAGGCGTCCCTGCACGAGGTGGAATACACCAACAAGATGGCAACCATCGGCCGGCTGGCTGCCGGGGTCGCCCACGAAATCAATAACCCGCTGGCCATCATCAACGAGAAGGCCGGTCTGCTGCTGGACCTCATCGCCATGACGGGGGAGCCACCTCGCCGTGAGAAGGTATCGGAGCTGGCCACCGCGATCATCTCGTCGGTGGAGAGGGCCAGCCGGGTGACCCATCGTCTTCTCGGCTTTTCTCGTCACCTGGACGTTCGCTTCGAGCCCATCGCCCTGCCGGAGTTGATCCGCGAGGTGTTGGGCTTTCTCGAGCGCGAGGCCAGCTACCGTAACGTCGAGGTGGTGGTCACGAGCGAGGAGGGTGTGCCGGAAATCAAGAGTGATCGCGGCCAGCTTCAGCAGGTGTTCCTCAATATCATCAACAACGCTCTGGCAGCGGTCCAGGACAACGTCGGCCGGATCGAGATCGCCATCCGACGGGCAGGTATCGCATCGGTTCAGGTGCTCGTGACCGACAACGGCGTCGGCATCGAGAAGGCCAATCTCACGAAAATCTTCGAGCCGTTTTTCACGACCAAGAAGGGCTATGGCACCGGGCTGGGACTGTCGGTGACGTACGGCATCGTTCAGAAGCTGGGGGGCACCATTACCGTGGATAGTGTGCTGGGCCACTGGACCACGTTCACCGTCACGCTGCCGACTACCCCGACAACCAGGCAAGGAGGCAACGATGGCTGAGCCCAGGATTCTCATCGTGGACGACGAGGGAGATCTGGCCTTCACCCTCGCCGAGCGGCTCCAGCTGAGGGGGTTTTCGGCCCGGGGGGTGACGAGTGGGGAAGCCGCTATCGAGGTGGTGCAACATGAAAGTCCTGACGCTGTCGTCCTGGACGTGAAGATGCCCGGTACTGGCGGGCTCAGCGTGCTGCGCACCCTCAAGAGCCTGAGGCCCCATCTGCCGGTCATCTTGGTCACCGGCCACGGATCGCGGGAGAACGCCGTGGAGGGGATGCGCCTGGGGGCATTTCGTTACCTCATGAAGCCAGTACAGATCGAGGAGCTGGTGGCACTCCTGCACGAGGCGACCCGAGGCCCGGGAGGTGGTGATGGATGACACCTGCTCAGCCGCTTTGCACGAGGCGGAGTTGTCGTTTTTCGGAGCCGTCACGGCAAGCCTCTCCCACCAGATCAACAACGTTCTCACCATCATCAGCGAGCTGAACGGGCTCAGCGAGGATCTCCTGGCGATGACTGCTGCTGGCGACCTGCCGGTCGAGCGGCTGCGGGCGACAACCGCGAGGATCAGCGGGAATCTCGAACGTTGCGTCGAATATCTGCAAGTTCTCAACCGCTTTTCCCACTCGGCCGACCAGGAGTCGGCAACCTGCAATCTGGGCGAGCTGGTCTGCCTCCTGCGCTCGGTCACCTCACGGTTTTTCGAGCTGCGAAAGGTGAACCTGGAGCTGAATCTGCCCGAGAGGGAGGTGGTCGTCGTGACGCGCCCCTTCGCCGTGCTCCACGTCCTTTACCGCGCCCTTCGCTCAGCTCTCGCGGCCAGCGGCGAGGGAGAGACCGTGCGACTGGCGTTGGAAGCCGCGCCAGAGCATGTGGACATACGAGTTTCGCCAATGCCTTCTGAACGGGAGATACCGGCGGGTGAAGCGGATCTCGCCAGCCTCGCTCCTCTCTGCCGGTGTCTCGGGGCCCAGGCCGCCTTCGTGAGCGTTGCAGGGGTCAGCACGCTGCGGATCGTCTTGCCACCGGGCCCGTCACCGTCCGCTGTGCTGGAGACGCGATGATCCAACAACGATTCAAGGTCCTCTTGGTCGACGATGAGCCCGACTTCCTCGACATTCTCTCCGCCAGGCTCGGCGCGCGAGGGCTGGAGGTCGAGACGGCGCGCAGCGGTCAGGAAGCCATCGACAGAGTGCGTACCGCCGCCTTCGACGCCGTACTCCTGGACCTCGCCATGCCAGGGATGGACGGCCTGGAGACCCTGCGCCACCTCGTCGAGCTGGACCCGACGAGCCAGGTGGTCATCCTCACCGGCCACGCCACCCTCGAGAAGGGCATGGAGGCGATCGCCCTCGGCGCCATGGACATGCTCGAGAAGCCGGTGCCCATCGCGGTACTGATGGACAAGATCGAGGAAGCGGCGAAGCGCAAACAGCGGATCTCGGCGGCCACCCCACCGAAGCGCCGTGGCGTAGCTGGCGGGGCTCGGGTGAGGCCCGCCAGTGCCACTCACCCCCTGACCCGCATCCTGCCATTTCTCGCCTGGATCGGTGAATCGCGAGGTCGCGCCCTGCGCGCTGACATGATGGCCGGCCTCACCGTGGCGCTGGTGCTGATTCCTCAATCCATGGCGTACGCCCAGCTCGCCGGTCTTCCCGCCTACTATGGCCTTTACGCGGCGTTCCTCCCCCCTGTTCTGGCGTCCCTCTTCGGCTCGAGTCGGCAGCTGGCCACGGGTCCGGTGGCCGTGGTGTCGCTGATGACCGCCGCGGCGCTGGAGCCAATCGCCACGGCCGGCAGCGAGCTGTATATCGCCTACGCCATCGTTCTCGCGCTCTTGGTCGGTATTTTTCAATTCCTGCTCGGAGTGCTCAAGCTCGGTCTGGTGGTCAATTTTCTGTCGCATCCGGTGGTGAACGGTTTCACCAACGCCGCCGCCCTCATCATCGCCACTTCGCAGCTCTCCAAGGTTTTCGGAGTCGAGGTGGATGGGGCCAGGCATCACTACGAGACGGTGCTGCGAGTACTGCACGAGGCTGCCCACTCCACCCACTGGCCAACCTTCGGCATGGCCGTGCTGGCATTTGCCATCATGATCGTGCTCAGGAAGATCAATCCCAGAATCCCCAATGTCCTGGTGGCGGTTGCCATCACGACCGTCCTGGCCTGGGCCGTGAAGTTCGAGCAGCGACGTGCAATTCCCCTGGAGCGGATCGAGTCGCGCGAGGTGGTGCAGCTGGTTGAGCGATTCAACGCCGTGGTCAGCGAGCGGCGCGAGCTGGAAGAGTTTCGCGCTGCGATGAACAAGCGGCGGGAGGAGGTCTTCGCGAAAGATGCGCCGGTGTGTGGCCGGTGCCACGACGTGCGTCCGCCCAGCCGTTTCGACGCCGGTCCGGATTCTCTGCCGGCACAGGTCTCCGCCAACCTGCTGCTTCTTCACCACAGCGGTGAGCTGCTCGGCGCCCGCATTGAAGAGATCAAGGAAGGGGACGAGCCGCTCCTGCGCGAGCGCTTGCGATTGCTTCGCTTCCAGATCGATGGGGACCGTGTTTCTGCCGTCGAGCCAGGGCGACACGGGAGCGGGCAGCTCTGGACGCTGAAGGTAGGGAACCGTCCCCTGGATCCCGGCGCACTTCCCTTCCGGGCCGGCGGCGCGGTGGTGGGCACCATCCCCAGCGGTCTGCCCGGCTTCAAACTGCCGCAGCTGGATGCGACGATCGCCATCAAGCTCCTGCCAGTGGCAATGATCATCTCGATCCTCGGCTTCATGGAGGCCATCTCCATCGCCAAGGCCATGGCGTCGCGCACCCACCAGCGTCTTGATCCCAACCAGGAGCTGATCGGGCAGGGCATTGCAAATGCGGTTGGCAGTCTGTTTCAAGGCTACGCCGTCTCGGGTTCGTTCTCGCGGTCGGCGGTGAACTTCCAGGCCGGTGCGGTGACCGGACTGTCCAGCGTGTTCGCCAGCGTCGTGGTGGTGATCACCCTCCTGTTTCTCACGCCGTTGCTCTATCACCTGCCGCAGGCGACACTGGCGGCGATCATCATGATGGCGGTGGCCGGTCTGCTGAACGTGCACGGCGTGGTGCACGCCTGGAAGGCCCAGTGGTTCGACGGCTTTACGGCGATCGCCACCTTCGTCGTCACCCTCGTGGTGGCCCCGCACCTGGAGTGGGGGATTCTCACCGGTGTCGTGCTCTCACTGGGCGCCTACCTCCAGCGCACCATGCACCCGAACGTCGCATTGCTGGCTCTCCACCCCGATGGTTCTCTGCGGGACGCCGCGCGCCATCGCCTCGGGCAGTGCAAATACATCGCTGCCATAAGGTTCGACGGCCCATTGAACTTCGCCAGTTGCAGCTTTCTCGAGGACGCCATCCTTGCCCGGGTCAGTGAGGTCCCGACGCTCCGCGAAGTCCTCATCGTCGCCCACGGGATCAACGAAATCGATGCCTCGGGCGAGGAGATGCTCGAAAACGTCCTCCATCGACTGCGTACCAACGGCTGCCGCGTCTCCTTCAGCGGTGTCAAGGAGCACGTCGTGGACGCTCTCCGGCGCACTCGCCTGTGGGACAAGATCGGAGAGGAAAACGTCTACCCCACCCAGCTCATCGCCCTGCGGGCGATCTACGATCGGGCGCACGGCGGGGATCCCGAGGCCGCGTGTCCCCTGCGGCCACCCCCGATGGCTGCCGACGTGGAGGCTGGCGAGAAGAGCTCCTGGTCTCTCAGCCCCCAGTCAGGACGCGACCGCAGGTAGAGACGGCTGCCGAGTGGTGCGGCTCTCGGTGCCAGGAATGGGGTCACGCAACCACTGCAGAGGAACCTTGCGGTGTCGGTGGAGGCCGATTCGCTCGGTCGCCGAGCCGGCTGGAACCGCCCCATGATCGCCCCATGTGCCTGACTCCGCCCATGACGAGGGGGCCAGGGTCGCTCACGCAGGTGACCATAGCCTCGTGCAAACGCAGAACCGAAGGAGGGGCAGTTCTCTACTGCGTGCCCGCCAACGCCGGGCAATCAGGACCGGCGGGCGGGTCCTCACAGCGCTGGAGGGTGCCGGAGCGGTGTTGCGTGGTGTCTGCCCCGTACCGGTTTCAGCCGCGCCTAAGCCCCCCTTATCCGAACAGCTCCAGGGCCGCCACGTCCCCCTTGCCCTGGCGGACGAGCACCGGCTCGTCGCCGGAGAGGTCCACCACCGTGGAGGGCTCGTTGGGCAGGATACCGCCGTCCACCACCAGGTCCACTGTGCCGGCCAGCTTGGCCTCGATCTCCATGGGGTCCAACAGCCACTCGTCGGCGTCGTTGCGCACCGAGGTGGAGAGCAGCGGCGCCCCGAGCTCCTCGAGGATGGCCAGCACGATGGGGCAGTCGGGAAACCGAACGCCGATGGTGCGGCGCTTGCGCAGCATGGTGCGGGGCGCCTCGGAGGTGGCCTCGAAGATGAAGGTGTAGGGGCCGGGCAGCACCCGCTTCATCATGCGGAACACCGGTGTGGTCATGCCCTTGGCGTAGCGGGCCGCGGTCGCCAGGTCGCCCACCAGGATTGACAGGCGCTTGGCGCCGGAAATCCCCTTGGCCCGGTAGAGGCGCTCCACCGCCTCCCCGTCGTGGAGCAGGCAGGCGTAGCTGTACACCGTATCGGTGGGAAGCACCGCCACACCGCTGCGGCGCAGCAGCTGGACGACGCGGGCCACGAGCCAGGACTCGGGTTCTCTGGGGTCGATGGTGAGCAGCACGGCACCCTCCAAGGACCGCCCTTCTAGCCTGGCAGACCCGAGTCCGTCAAGGGCGGGAATCTGCGGACCGGCGGTTACGCTTGCAGGCGAGGGAGGAGCTCATGGCCCGTGGCAGTTCGCGCAACGTCCTCGGTGGACCCCTGCAGACCTGTTGCACCGACCCGATGACCGGCTGGTTCCGCAACGGCCGTTGCGACACCGAGCCGGCGGACGTCGGGCGGCACGTGGTGTGTGTGCACGCCACCGAGGAGTTTCTGGAGTTCTCCCGGCGGGTGGGCAACGACCTGTCGACGCCCCGGCCGGAGTTTGCCTTCCCCGGTGTCAAGCCGGGAGATCGCTGGTGCGTCTGCGCCGAGCGCTGGCTGGAGGCCTACGAGGCGGGGGTGGCGGCGCCGGTGGTCCTGGCCGCCACCGAGGAGTCAGCGCTGGAGGTCATCCCCCTGGAGGCGCTCAAGTCCCACGCCCTGGATTGGGTCTCGTAGGGCGGATCAGGAGGAGCTTGCACCGCCCCAGGCCGGGGATGGTGGGCGGCTCGACCCCCACCTCGCTCTGCCAGAAGTTCGAGCTGCCCAGCAGCTCCACCACCCCCTCAAGGTGGCCGTCCTGGGTGAAGAGCACCCCGTCGGGGGCCAGGCGCGGCAAGAGCTGCACCAGGCAGGTGCGGGTGGAGGCCACCAGATCCACGTCCAGCACCGCCACGTCCACCCGGGGCGGCGCCTCCCGGGCCAGCGTGTCCTCGAACCACCCCTTGTGCAGGGTGACCGCCCGGGGCGCCCCCCACTGCGCCAGCAGCCGCTCCACCCGCCGGAGGCGGCCGCGGAAGGCCCTGGGACGAAAGGCGGTGGCCCGCCCGTCCAGGTGACGGTGCTCCTCGGCGTTGGGGGGGATGCCGCGGAAGGAGTCGAAGGCGTGCAGGTGGCCACCGGCGGCGGCCACGGCCAGGGAGAGCTTGGCGGTGGAGGCACCGTAGCCGACGCCGCACTCCACCACCACCGGGGGCCGGCGGCGACCGACGTCGAGGATCGCTGCGGCAACGGTCAGCATCTCTCCCAACGTGTGATAACCGCGCACGGCATTGGTGATGGCGAGCAAACGGGCGAGCAGGCGCAGGCGACGGGGCATCTGGGCGGGCCGTCGGCAGAGGAAGGCGACCACCTCGCCCCGATCCCGGGTGAGGAGGTAGCGGAGGGTGAGCGCCTTGCGGTAGAGGGTCCCGGGTCCGCGCCGCACGCCGGGGATGGTGCGGGGAATGCGCCGAAAAAGAAAGGCCCCCCGGGGCGGGGGGCAAGGGTGGAGGAGGAGATGGTTACAACAGCTGCTTGACGGTCTTGAGAGCCGGCTCGTAGTCCGGCTCCTGGGCGATCTCCGGGACGATCTGGCGGTGGCGGATCACCCCGTTGCTGTCCAGCACGAACACCGCCCGGGCCAGCAGGCCCAGCTCCTGAATGCCAAGGCCCCACGTGTGCGCCGCCTGGCGGTCCTTGAAGTCCGACAGGGTCACCACGTTGGGCAGCTGGAACGTCTCGCAAAAGCGCTTCTGGGCGAAGGGCAGGTCCATGGACAGGGTGACCAGTTTGAAGCCGGCCTTGGCGGCCTCTTCCGCCAGGTGACGGGTCTGCCGCTCGCACACCGGGGTATCCAGGGACGGCACCACGTTGAGCACCACCGGGGCGCCGCGCAAGCTGAACAGGGACACCGGCTGCAGGCCGGCGTCCAGGGCGGTGAAGTCGGGGGCGGGCTGCCCCTCGGCCGGTGGATCGCCCACCAGGTGCATGGGGTTGCCTTTGAAGGTGACGGTGATCGGCATGACGACTCCTTTCGCTTCTTGAGAAGAGGGAAAGGGGAGCAGCTATTCCTGGGGCTGGCGGGCCTCGCGGATGGGAGCGGCACGGGAGGCCGTGACCCCACGCCTGGCCGGCGGTGGTCTCGGTGGTGCAGTGGGTGGAGCTGGCGACAGAGCTCCGTTTGGCGTCTTCGCCCACGTGCGTGGGAAAATGGAAAGATTATCGGTACCTGGTACGCACGGTGTGATAGGATCGGCGGGCATGGGCGCATGGGAGCTGGTGGTCATGGCGGCGGGGGTGGGCTCGCGCTTCGGGGGGCTCAAGCAGCTGGAGCCAGTGGGTCCATCGGGGGAACGGCTGCTGGACTACTCGGTGTATGACGCGGTGCGGGCCGGAGCGGGACGGGTGGTGGTGGTGCTGCGGCGGGAGATGGAGGAGGAGTTCCACGCTCTCCTGGGCCGGCGCTGGGCCTCGCTCGCCGAGGTGGCGTACGCCTTTCAGAACCTAAAAGATGTGCCGGCGGGCTTTGCGGTGCCGACGGGCCGCAGCAAGCCGTGGGGCACGGGCCACGCGGTGCTGGCGGCGCGTCGGGCGGTGACCGGCCCCTTTGCGGTGATCAACGCCGACGACTTCTACGGGGCCGAGGGGTTCGCGCTGCTGGCTGGCTTCTTCTCGGCGCCGGGGTCGTCGGAGCAGGGGAGGCACGCCCTGGTGGCGTACCGGCTGGGCAACACGCTGTCGGACCACGGCTCGGTCTCTCGGGGCGTCTGCCGCCTGGATGGGGAGGGCCGGCTGGCCGGTATCGACGAGCGGCTGGGGGTGCGCCGCCGGGAGGACGGGTCCATCTGGGCCGAGGGGTGCGCCCCGCCGCTGCCGCTCGACCCCAACGCCCCCGTTTCCATGAACTTGTGGGGGTTCGGCGCCGATGTGCTCGGTCACCTGGAGGAGCGCTTCGCCGCGTTTCTCGTCCAGCAGGGCCAGGATCCCGCGGGGGAGTTTTACCTGCCCACCGCTGTCACCGACCTCATCGCCGCGGGGCTGGCCACGGTGGAGGTCCTCACCACGTCGTCCAGCTGGTTCGGCCTCACCCATCGAGAAGACACCGCGGCCGTCCGCCGCCACCTGGCCCAACTCGTCGAAGGCGGCGCCTACCCGCCCCGCCTCTGGTCTGACTGAGGAAAACCGTCGTGGACCGGGAAGGCCAGAAGGTGTAGGCTAGGGCGACGCCCGCGAGGAGGCCCCCCATGCCTGGCCGCATCGAACGAATCGAGTTGTGGCACGTGAGCGGATATGAGCCGCCCGGGTTCGTGCCGGCCGTCCGGGAGGGGATCCTGGCCCCGGTAAACGTGCGCCCTGACGGCACCGTTGCCGTGCCCCAGGAGCCGGGCCTGGGGGCACACGTCGACGAACGGCTGCTGCGGCGCTTCGGTCGTCGCTTTCACGTCTCCACCCCGCTACGGGTCGCCGTGGGAACCATCCGCCACCGGAGGCTCGGAGCTGCCAGAACCCTCCAACGCGCGAAGGCGGCGGGGGCAAGTCTGGCCTGTTGAGGTGAATGCTGTGCGCCGCCTATACTCCTCCATGACAGGTGACCGGTGAGCGACAGCTCGATCGACGACGAGCCAGCGGCCGCAGGGACGGCGGGTTTGCTGCGCATCCTGGTGGTGGGCCCCTCAAGTGCCGCCGCTGCTGCCGCCGTGGCGGCGCTGAGGGCGGCTGGCCTGGCCCTCGAGGTGCACGTCGCGGCCGACCGCAGCGAACTCGAGAAGCTGCTCGCCGAGGTTCGGCCGGATCTGACGCTGCGCGCCGATGAGTTCCCTGCTTTGAGCGATCTCAACGGCGGGCAGGTGTTTCGCAGCATCGTGGAGCACTCTACCAACCTCTTCTACGTGCACGGGCCGGACCACGTGCTCACCTACGTGAGCCCCCGCTGCCGCGAGATTCTGGGTTGCGAGCCGGACGATGCGCTGGTGCGGTGGACGGAGTTTCTCACCGAACACCCCGTCAACCGGGAGGGGTTTGCCGCCACCGAACGGGCCATCGTCACCGGAGTGGCTCAGCCGCCCTACCTCTTGGAGATCGAGCGCCCGGACGGCCGCCGCGTCTGGGTGGAGGTGCATGAGGCGCCGGTGGTGCGGGAGGGGCGTACGGTGGCCATCGTCGGCGCCCTGCACGACATCAGCGAGCGCCGCCGTGCCGAAGAGCACGTGGCTCTGCTCGTCCAGGCGTTGAGGGCCACCGCTGAGGGGGTGTGCATCACCTCGGTGGACAACCGTATCCAGTTCGTCAATAAAGCCTTCTGCGATCTCTATGGATACGCGGAGAGTGAATTGTTGGGGCAGTCCGTCGAGATCTTGCGGGTTCCCGACAATCCCCCCGGCATCGGCGAGGAGATCGTGGCGGGTACCCTCGCCGGTGGCTGGCGGGGCGAGCTGTGGAACCGTCGCAAGGACGGGCGGCGGATTCTGGTGTCGCTGACCACTGCACCGGTGCGCGACGAGCGCGGGGTGGCCGCCGCCCTGATCGGGGTGATTCGGGATGTCACCGAAGCCCGGTGTGCCCAGGAGAAGGAGCGCCGTCGCACCCAGCAGCTGACCGCCATTAACCGGGTGATGGAGCACGTGACCAGCCTGATGCCGGTGGAGGAGTTGCTGCGGGTGGCGGTGCGAGAGATCCGTGATAGCTTCAACTACCACAGCGTGGCAGTGCTGTTGCTGGATGAGGAGCGCGCGACACTGGGAAGTCAGGCGGTGGAGGGTGCCTACGCCCACCTGGCAGCGGCCGACTACCGACAGCGCGTGGGCGAGGGACTGATTGGTATTGCCGCCCGGGACGGGGTGACCGTTTTGAGCAACAACGTGCGCGCCGACGCTCGCTATGTGGTGGGTTTTCCCCAGCCGGTGGAGACGCAGTCCGAGATTGCCCTCCCCCTCAAGATGGGCGAGGAGGTGCTGGGGGTGCTGGACGTCCAGGAGGCTCGCCCCGACGCCTTCGACGAGCTGGACGTCCAGGCCCTGGAGACTGTCGCCGGCCAGCTGGCGGCGCGCCTGGAGGGCGCGCGGCTCCTGGCCCGTCTGAAGGAGGAGCTGGCCCGGCGGCAACTGATGGAGGAGGCGCTGCGCGATGCCCTCGCCGCCCTGGAGCGGAGCCGGGCAGAGCTGGAACGGCGGGTGGCGGAACGCACCGCCGAGCTCGAGGCCCTCAACCTCCGGCTGGCGGCAGAGGTGCAGGAGCGGGCGGTGGCCGAGGAGGGGATCCGCGCCTCCGAGGAGCGCTTCCGCGCCCTGGCGGAAAACTCGGTGGACGTGATCATGCGCTTTGACCGGCTGGGACGGCACCTGTACGTCAATCCCCCCGTGGAGGCGCAGACCGGGATCCCTGTGGAGGAGTTCCTGGGCAAGACCCACCGCGAAATGGGATTCCCCGAGCACCTGTGCGAGCGGTGGGAGGAGGCCATCCAGCAGGTATTCAACACCGGTGCTCCCCACCGCATCGAGTTTGAGCTTCCCAACGGGATCTGGATCGACTGGATGCTCATGCCCGAAAGGGACGCCAACGGGGGGGTGTCGGCAGTCATCACCGACGCTCGAGACATCACCGCCCGCAAGGGGATGGAGGCCGAGCTGGAGCGGCGGGTGGCGGCGCGAACCGCCGAGCTGGCGGCCGCCAACGCCGCCCTCAGGGAGAGCGAGGAGCGCTACCGACGCTTCTTCGAGGAGGACCTCACCGGCGATTTCATCTCTACCCCCGATGGCCAGCTGCTGGCAGCAAACCAGGCCTTCCTGGACATCTTCCGTTTTTCCTCCATGGAAGAGGCTCTCGCCACCAACGTGACCGAGCTGTACCCGAGCCCCGAGGAGCGCCACGCCTTCGTGGAGGAGCTGCGTCAGAAGGGGCGGATCACCCAGCGGGAGGTGGAGCGCCGGCGCCGGGACGGTTCGCCGGTCTTTCTGGTGGAGAACGTCTCCGGGGTCTTCTCGGCGTCGGGGGAGCTGCAGGCCCTGTGGGGGTATCTCTTCGACATAACAGAACGTAAGCGGCTCGAGGAACAGTTGCGCGAGGCACAAAAGATGGAAGCCATCGGCCGGCTGGCCGGCGGTGTGGCGCACGATTTCAACAACCTGCTCCAGGCCATCCTGTCGCTGGGCCAGGTGCTGGCGGCCAGGAGTGCCGATCCGGAGCTGCGCCGCACCGCCGCCGAGCTGGAAGCCCACGTCCGGCGCGGTGCCGAGCTGACCCGGCAGCTGCTGCTGTTTTGTCGCCGCGAGGTGGCGCGGCGGCTGCCCCTCGATCTCAACGGGGTGGTGCGGGACGGCATGATGCTGCTGCGCCGCCTGATCCCCGAGACCATCGTGGTCAACGTGGAGCTCGCCGATGAGGCGGTGTTGGTGGAGGGGGACCGCGGCCAGCTGCACCAGGTGCTGACCAACCTGGTGCTCAACGCCCGCGACGCCATCCCCGCGAGCGGAACCCTGACGGTGACGACGGGCCGGGGAGAAGGGCGCGTATGGCTTGAGGTGCAAGACACCGGGGTGGGTATGGACGAGGCTACCCGTGCCCGTATCTTCGAGCCGTTCTTCTCCACCAAGGGGCGGGAGGTAGGCACCGGCCTGGGCCTGGCCGTGGTCCACGGCATCGTGGAGTTTCACGGTGGCTGCGTCGAGGTGGAGAGCGCCGTTGGCCGGGGGAGCCGTTTTCGCGTGGTGCTGCCGGCGGCTGCAAGTCAAGAGCCGGGGGAGAGGGAGAGCGGGGAAGGGAGGGGGGATCTGCCGCGTGGCCACGGCGAGCGAGTGCTGGTGGTGGAAGACGAAGAAGGCGCCCGGGACGGCCTGCGCCAGTTGCTCGAGCTGCTGGGCTACGAAGTCGTGGCCGTGGCCAGCGGCGAGGCGGCGCTGGCCCTGGAGTCAGGCGGGTCCTTTCACGTTCTGCTCACCGACTACGTGCTGCCGGGCCTGGACGGTGTGACACTGGCCCAGAAGCTGCTGGCCCGCTGGCCCGCCGTGCAGGTCATTCTCATGTCAGGCTACGCCGAGGACGAGTTCGTGCGCCAGGCGGTGGCCTCCGGGCAGCTGCGTTTTCTCGCCAAGCCCTTCGATCTCCACGCCCTGGCCAGCGAGGTGAGGGCGGCCCTCGAGGCGAGAGGCGCCCGGCCGATCTGACCACCGGAGCATCGGCAGGGGGGGCGGTCGCCCGTCGTCAGGAGCGCGCGAGCAAGCCCTCGGCGCGCCGCGCCAGCTGGGTCAGGCGGTGATCGCGAGCGCGCCGCGTCACCTCGGCCAGGGTCTCTTCCGCCCTGCGGCGGTCACCCAGGCGCCGCTGCACCTCGGCGAGGGCGAGGAGGGCGTCCAGCTCCACCATCACCAGGTCGGCCCGCGCCGCCCGCTCCCGGACCCCTCGAAGCTGCTCAACAGCCCTCGACTCGTCGCCCGCACCGGCGCGGACGCGCGCCTCGGCGATACTGGCGGTGAGGAGCAGGGCCAGATCATTGGCTCTCTCGGCGGCGCGCACTGCCTCGTCCGCGGCCCGGCCTGCGTCCCCCTCGTTGCCGAGCCGGGAGAGAGAGTCGGCCAGCAGCACCGCCGCCTGCGCCCTGGTGAACGACTTGGCGTCCAGGGAAGAGCTGGCCAGCAGCTTCTCCGCCCGGGCTGCGGCCTCGCGGGAGCGACCCTCGGCGAGGTCGAGCCGGGCGAACTCCAGCTCCGGGGCTGGCGAGGGGAAGCCAGCGCCCAGGGTGCGGTCCAGGCGGAGCGCCTCCTCCAGGGTGGTGCGGGCACGGGAAAGCTCGCCGGCGTCCATGGCCACCCAGGCCAGGCGGCAGAGGAGCCGCACGGCGTCACCTGTGGCACCGGTGCGCCGGGCGGTCGCCAGCGCCTCGGAAAGCAGCCCTTCCGCCCGGGTCACATCTCCCTGGTCATGGGCCAGGGTGCCCAGGTGCTCCAGCACCTTGGCCACCCCCCAGGCATCGCCACTGGCCAGTCGAATGCGGCGAGCCTCATCGAATTCTTCCCGAGCGGGGGCCAGCTCCCCCTGAGCCCGCCGGGCCATCCCGCGCTGCACGTGGGCGGCGGCCAGCAGCAGGCGAGCACCCAGAGCCTGGGCGGTGGCTGCGGCGCGGTCGGCGGCAGCCAGCTTGCGGGCCGGGTCGGCATCATGCAGCCACGCCTCGGCCAGGTCGATGCGGGGGTCGCTGCCCTGTGGCGGTGGGAGGGCTCGCAGGGTGTCGAGCACCGCGGCTGCCTGGGCATCGTCTCCGGTCTTGGCCAGCACCGACGCCAGGGAGAGGCCGTAGTCCAGGTTGTCGGGGTAGAACTCCCACAGCACCCGGGCCAGCTCCACGGCCCGCCCCCACTCCCCCGATCGTTCGCGGTACCCCTGCTCGGCAGCCAGCTGGGCCTCGCGCGGCAGGGGTCCGGAGAGCCGCCAGGCCAGCCGCGATTCCTCTCGGGCGCGCTCGCCATCCCCCAGCCACTCCCAGGTGTCGGCCAGAGCGGCGTGGGCCACCGCTGAATCGGGGTCCACCGCGATGGCTCGCTGGAAGGCCTCGAGGGCGCCGGGGAAGTTGAAGCGGCGGAGGGCAAAGAGCCCCTGGCCCAGGTGCCGGGCCCCCTCGGGGGAGGAGGGCAGCATCGCCGCCAGGGTGGCCCTCTCCCCCTCGCTCAGGGGAGGCAGCCCCAGGGCCTCCCGCAGCCGCTGGCCGCCCTCGTCCACCAGGGCCAGCAGGTCCGACAGGGGACGAGTCACGGCGATGACCAGCAGAGGTTCACCCCCGAGGGTGTCCTGCAGGGCGAGGTCCAGGCGCACCTGGCCGTCGGGCCAGTTCCCCTGCACCAGGTAGGAGCCGCTCGTCAACAGGTCTGCTCCCGCTGCCCGGCCGACGCGGGTGGCAGTGGCGGGGCTCAACGGGCCGGCTGGCCGAACGCCCAGCTCCTGGCACACCCGGTGGGCGATTTCCGGCGGCAGCACCCGGACCCGGCCGCCGCTGGACAGCTCGGTGGCCAGAAGGTGGGTGAACGCCTCATCGAGCCAATCGTCTTCGTATCGCCCGGAGAGGTTGCCGAACCCCAGGACCACCAGCGCTCGGCGGGCCGCCACCGTCGGCGGTGACGGCCGTTCCGGATGCCGCCCGCTCAGGGACCAGAGGATGGTCGCTCCCACGATCACCGCTGCGGCGACTGCCCAGAACAGCCATCCCCGTCGGTGGCGGGTTGGCGCGAGGGTGGACTGAGGAGAGGACGATGGCAGAGCGGTCGCCGGCGGCTCTTCCGCGGGGGGTGGGTCGGCTGCGCGGACCTGGGCAATCAGACGATAGCCGCGGCGGGAGACGGTTTCGATGTAGCGAGGGTGGCGGGCGTCGTCACCCAGGACGGCGCGCAGCTCCTTGATGCGCTGGGTGAGCGCCGCCTCGCTGACGATGCTGTCCTCCCACACCCGGTCGAGGAGCTCCTCCTTGGTGACCAGGCGGGGGGCGGCGCGCGCCAGGTGCTCCAGCAGCGCCGCCAGGCGGGGCGTCAGCTGGACGCGCTGGCCCTCCACCCGCACCGACCCCTCGGCGGGGTCGAACAGCACCTCGCCAATGCAGAGCGGGCCGGTCGGAGGGGTTGCGGTCATCGACGTCAGAACTCCGTCATCAATCTATCACTTCTCTGTTGAGACTTGCGTACCGCGGCGACCGATCCTGGCAACAAGCACAGGACATCTGGCGGGAATCAGAGGTCCACAGGAGGCGGTGATGACGCGTGTTCGCTCTCGGCTCTGGATTCTGGTCGGTGCGCTGCTGGTGATCGGGGTTCCCCCGGTGCACGCCGTCTTCACCGGCACCGACGTCTTTCTCCCCTCGGTGGGAGCGAGGCCTGGGGTGCCCCCGGCGGTGTGGTACACGACGATCTGGGTGCACAACCCCAACGCTAGCGCCGCCAACGTCACCTTCTATTTGCTGGAGAGGCAGGAAAACCTCTCCCCCAGGACCTACACCGACACCATCCCGGCGGGGGATACCCGGCGCTACGACA